>Ga0137403_10004966_pt1 | contig 15521 bp, 11 predicted proteins | sample CZOMad2_1_16fung_FD_122057 | JGI IMG/M metagenome (GOLD analysis project Ga0137403, IMG submission 122057) | Vadose zone soil fungal communities from Angelo Coast Range Reserve, California, USA - CZOMad2_1_16fungal (Hybrid Assembly) | ecosystem: Environmental > Terrestrial > Soil > Vadose zone... | reverse complement strand
TCCGCCCTTCCAGTACATCTGCGCAGGTGTAACGGATGTCCTGATACATGGTGTAACGTTTGTCCTGAGACAGAAGAACAGTGCTCTGCCCCTGCCGGGAGCGGTGCGTTATTCGGTTTTAAGCATGCGCATTAGCTCGCTGGCGGCGTGCGGGAGACGAGCTCCGCGGCGCGACAATAGATAGACGTGGCGGGGCATGCTCATCTGGCGAATCTTTACTTCCTTCATCCAGCCGCGTTCGATTTCCCATTGCACGCACATGCGCGGCACGATAGCCACCCCTGCGCCCATTTGCACGAAGCGCTTGATGCTTTCGATGGTGGGCATTTCGATGGGCATGTTGAGCGCGGTGCGGTTGCGCGCGAAGAGTTCGATGACGCGGCGGCGAAACGGCGATTCGACGCTGTGGGCGATGAACGTTTCGTTGCCGAGATCGGCGACGTCGACTTCGCGTTTTTTGGCCAAGGCATGTTTGGGTGGAACGACCAGAGTGAGTTCGTCCTTGAGGATCTCGGTGGCCAGGAGTTGCGGGTCGCGCGGAATGAAAGAGATGGCGCCGAGGTCCAGCCGATAATTGAGGACTTCGTGGGGGATATCCCGCGAAAACATGCGATGCACGCGGATGAGTACTCCGGGATGCTGCTGGCGAAACTGGCCGATGGCGGGAAGCAGCGCGTGGATGGAGCTTTCGTTGACGCCGAGAGAGAGCTCACCGCGCTTCAGGCCTTCGAGCTCGGAGAGCCCTTTCTTTACTTCGTCGCGCAGATTGATGAGCCGCTCCGCGTAATCCTTTAGCAGCGTGCCGGCATCCGTAAGGCGCACCGGGCGGGCACCGCGAACGAACAATGGCTGGCCCAGATCCAGCTCGAGTTTGCGGATGGCCAGGCTCACCGCCGGCTGCGTGCGGTAGAGACGTTCGCCGGCGCGCGAAAAGCTGCCTTCCCGGGCTACGGTCAGAAATACCTGCAATTCGCCTAAATCCATGAAGAGATCCTCGCCGGGCAGTATAAGGCAATATTATCAAAAGTAGAATAAAGATAAATTTGACCGCTGGCGCTGCATCTGCCCTACTGGTACGGAGGCCAACTTCTATGGATGCGGTACGCATTTTCGATACCACCCTGCGCGATGGCGAGCAATCGCCTGGTTTTTCCATGAATGCGGAGGAAAAAATCCGCATCGCCCGGCAACTCGCCAAGCTCGGCGTGGACGTAATCGAAGCGGGATTCCCGATTTCCTCGCGCGGCGACCTGGAAGGTGTGCAGGCTGTGGCGCGTGAAGTGCGCGACGTGCCCATTGCCGCGCTGGCGCGGGCGAAGAAACAGGATATCGATGCGGCAGTCGAAGCGCTGAAGCCGGCGGTCGAGCCGCGGCTGCACGTCTTTCTGGCCACATCGGATTTGCATCTGCGCGTGAAGCTGAACATGACCCGCGATCAGGCGCTCGACGCCATCGGCTCGATGATTCGCTACGGGCGCCAGCATGTGGCCGAGGTGGAATTTTCCGCCGAGGATGCCGGGCGCACGGACATCGGCTTTTTGTGCCAGGCGTGCCAGGTCGCGGTAGATGCCGGCGCGAGCGTGCTGAATTTGCCGGACACGGTCGGCTACGCGGTGCCCGAAGAATACGGCGAGATGTTCTCGCAGGTCCGCGAGCATCTGGGCGATCCGCAAGGCGTGACGCTGAGCGCGCATTGCCACGATGATCTCGGGCTGGCGGTGGCAAATTCGCTGGCCGCCATTCGCGCGGGAGTACGGCAGATCGAATGCACGATTAACGGCATCGGCGAGCGCGCCGGCAATGCTTCGCTGGAAGAAGTCGTTGTCGCGCTGGCGGTGCGCAAGAACAGCTTCGGCGTGAGCACCGGGGTTCGCCTGGAGCATTTGTTTCCAACGAGCCGGATGCTGACGGAAATTACCGGGGCGCAGGTGGCGCCCAACAAAGCGGTAGTGGGCGCGAATGCATTTGCGCACGAAGCCGGAATCCATCAGGACGGCATCATCAAGAATCCGGAAACCTACGAGATTATTTCGCCAGAGATGGTCGGTGTCCCCGCGCGGTCCCTGGTGCTGGGCAAGCATTCAGGCAGAAACGCGGTGCGCATGAGCTTGCGGAACCTGGGCTACGAGCCGAGCGACGCGGAACTTGCCGACATCTACGGCCGCGTTACCACGCTTGCCGATCAGTCCAAACAAGTGCGCCCGCGAGACTTGATCGCCATTGCCCATGAGGTGATTCGGCGGCGTCCGGCAGCGACGGCTGCGGAAGCGGCTTCGACTGCGGCGTAACAGAGCGCCTCGCAGTCTGCGCCAGTTGTCACTCAGGAAATTTCCCGGCGGAACTTCCCGCTGGCGCGGCTATCCGCCGCTAGCATTTCAATTAGTAGGACAGGGACCCTTATGAAAAAGAACATCGTATTGCTGCCGGGAGACGGCATCGGGCCGGAAGTGACCAAGGCTGCGGTGGCGGTGCTGCGCGAATGCGCCCATGAATTTAGTCACGAATTTGATTTTCACGAGCGGCTGATTGGCGGCGCGGCGATCGATGCTGCGGGAACGCCGCTTCCTGCGGAGACCTTGGACGCCTGCCGCGCAGCGGACGCGGTGTTTCTGGGCGCCGTGGGCGGGCCGAAGTGGGATGCGCTTCCGGTCGGAAAGCGGCCGGAGAGCGGGCTGCTCGGTTTGCGCAAAGGCCTGGGTTTGTATGTAAACGTGCGCCCGGTGAAAGTGCTGGAGCCGCTGAGCGGCATTTCGCCGCTGAAGCCAGAGCGGCTTGGCGAACTGGATTTGGAGATCGTGCGCGAGCTGGCCGGCGGAATGTATTTCGGAGAACGCGGGCGCGCCACGGAAAACGGCGTCGAGCGAGCCTGGGATACGGAATCGTATTCGACGACCGAGATCGAGCGCATCGCCACGTTTGCGTATGGTCGCGCGGAGAGTCGCTTGCGGCGGCTCTGCTCCATCGACAAAGCCAACGTGCTGAACAGTTCGCAACTGTGGCGGCGGACGGTTACCGAAATGAACGCGGTGTATCCGGCCGTGCGGCTCGAACATATGTACGTGGACAACGCCGCCATGCAACTGACCCTGCGGCCCACGCAATTCGATGTGATCCTGACGACGAACATGTTCGGCGACATTCTTAGCGATGCCGCCGCCGCGCTAGTCGGATCGATTGGCCTCGCGCCTTCGGCTAGCTTCGGAACCGGTGCGCCGCTGTTCGAGCCGATTCATGGATCGGCGCCTAACTTGGTTGGCACGGACTCGGCCAATCCCATCGGCGCGATTCTTAGCGCCGCGATGATGCTGCGCGATGGATTCGGGCTTTCCTTGGAAGCCGAATGGGTCGAGCAGTCGCTGATTCGTGTGCTGAGCGGCGGGTATCGGACGCCGGACATCAGCGAAACCGGAGCCCGCACCATCGGCGGCTCGGTGTTCACGGAAATGCTGCGGGAAGAGATGCAGCGCACCCTAGAACACGCGGAGAGGTATGGCTGGGGCGTGTAAGGATAGAGTCTGTAGGGTTGATCAGCTTGCCGACCGCTTGAGTTCGCCGCCCAGGACCGGACTAAAGAGAAAGTCGTGAAACTCGCCTTTCAAACCAGTCAAGCGGAACAGAGTGCCGATCTGCGCCCAGTGGCGGATCTCATGCATCAGGACGTGGACGACCAGCTTCCTGGGCGTGGCCTTCAGAAAATTGTTCATGAAATTGAACTCCTGCGGGACGTCCCAGTCCTGGGCGGGAAGAGTCTTTACGAATTCCTTCAAATCCGCGCGGGTTTGCCGGCCAAAGGCAAAGAGCGGTTCGACATCGCTATTCGGAATCGAAGCGGTATCGGTGAGAGACCGGTTCGAGAGCCTGTCAATGTAACGCTTCTCGGCTGAGAAGATGTGCCGCACCACATCACCAACGGTTTGAAAGCGGCCGTCACCATGCGGGCCTGCGCTGGTTGCTAAAACGCCGTCGCCGTGCTGCCGAAGCCAGTCATACCACTTACCGCGCTCCCAGTCTGTGTATTCGATGAGTTCGTCTAGGCTTAGCGCAGTGGACACTCGTTCCTCCGCCCGCAGCCACCCGGAGGTTGGTGGTCGCAGGTCATTTGCCCACTCGCGAAGGAAAGAGTACTCGCGTCGGAGGCTGGAAGCAACCGCCGGCGGATGATGGGCAGCTTGGAGACGACACCTCACCAAAGCGCGGCGCGCCTTGCGAGAGGTGCGCGTCGGTGCTACTTTTAACCTTTGTTTAACGGTCTGTAGTTTGTACGTGCTGGATTCACACGACTGTGTGGAGCAGGCGGCGGCCGAGTTCCTTTCCAGGCAGTTTCGGTGCCAGGCTTTCTTGCGGGAAGATGCGAGACGAAAAGGCGAATCGCGAAGGGTAGGTTTGCGCGTCGAGGGCGGGAGAGCGCTTCGACGCTGGTCCAAATGGCAGATTCCAATTCCAATTTGGCTGGAAGTGTGCGGGGCAACCAGGCTCCGGGCGTGACGTACTGGCGCGTGGAGGGATCGCTGCTGGAGCTGGGAGCACTGCGTCCAGTGGGATTCTTTACTTGGAATTCGCAGAGTTTTTCCGAGCGTTGGGCGCGGCGGGCGGGCATGGCGTTCATGGCGCTGACGCGGCCGTTTGCATACGCCGCAAGCCGCACCTTTGCGACGCGATTTCTGCATATGTTGTTGCGCGGAGTTAGCCGCGATCGCCTCGACTTGCTGGGTGAAGAATATTTCCACTATGTTTTGCGGCCGCAAATGCGCCCCAAGGCTGTCGACGCGCTTCGCGAAGCGGTGAAGAACGGCGAGCGCGTCATTTTGGTCGGGCAGCTGCTGGAAAATATCATGCGGCCGCTGGCGGTTTATTTTGGCGTCGAAGGATTCATCGCCAACCGGCTGGAATATCGGGATGGGCAGGCCACTGGCCGGCTGGCGGATCCGATTGTGCGGCCGCGTGGGCCGCTGGCCTGGATTGCCGGCGGAGCGACTGCCGGCCGCGTGGCGCGGGAAAACTTGATTGGGCAACTGGGCTGGACGGCGATGCCAGAAGCTTTGCAGACTGGCTTGCAGCCGGTTACGCGAGCGTTGCATGGCGGTGGACGGTCGGTGGCGCTGTTCGATGAAACGCCGCGCGTGCCGCGCTTGCCCGTGCGCGAGAGTTTGGCGGGGCGGCACATTTTGTTGATTGGTGTAACGGGATTCATCGGCAAAGTCTGGCTGGTGAATTTGCTCGAAGATGCGCCGAGGATCGGCAAGATCACGCTGCTGGTGCGGCGCAATCGCACCACCACGGCGCAAAAGCGTTTCGAGAAAATCCTGGAGGAATCGCCCACGTTCGATTCGTTGCAGGAGCGCCATGGGCGCGGGCTGGCCGCATTTCTGAGGGAAAAAGTGGAAGTGGTGGAAGGCGACGTCAGCGTCCCAGGGTTGGGCCTGGATGACGCTACGCAGCAACGGTTGCGCGAGTCGCTGGACCTGCTGGTGAATAGCGCGGGGTTGACGGATTTCAATCCGGATTTGCGCGATGCGATTTCTTCGAATGTCGATTCGACATTGCATTTGCTGGATTTTGTACGCAGCTGCGAACACGCTGGATTGATGCATCTTTCGACCTGCTACGTCGTGGGCATGCGCGATGGCCGCGTGACCGAGGAATTGCGCGAGAACTATCATCCGGGGCGCGAAACTGCATTTGATGCCGAGCGCGAGATCGAATCGTTGCGGGAAACGGTCCGCCGCATTGAGGCTAGGGCGGATAGTCCGGAATTGAAGAAGGCGCTGCGGCGGCAGGCTTTGGGAAGAACCGGCGATGAAACCAGCGCCCCGGCGGATGAATTGGAAGGCGTGCTGAAGCGCAACCGGGCGCGCTGGGTGCGCAACCGGCTGGTCCGCGTGGGCATGCGGCGCGCGCAGCATCTGGGCTGGCCGAACACGTATACCTTTACGAAGAGTCTTGGCGAGTCGATGCTGGCGAAGCATGGGAAAGATTTGCCGATTGCTATCGTGCGGCCGTCGATTGTGGAGAGTTCGGAGCGCTCGCCATTTGTCGGGTGGAACGAGGGAATCAATACCTCCGGACCGCTTTCGTATTTGCTGGGAACAAATTTCCGGCAGTTGCCGTCGAACGAGCGGAAATGCCTGGACGTGATTCCGGTGGACATGGTGTGCCGCGGCATGACGCTGATCGCGGCGGCGGTGATCACGCGGCAGAATGCACGGCTCTATCAACTGGCCACTTCGGCGATCAATCCGGTGAATATGGGACGCAGCATCGAGTTGACCGGGCTGGCGCACCGCAAGTATTACCGCAAACAGACCAGCGTGGACCACTGGCTGAAAGTGAAATTCGAGACGATACCGGTGTCGAAGCAGCGGTATGAACGGATGTCCATTCCCATGCAAAAGGCGGTGGTCTCGCGGATCAATCGCGTGGCTTCCGGATGGATGAAGAAACCGCCGCTGGCGAAGACCGAGCGCGACTTGATTCGCGCGGAGAAGCTGATCGAGTTGTACGAGCCGTTTATTCTGCACAACGAGCACGTGTTTGAGTGCGAGAACGCGCGGCTGCTTTCCGCGGCGCTGCCGGAGGAAGAGCGCGCGCTGTTTGAATTTGCACCCGAAGCGATTGATTGGTGGAACTACTGGATTAACGTGCACATTCCGGCGCTGCGGCGGTGGTGCTATCCGTTGATGGAAGGGCGGCCGCTGGAAGCACGCGCGCCGCGGCAACTGAACTGGAACGCGGAAACCGCACAGGCCGCTGCTGTCTCCGGACTGGCGACGCCTCCCGATACGCTATGGCGATCTTCGTAACCGGCTCGACCGGATATCTCGGCAGCTATCTGGTCGCCGGATTGCTGAGCGAGCACCGCGATAATCTGAATTTACTGGTACGCGCGAAGACAGAACAGGAAGCGCGCAAGCGGTTGTGGACTTCGCTGCAATTGCACTTGAATTTTCCGCAGTTCCTTGATTTCGTGGATTCGCGAGTGCGGATTTTTTTGGGCGATTTGACAGCTCAGGGTTTTGGACTTGCTGACGATGAGTATCACGCGCTGGTGGATACCACGGATTCGATGATCCACTGCGCGGCTTCGCTCAATCGCAAATCCGAAAAGCAATGCTTGAATGTGAATTTGCGCGGATCACTGGAAGTGATTCAGCTGGCGCGGCGAGCACAGAATCGCCATGGATTGCGGCGGTATTCGCATGTTTCGACGGTAGCGGTTGCGGGACAGCGGCGGAACGAAATGGTTACGGAAGATGCCTCGATCGATTGGGCGCGCTCGGACTACGATCCTTACGCGCGCACGAAAAAGTTTTCGGAGCATATGGTGCATCAGTTGCTGCCGGATGTTCCGCGCACGATTTTTCGCCCGGCGATCGTCTTGGGAGACAGCCGGCGGCCGGAGACCACGCAATTCGACATGGTGCAGGCGTTTGACGTGCTTTCGCGGCTGCCGGTGCTTCCGCTGCGGCCGCACGATAGAATCGATATCGTCCCCGCGAACTACGTAAGCAAAGCAATCGTGACCATTCATCAGAAGGCGGAACCGGCGTACGGAATTTATCATCTGTCCTCGGGCCAAGGCTCGCAGACGTATCAGGAGCTTACGGACGCGCTGGCCGCGCAAGGCGGAGGGCGGCGTCCCGTATATGCGCCGCTATTCGGCAAGCCATTTTCAGGGACGGTGAACTGGCTCTCCAATCGGAGCGGAGCGGTGGCCTATGGAGCATCGCTTTTGAAAGTGTTCTGGCCATATCTCGATTGGAATACGGTGTTCGACAATTCGCGGGTGGTGGCGGAACTGGATGACGCACCGGCGAAATTCTCGACGTACGCAATGCCGTTGCTGAAATTCAGCCGCGAAAATCATTTTCGGTACCCGGCGCGGCCATGGCCCGGGAATACGGCTGCGGAGAAGCCTATGGCTGCCGGGAGCGCTCGCGCATGACGGACTTTCTGCTGGTTGCCTGGGTGAGCGCGCTGATCGAATTGCGGCGATTCGGCTGGATGTTTGGCCTGGGACGGCGCTGGCGCCCGGGCGAGAAGCTGCGACTATTTTTCGCCGGGTACAACGGCACGCGCAATACCGGAGCGGATGTGCGCGTGCAGGAAATGCTGCGGCAGATCCGCCTGGTACTGGGCGCGGAGAACGTGGACTTCAGCGTGTCCACGATGAATTTTGACCGGACGCGCGGGTACTTTGAAGGCACGCGGCAGACGCATCTGCCTGATGCGTTTCCGCCATTTCTTTTTCGTGAAGTTGGCGCGCATCACGGCGTGATTGCGTGTGAAGGCTCGATGTTCAAGAGCAAATTCGCGAATGCGCTGACTACTTTTTTTATTGGAGCGCTGGGGCTGGCGTCCGCGCAAAACAAACTATCCCTGGCATATGGCGCGGAGGCAGGCGCCATGGAGCCGCTGATCCGGCGGGCGTGTGCGCGGTACGTCAAAAATTCGCTGGTCATTACCCGGAATGTGGAATCGCAAACGGTTCTGAGCGAATTGGGCATTGATACTGAGCTAGGCACGGATACGGCGTGGACCTTCGAGCCGCACCCACCGGAATATGCCGGTAAAGCGTTGCGCGATGCCGGCTGGGACGGAAGCACGCCGATTCTGGCGCTGTGCCCGATTCATCCGTTCGTGTGGCCGGTACGCGCTTCACTGGGCAAGCTGGCCGCGCGCATGACTACCGGCGCTTACAAGGACAGCCAGTACCGCGGACCGTATTTCTTTTCCTCGGGTGCGGAAGTGGATCGCAAGTATCGTCATTACGTTTCCGCATTTACGAAATCGACCGCGGCTTTTCGCGAGCGGCATCGCGTTTTTCCGATTCTGGTGGCGATGGAGCGGCTGGATGCGGTGGCTTGCCGGGACATCGCCGCGGCGTTGCCGGGCTTGCCGGTTTTTACTTCCGACGATTACGACATGTTTCAGATGGTGGCGATTCTTAGGCAGTGTTCGTTGATGGTTTCATCGCGGTATCACGCCATCGTGACGTCCATGCCGGCGCTGGTGGCTTCCGGCGGCGTGACCATGGACGAACGCATCCGTAATCTGATGCGCGAACGCGGGCACGATCATCTGTTTATAACGGTGGACGATCCCGATCTCGAACCCAAGATGCTGCAGATGATGGAAACGCTGGCGCGCGAAGCAGACTCGATTCGCCAGGGCATCGGCGAGACGGTGGTGCGCAATCTGAAAGTGATGGCGCGCATGGGAACTTTTCTTGAGGACGCGATACGCCGGACGTACCCGGAGTTCCCGCTGCGTTCTGGAGTGCTGTCCTGGGAGGATTACTTGCCTCCCTTGAGCGAGAATTTGCGCGGGCTGCTGCACGCTTACGATATCGAGGAAGTAGTGTCGCGGACCGCCGCGGGATGAAGACGGAATACGCTCGCAGGCAATAGACGCCATGGCGAATTTTCTGGAGACCATTTTCGAGCAGCTTCATCGCGCGGATAGCCGCGTGGTTCTGCGCGAGATTCGTGGCTCGGAATTCACCAGTGTCTCCGGGAACGAATTGCTGGAGCAGGTGCAGAGCGCTCGGCAATTTCTCCGCGGCGCGCAGTTGCGGCCAGGCGACCGTTGCGCGTTGCTGGGCGCGAATTCGGTGCGCTGGGTGGCCGTGGATCTCGCGCTGATGGCGGAGGGCGCGATCGCCGTGCCGCTGTACTCGCGGCAGGCTCCTGGCGAACTTGCCGGCATGATTAAGGATTGCGGTGCGCGGCTACTGATTCACAGCGAATCGGATTTGGCGGAGGCGATTGCGCGAATCGCGCCGGACGGGACGCGGCAAGTTACGTTCGACGAAGTCTTCGGAAAACGCTCCGCAGCGGGTGCTATCGCTGAACCTCCGACCAACCGAGCAGGCAACGACTTCGTTACCATCATTTATACGTCGGGCACCTCGGGCGAGCCGAAGGGGGTTTGCCTGACCGTGAACAATCTGAATCACATGCTGGGTTGCACGACCGAGCGCCTCGACCAGCTGATGTATCAGCCGGGCGGCAAAGCGATCGACCGCGTGTTTCATTATCTACCGATGAATTTCGCCGCGTCGTGGCTGCTGATGCTTTCCTGCCTCACACGCGAGAGCGTGCTCACGCTTTCTACCGACTTGAGCAAGCTGGCCGACGAAATCCGGATTGCCGCGCCGCACTATTTCCTGAATGTTCCCACGCTGCTGGAGCGGGTTCGCCGCGGCGTCGAAGAAGCTATTGCCAAGCGTCCCGCGCCGATACGAACGCTGTTCGCGAAAGCGCGCGATGCCTGGCAGCGGCGGCGCGTCGGGCGCGGCAACACTGCAGACACGCTTTGGCTGGCATTGGGCCGCAAAATGATTTTCGGGCAAATCAAACGGCGGTTCGGCCAGAATTTGCGCGCATTGATTTGCGGTTCGGCGCCGCTGGCTCCGGAGACCCAGCAGTTTTTTTCGATGCTGGGCATTCCGGTTTTGCAGGCTTACGGCCTTACCGAGACCACCGGGATTTGCACGATGGATGATCCACGCTTGCCGGTTGATCCCGGCGCGGTGGGGCCAGCGATTTCCGGCATCGAAATGAAGCTGAGCGAGAACGAGGAAATTGTGGTTCGCGGGCCGCACATTTTTGCCGGGTACTGGAATCGGCCGGAAGCGACGGCGCTGGCGGTGCGCGACGGCTGGTTTCATACCGGCGATCAGGGCGAAGTGAACGTGCGCGGCAATTGGCGAATCATCGGGCGCATCAAGAACCTGATCATTCTGAATTCGGGCCACAACATTGCGCCGGAACCCATCGAAGACCGGCTGGCACAGAAGATTCCGCAAGCACACAATGTTGTACTCGTTGGCAACGGCCGCGGTTATTTGTGCGCGCTGATTGCCGGGCCGGTGGAAGCTTCAGTTGTGCAAAGGGCGATTGATGAAGTGAATGGCGAGCTGCCGCACTACCGGCAAGTTCGCAATTTCGCGGTGGTCGCCGAGGGGCTGACGTTTGAGAACGGGATGCTGACGGCGAACGGCAAGCTGCGGCGCGACGCGGTGAACGCGCGGTTCGCGGCGGAGATTAACGCGATGTATCAAGCGCGGGCGGCCGCCGTCTAGAAGTGCGCTGTGAGCTTGGTGAATGGAGCGGCAATACGTGAAGCGATTCAAAGGCAAAGCGCTTTCCTGGGTGTGGCAAGACGGCGTGGTCGAGCTGACGCTCGACCGGCCGCCGGCCAACGAAATCGGCAGCGTGATGCTCGCGGAGCTGGAGGAATTTGTCGGCGCGTTCGATGCGCTGGTTCCCATCACTTCGGCGTGCATCCTCTCGAGCGGTCAGAAGGCTGGATTTTCCGCCGGCGCGGATCTTCGCGAGCTGTATCAAGGCGCCGCCGCTCTTTCCGAGAAGGACCGGCTCGCGGGCATTCGCGAATTTCTGCAGCGCATTCACGCGGCCTTCAATGCGATTGACGCCGCGCCTTTTGTAACGCTGGCTGCGGTTCATGGAGTGTGCTTCGGCGGCGGCTTCGAGCTGGCGCTGGCTTGCGACATCATCATCGCGGACAAGATGGCGCGCTTCGCGTTTCCCGAGCTGCGGCTGGGCATTATTCCGGGTTTTGGAGGAATCCCGCGGTTGAAGCGCGATCTGGGGAACGCTTTCGTGCGCGACCTGCTGCTTACCGGACGCAGCGTCAATGCCACGCGGGCGCAGGCAGTTGGGCTTGTCGCGCAACTTGCCGCGGAAGGCGAAGCGTTGAAACTGGCGCGTGCTACGGCGGCGCAAATCACCAAGTTCGATGCGGAGACACGTGCCGCCGCCAAGAAATTCATCAAGCCCATTCCGCACGAAGAATTGCGCCGGGAGATCGATCTGTTCTGCGAGCTTTTTTCGCGGCCGACGGTGATGGCGGCGCTTAAGAAATTTGTCGAGTCTTCGGACGCTATGCCGTATCTCCCCTGACACCCTTGGCGCGTTAGCTCTGGACGCCTTACTTTTGGATTGTTTTTGGAGACCTTAGAGCAGGAGCGTCTGGTGAGAAATCGGCTTGTTTGGCTGCGGCGCTCGGTCCGAGATCGATTGCGCTAGTTGTGGTGTTTGTGGTTGCCCTCTCCCGGGGTTCTGTAAGTGTTGATTCTAAAGGACTTAAAACCGCTGCAAGTCCTTTGTTTTCATACAGATTTGTAAGTGTTGATTCTGAAGGGGTTAGAGCGCCGTCGCTGGCGATTCAAGCGGGTCGTGGCGATCGTCGTGGCGGTCCAGGGATTTGTGCCGCACCTACGGTGCTGGGGCCTCGTCTGTCTTGTGCCCCAGCGCTGGCGCGCGGGGCTAACTTGTGCCGCGCCTCTGGCGCTGAGGTTTGGAGTGGAGCGGGGTGTGGGGGGAGTTGGTTGAGCGGCCGGTTGGGCGGGACGTGGCTGCGGGGTTGTGTGGATGGCGGCTACTCCGGTCGGGGAGGAAGGTGACGAATCCAAGGATTCGCCAGTAGGTTTGGCAACGGAGTGCGGTGCGGCTGAAGATGGCGGAGGAACCGGCGCGGATGAAGCTGGTCTTGGTGCGGCGGAGGGCGGTGGTCCGGGGCTGACCGGGGCAGGAGGTGGGGAGAAGGAGGAGGCGACGGTTTGGCGCCAGGCGGTGGTGCCGAAGGCGTTGATGTATTCGTGTTGCGCGAGGTGCAGAGTTTGCACGAGGGTTTGGCCGAGGTAGGCGAGAGTGGCGGCGGTTTTGGGTTTGATGTGGCCTTGGGCTACGGCGGAGAAGAGCCGGGCGAGGGATTTGGCTACGTCGCAGGCGGAGATGTAGTCGCCAGTGAGGAAGCTGGCGATGTCCTGGCTGGCTTGTTCACCGGCGAGGAGCTGGGCTTCTTTCTTGGCGTGAAAGAGGCAGAGATACGGATGGCCGGCGCGGCGCGGCATGCGGCATTGGCGGCCGTCGGCGAAAGTGAAAGCACAGAGTGGTGCGCGGTCTTTGTGTCGATTGCTGGCCTGATTCGGGGACTGCTTAGTGGATCCGCTTGTGGACGGATCGGTAGACGGACGGTCGGAACTATTCGTAGACATGGAATTCTCCATCGAAAAAGATTTGGAATTTTAGGATTTTGCGAAAACCTCGCAGGACGCGAGGCGTAGTTCTTTACCCGGGCATTATATCACAGCGGTGCCGGCCGATAGGGCTTGAGCAGGCTCGCGGTGTCCGGGGCATGTGCATCTTCGGGACGATGGAACTTATCAGGAGCTGGGCGCGCCGTGTGATATAAATTCTTGGTCATGGATGTCCCTCCGCCTCCAACCCCTCATCCCAAGAGGCGCACACTTGTCTACATTGTTCTCGTCAGCGCAGCAGCGGTTCTCCTCATTGCGGGTGGTATTCTCGCAGTTCGTTCGATCATCAGATCCGGAATCACCAAGGGGCCGGATAACTTATTCGGAGACCAGCATTTGAAGACGGCAGTCGCACTAATTGAGCTGCATAAGTTGCGCTTTGGGAAATACCCTAGCTCCTTGTCAGACTTAAAATATACGGGGCAATGGGACCAAATTGCATTGCAAAGCGTCCGCTACTATCCGAACGCGGATCACACGGCGTATTACATCGAGGTAGAGAGAGGTTGGGTTGGCAAGCCAGACTTGGAAATGCCGGACGAGTTTTGGCATGGCACTGGTTATACCGCGAACTTGAAACCAGTAAATCGATAGCAGACAACGGAAATCGACATCCGCCGTCCGCCTAAGTTGGTGCGGCGGCACAATGAGGCGCTTGTTCGGACCGCCATCGCGCGCGGTATCCCTTCTTCAAATCTTCAAATGACGCCGCAGGAAGGTGATCAGCGCTGGCTGTTGCGATCGAAGAGAGATTTCTCTCTGCGCAGGCCGACCGTTCACAGGAAGTGAAGCGGGAAGAGAAGGCGGCGGCCTGCTCCGTTCGAAATGACGGTGGGTAGGCGGTCACCTTCGCTGGGCGGTGCAGATGGAAAGAGAAGGAGTAAGAGTGGCGAGGTTGAGGATGCTCGGGGGATGGGGCACAGCAGTGTTGTGCCCTACGAGGATGGCGGCGGAAGCGGGCGAGGGACTCTTGCGAGGCTGGCTGGGACGCGCTGAAGCGCGCCCCTACACGAGGCAGCGCTGAAGCGCGCCCCTACACGGGATAGAAGTTAGAAGCGATCGGCTTGGCCGGAGAGTTCGGTGGGGTGGGGGATGTATTCGCCGGGGCGTTCGCCGCAGAGGCGCGGGGTGGGGAAGATTTTGGTGGGGTTGGAGAGATTTAGTGGGTCCCAGGCGCAGCGGACTTTTTGCATGGTGAGGAGGTCGGGTTCGCTGAACATTTTGGCCATGTTTTTCTTTTTGTCTTCGCCAACGCCGTGTTCGCCGGTGATGGAGCCGCCGGCGGCGACGCACAGGTCGAGGATTTTGGCGGAGAGAGCTTCGGCGGCGGCTAGTTGGCCGGGGATGCGTTGATCGTAGAGGACGAGCGGGTGGAGATTGCCGTCGCCGGCGTGGAAGACGTTGGCGCAGCGGAGACCGGCGGCTTTGCTGAGGGCTGCGATTTCGCCGAGGACTTTGGGGAGAGCGGTGCGAGGAATGACGCCGTCCTGCACGATGTAGTTCGGAGAGATGCGGCCCATAGCGGCGAAGGCGGCTTTGCGGCCTTTCCAGATGAGAGCGCGTTCGGCGTCGGATTGCGCGAGGCGGATTTCGGTGGCGGCGTTGGCGTGGCAGATTTCGTTGACGTGAGTCATCAGCGATTCGACTTCGGCTACGGGGCCGTCGAGTTCTACGAGCAGCAAACCACCACAATTCGGATAGTTGGCGTGGACGCTGGCTTCGGCGGCCTGGATGGCGAGATTGTCCATCATTTCGATAGCGGCGGGGAGCACGCCGGCGGCGATGATGCCGCTGACGGCGGCGCCTGCTTCGTTGGTGGAGTTGAAGGCGGCGAGGAGGACGCGGATGCACTCCGGGCGTTTGACGAGGCGGAGAGTCATTTTAGTGGCAATGCCTAGCGTGCCTTCCGACCCGACGAAGAGGCCGAGGAGATCGTAGCCGGGAGCGTCGAGGGTTTTGCCGCCGAGGTGGATGAGGTCGCCATTGGGAAGGACGACTTCGAGACCCAGGACGTGGGTGGTGGTGAAACCGTATTTCAGGCAGTGAGCTCCGCCAGAATTCTCCGCGACGTTGCCGCCGATGGTGCAGACAGACTGCGAGGAGGGGTCGGGAGCGTAGAAATAGTCTTGGGGGGCGACGCGGTTGCTGACGTCGAGATTGATGACGCCGGGTTCGACGACGGCGCGGGCGTTGGGGATATCGATTTCGAGGATTTTGTTCATGCGGGAGAGGCTGATGACGATGCCGTCTTTGACGGGGAGCGCGCCGCCGGAGAGGCCGGTGCCGTTACCGCGGGCGACGAAGGGGATTTTCTCGCGGTGGCAGAGGCGGAGGATGGACTGGACTTGTTCAGTGGTGGTGGGGAGAAGGACGGCGGATGGAGGGACGCGGTAGCTGGTGAGGGCGTCGCATTCGTAGGTTTGCAGTTCTTCGGGGGAGGAGATGACGGAGTGGGGGG
>Ga0137403_10004965_pt1 | contig 15522 bp, 12 predicted proteins | sample CZOMad2_1_16fung_FD_122057 | JGI IMG/M metagenome (GOLD analysis project Ga0137403, IMG submission 122057) | Vadose zone soil fungal communities from Angelo Coast Range Reserve, California, USA - CZOMad2_1_16fungal (Hybrid Assembly) | ecosystem: Environmental > Terrestrial > Soil > Vadose zone... | reverse complement strand
TCGCCGAGGCTCGTGCACCAGTTCATTCACTTTCGGATGGGCAGCGAGATGGACCACGACATCAGGCTGTTCCCATCGAATGGTGCCGAGGATGCTCAAATCCTGGAGAGTGGTGTCGAACGCATTAGTCCATTCATTCGCACGGCAATCGATGCCCATTACTTCATGGCCGGCCTCCAGGCACCGGAGAGCCAGATTCGTTCCGATCTGTCCACTCGATCCAGTGATCAATATCCGCATGGGTATCCCTCAAAGTAGCGCGACATGAAAATGAATCTGGAGGATCGAAGCATCGACGACGCCTCGCCGTATGAGATGAACCGTTCCGCCATCGCAACTTCAGTGTCCGAGTAGGCTGCGCGGTTGTTCAGGATGATCTGGGCAAAGAGCCGCTCGTATTGATCCAGGATCCGCCACAGTAAGGAGTCTTTCCGCCGGCGATGCTTCAGAAACGGTTTGGGCAGATGTTTTCCTTTGAAGCCGCGCAAGGCTGCCGCCAGCCAGAAATCCCAATCGTCAAATCCGCTTACATTGATGCGATACCCTCTGATGTCTTCCCACATTGATTTCCTGAACATGCAGCAATAGGCGATCTGGTTGAAATATTTCAGGTGTTGCAAATCGAATCGGCCCGCAGTCCATATCCTTTCGATGTCGCCGAAATCCTGACGGTCCGTGTAGACCAGGCCGAGATCCGGATCCGCTTCCAGCAGTTCCGTACTTTCCTTCAGCATGGTCCGCTCGATCAGGTCGTCTGCATCCAGTGGAAGAATAAACCTGCCGCGTGCTTCCGAGATGCCCCGATTGCGCGCCGCAGCCACGCCCGAATTGGTCTGACGCACGAGACGTATGTCACGATCCGAATTCGTCATGATCCGTTGCTCGATCCATAACGCGGTGTGATCGGTGCTGCCATCGTCAACCATGATGATCTCGATTTCGGAGAGCGTTTGTGCGAGAACGCTCTCCACCGTCTCGGCAAGGAAAGCCGTGGAGTTATGACAAGGGATAACCACCGAAACGGCGACGGGGGTCTGGGATTCAAGTACCACGGGTATAAAGAAGGTTGCACTTGGCGCAGACAGGCATCAATCCGCACTGCGAGATCGTTTGTCGCACCTGTTGAAAACGCTCGCCGGTCCAGATTCCGGCGAGACCCTCATCTTTGAGATTACCGATACGGAACTCAGGAAAGAACTTACAGGAGACGACATCGCCATCCGGAAAGATATCCATCCGCGTCTGGATTGCGTGGCATCGCGTCTTGTTCTGGGCCGGTTTGTCGCTCCCCATAACGAAGGGACGCATGTCGTCCGCATCGAGTCTGGGATTGTATCGAAGCTTCAATCGCCACTTCGCGGCATCGATGCGGGCGACCTCGGCATTCAATTGATCGACGAGGTTCGGGTCAAGTCTGAAGTTGTACGAATGCCAGCTCGGCTTGCCTTCGCCAAGCTTCCACGAAAAATGCTCGGCGTAATATCGATCCATTTTGGCGGATGTTTCCTCAGAGATGTACCAGGGGAAGCTAACGTACACGGTTTCGACGCCTTGCTCCTCAAGAAACTGCACGAACTCAAACATCCGGCTGACCATTGCGTCCGTGATGACACAGTTGACCGTGATCTCTCCCAGGAACGCATTTTTCTTCTTCTGTTCCACCAGCAACAGCAGGCCATTCATCGTTCGTCGGAATGTCCCCCTGCCGCGCAGGGAATCGTGCTCCTTCTCGAAGCCGTCGATCGAAACGGAAACTTCGAGGTGGCTGGAGATTCTGACCAGCGACTCCAGTCTCTTTTCGATCAGCGTGCCGTTAGTGCACATGGACGTCCACCTTAAGTCGTTAGCGAGAAGGTCCACGAGTCCGTCCCAATCCTGGTAAACGAGCGGTTCACCGCCCCAGAGGTACACATTGGATTTGACCGCCCTTGTGGCTTCCAGCACCCTCGCGACGATTGAGAGTTCAAGATCGCCGTGCCTTTCCTTTGTGAGCCGGTGGTGATATCCGGTCTCGTTCCACTGGTAGCAATGGATGCAGCGCAGGTCACAGCGGTTTGTCAGTTTGAATGCGACTTCCTGAGGCAAAAGCATGGCTCGTCCGCCGGCTTGCAGGTGTGGCACGATCCGCCGCATCTTTTCAAAAGTGACTGGATCAATCGTAGGGCCGGAGTTCTTCCGTTGCGGTGGAGGCATGTCACAGGCGTCGAGAGAGGCGCTCAATCGCTCCGCTGCGACCTCAGGAGTCTGCCGAATGTACGATTCATGATCGCCGGGAACCGTGTGAACGACGAGTCCGCCGAGGCTGAGGTCACGCCAATTGTCAGAGAGGCCCTTTCGATCGTTGTCCGAACTGACGAGTAACGTGATGCGGCCGGGATAAACTTTCGGGCGGTATTGCAGGGTTTGCCCAATGTGTTGGACGGCACGCAGCCACAATGCAGTCTTTTGTTTCAGCCTGACCGCCACGTGGAACCAGTTCTCATTTCGGAGTAGACGTGTCAGATTCGAAAAGCCAACGCGCGAGATCGACCACTTCGATTTCAACATCGCTAACGGTTTGGCGTCTGCATCGATGGGGCGCCACGTGTCCATCAGGAGCAGTAGCGCGATCTCCTCGCCCTGCGCAACCAGCTGTTGAGCCATCTCAAATGCCACGATGCCCCCGACACACTCTCCACCCAGTGCGTATGGACCGTTCGTTTGCACCATGCGCATTTGATGTATGTAGGATGCCGCTCGCTCCTGGACGGTAGCGTGACGGCTGCCGAGTAATCCGTAAACGGCCTGATCACGATTGAGATTGCGCATCAATCTGGCATACATCATCATCTCGGCCATTCCCCCGGTACCCCCTGGAACCAGGAAGAACGGCATTTTGGACTGGCCCCTCTTGATTTCGACAACCCTGGGGCCAGACACTGAAGCATCCGGGCTACAGGCTGGTTCCAAAGAATCAAGCGTTCGGAGAAACGCGGCAAACCGGGCGACGGTCTGATGCTCGAAGAGAGAGACCAGCGGCAGGTTTCGATTCAATGTGTTCTCAAGCAACGCAAACAGATTCAGAGCCAGAAGCGAGTCTCCGCCACGATCGAAGAAGCTGTCATCCCGGCCTATGGACTGGGCGCCCAGCGCGCGCGCAAATGCGTCTGAAACCAGGCGCTCCATCTCATCGCGTGGCGGACCACCCTCGACTCCGGTCTGGTCATCCGGAGGCGGCAACGCTGAGCGATCCACTTTGCCATTGGATTTCAACGGCAGCGTCTCCAGAAGCACAAACGCGGACGGCACAAGATATTGGGGAAGTCGCTCGCGGGCGAAGCCACGGATGATCGAAATGAGTTCGCTGGGGCTGCGTTCCACCGACTCTGCAACAACGTAAGCCACAAGACGCTTGTTTCGAGCGACGACACAGACCCGCTTCACCAGAGGGCATCGGCTCAGGACAACCTCAACTGCGCCCGGTTCGACGCGGAATCCACGGATTTTGACTTGATCATCCGTCCGGCCTATGAATTCGAGGTTCCCATCGCGCCTGTAGCGGACGAAGTCGCCCGTCCTGTAAAGGAATGTGCCCGCCTGATCCGAAAACGGATTCGGGATGAGCCGCTCGCGCGTCAGATCCTCGTCATCGAGATAACCCCGCATAAGGCCGTCGCCTCCGAGGTACGCCTCGCCCACGACGCCGATCGGGACAACCTGCTGAAGCCCGTCGAGCACATAGATCTGTGTGTTGGAAACGGGACGGCCAATCGGGATAGTCCCACCGTTAAACCTCTGACCGCTCATTAACGGATAGAAGCTCGTGAACGTGGTGTTCTCCGTCGGACCGTAGCAATGGATCAGTTGACCAGGTCGTGCCTGTTTCAGAAAACGCTCCGCGTGCGGAACGGAAAGGACATCGCCACCGACCAACAATTGCCGGACGGTCATCAGTTCGGCGAGATGCGTATCAACGAACAACTCGAATAACGCGCTCGTCAGAAAGAGAACGCTAACGTGATTACGACAGATCGCCTCGCTGATTTCCTTCAGTGAAGGACGTCGAGTTGGGGGCAGCACCAGTCTTGCGCCGTTGAGGAGGGCGCCCCAGATCTCGAACGTCGACGCATCGAAGGCGACTGGAGCGATTTGCAGGAACACATCTCCTGAAGTCAGGCTCGCGTAGTTCGCTGCTTTGACGAGCCTCAGGACGGCGCGATGGCTAATGCATACGCCTTTCGGGGTTCCCGTTGAACCGGATGTGGGCATGACGTAGGCGAGGGCTCCGTACGCTGAGGCAGAGGCGCCACAGTGTGGTTCCGCGAGACCAGGTTGTGGAACGAACGCGGCGCCGCACTTTAGGATCGCCAACATTTGCACGATAAGGGACGGCGATGATTCGGTGGGGATTTCAACCAGCATCCCAGGCCTGACACCCGTTCTCACAAGGTCGCTTGCGAGTTGACTGGCGCGCTTATCGAGGTCCGAGTAAGTGGTCTCCTGGTCACCGAACACGAGCGCAATCGCGTCTGGAGTCCGTCGCGCCTGGGCCTCGAACACCTCATGGATGGTCATGTCTCGCGGATAATCGATCGCCGTGTCGTTCCTTTCGTGGAGCAGCCAGTACCTTTCCGCAGACGACAACAAAGGCAACGTCGCAATACTCTGATCGGGGCGGATGGCAATCTCTTCAAGCAGCCTCCCGAAGTGTCCAACAAACTGCGACATCGCCGGCGCATCGAAGAGGTCCGCGTCATACTCCAGCAGCCCGCCGAATCCTTCCTGCGTTTCCCACATGTACAACGTGACGTCGAATTTGGCCGTACCGGTATCGATGTTCCGCGCCTCCACGCGGAGACCGGGCAATTCCCACTCTGGTCGCGGCACGTTTTGATAGCCGAACATGACTTGAAACACGGGCGACGAATCGATCCGTCGTTCCACCTCGAGTGCGTCGACGAGCATCTCGAACGGCATATCCTGGTGACTGTAGGCGCCGAGAACAACGTCGCGGACGCGGGCAAGGAGTTCCCGGAAACTCGGTTGACCTCCGAGCGAGGTGCGAAGGGCCAGCGTGTTGACGAACAAACCGATCAGGCTTTCCAACTCGGCGCGATTGCGATTAGCAACGGGCGATCCGACAATAATGTCCTCTTCACCCGTGTATCGATAAAGCAGCGTCTTGAAAGCGGCAAGCAACATCATGAACGGAGTCACGCCTTCATTCGCGCTCAGACGCTTCAGTGCGTCCGTGACTTCCCTGGAGACGGCAACAGGTTGGCAGGCGCCTCGACGTGGCCCCGAATCAGTTCGCGGGCGATCGGCAGGTAGTCGCAGCACGGGAAGCGAGCCGCCCAATTGTCGCTTCCAGTAATCCAGAAGTGGCGCAAGTGCCTCACCATCCAGTCGACGTCTTTGCCACACAGCAAAATCCACATACTGCAGCCGGGGAGCCGGGAGAGAAGCGGAGTAGGTCGCGCAGAGCTCGCGCATGAACGGATTGAACGACCATCCATCAAAGGCGAGGTGATGCATGGTCAGAACCAGCAGATGCTCCAGGTCGCCCAGCCTGAAGAGGTGCGCGCGGATCAAGGGCGGCCGTTTGAGATCGAATGGCTCGCGCGCCTCCGTCTCAGCTCGCCGAGTGGCCTCATCGAGAGTGCGCACGTCCGTCACCGGCATCGTCAACGGATTTGCGGAATGAATCGTCTGAACGAGCTGTCCATCGATGAGTCGAAGCGTTGTGCGGAGGACCTCATGACGGCGCACCATTTCCGAAAGGCCCTGCTCCAGGCCCGGTGCGGAGAATGCTCCCGAGAGTCTCAGGGCAACCGCAAGATTGTGAAGCGGACTTGCAGGCTGCAGTCGTTCGAGAAACCAGATGCGTTGTTGAGCAAACGACGCGGGCAAGGGCGCGTCTCTGGGAACGGGCTCGAGCGGGGGACCGCCACGCTGGAAGCGGAGCGCGTCGCGCACCGCGTTCCAAAGTGCAACTCGGTCTTCACTCATGAGAATTGCTCCGCATAGGCGCGCGGATAATCGATCCCGGTCCGCGCCCTGGACATGATGTTTGCATGCAGCTTCTCGAGGACGGCCCCGTCATATCCGGTCGCCTGCCACGCCGGGTACGAGATTCCGAAGCCCAGGTATTCCCAGATTCTGGCGTTGCTTTCCTCGGCATAGCCATAGGGCTCCAGAAGAATCACCGGTGTGGCGGAGTTCAGCGAATCAATCAGGGTGCAGCCGCCGGGCTTGCTTACAATGGCTTTGCACCGCCGGATGACGTAGTACAGGCTATGAACGTCAGGGGATCGCTTATATATAATGTTGCGCTGATCCACAACTTCTGCCATGGGAGGGAATTCACCGGCCCAGGGATGCCACTCCGGATCCATCATGAAGCATCGATCTCCCGGCCTTTTGTGTCTCGCCTCATCAGGCTCATGGATGACGACGTCGAGTGCGTAACCCGTCTGCTCGAGATCGGGAATTTTGCTCCGATACGTTCCAATACCCCAGCCTCCGCCGTGGACGGCCAACCGATTCTCCCGCTCAACGAACGGCACGGGAGCTGAGTCCGTCACCGGAATCTCATGAATGATCCTCTTCTCCTCCCAGTTCCAGAGCCAGATGGGTCTACCGCTCGACTGCAGATGTGGAAAGATTTTGAAGGATGCGGAGATCGCCGCGTCGATCCTGCAGTGATCGACATGGATCGGCGCGCCCAACAACTGTCGATATCGCTCGACGATTGGCAGCCAGAACCCAGACCACACGATGAAATGATCTCGCCGTTCCACGCGCCACTGTCCCATCAAGCGTTCGGTGCCGTCGGCGTCGAGGCATTCCTGAACGTCCCGTGCCATCCGGTGCGCCATCTGCGCCAACGCGAAGCTCTCATGATGAGCCTTCTTATGCGCGAGATGACCTTGCTTGCGCGCGGGTGTGTAATAGTTCTCGAGGACCTCGACGTCGGCATCGAAGTGCAACTGCCTCAGTTGACGCTGAATGAGTAGCGCCGGAATGTAGACGCCCAGACCAACTCCAGACGTGAGGATCGTTACTGCAGCGGATTGGTGATTCACTTTGATGGCATGGTCTCCATGAACTCGGCGAGCGTGCGAATAGAGTTGAAGGAGGAATACTCGAGCCGATCGAAGTCGATCCGGATCGAGAGCCGCTCCTCGAGATCGAGCATGAATCGCAGCATTTCCAGGGAATCGAGTCCGACTGCGTTGATGATGTCCGCATCGTCCGCAAGTTCGCCGGCAAGCCCACGAACGCCCTTCACCTTCTCGAGGGTTTGCTTGATTGCGTCGATTGCGGCCGTCATGACGGAAAACGTTCCTTTTTCACCGCAAGTCCGATGCCCATGTACGGCCCCATGCCCTCATATTGATCGGTGTACTCGAAGCACTGGTACTCGTCCATCGAGTTCACTTCATTCCACACCTTCCTGACATCCGGCCACGTCACATTTGAAATATCGTGGAAGGCAATCATCTTGGCGGCATCTTTGACGGCCGCGAACTCCCGCCGGCACTGCGATTCTTCGTGGTGCGAATCGATGAAGACGAGATCGATCGTCTTGAGAGAATCGATCAGCGCGCCGAAATCCGCAGACAGTGTGTTGATGCAGGCGAACTCCGTACGCGGATTGACAGCTTTGTAGTCGGTCATCGAAGGGCATGGAATGACGTCGAGAGCGATGGCGAAATCAAGTTGTGAGAATCGATCGAGGACCTCCACGGTTGCCACAAAGGAGCCGCCGTGCCGGATCCCGATCTCGAGATACGAGCGAATCTGGAGTTTCGAAAGTTGGATGAGATACTTGCTGAATTGCGATGGATACTGCCAGATGCGCAGGCCGGATCCGCAGAATGGGTGAAGACTCGCGGGAAACTCGTCGATTCCCTCATCGTTCAGACCCAGGTCGAGCAGAAGGGTTTCGAGATTTGCGGCTTGAGCAAGATACTCTGGCGACTTTTCACGAATTAAGGAAATCCGTTCAAGATGGATGGCCGTTGGATGCAGTCCTTTCAGCGACCGCCATCCACGTTTCTGCTCATTCCAGACGGAAGAATTCGTGATCATTGTCGGAGTGAAACAATTGTAAATGAAAAAAAAGGGAAAACAAATGGACGCCTTGCTTCACCACTTGCTCCGCAGCAGTGCGGCGCGCTTTCCCGGCAAAGAGGCGATCGTGCATCGGAATCGCCGCATGACCTATGCCGGGACGTGGCGTGCCGTCACATCGCTCGCCAGTCGTTTGAAGTCGGCGGGGTTGGAACGCGGCGATAGACTCGGAGTTTTTCTGGACGCCTCCATTCCACAGGCACTCTCCATCTTCGCGGCAAGCGCGGCGGACGTGGAGCCAGCATTTCGAGGTGAGGGCGATGCGTTTGAACGGCAGATCCTCGGTGCAATTTCCCGCCGCTAATTTACCGATTTCACGGCAAGCTGAGCGCTGGCAATAGGTGTCAGGACGCCTGTGAGAGCGTCTCGCTGAATTCCGCCGCGGACCACGATGGTAAAGTTGCTCGACAATCTCATCGACAGTTCACCCTTGTAAGCCGACAAGTTCTCCAGGTATGGGCGCTGGACGGTCGCACGTTCTGTTACCGCCGCTACCGCAAACCATTCCCGCGGGTAGTAGAAAAGCTGCAGGTAGCTGACGCGCTGCCAGAATGCCGCTCCGCCATTCGCTTCACTCAAGCGGCGAAGGGTTAGGTCGTGCTCTGCGAGAATACCCCATTTCCCGAAACCGAGGCGGGTGTAAGCACCTGACATGGCGCGATGGCCTATGTGGTCCGATCCGCGGAGCGAGTTTATCCCGACAATCGTAGTGCCTCTGCCGAAGACGTCGTACTCGGCCATGATGCCTTCCCCCTTTTCTCGCGAGCTGGCGGGTTCGTGTCCGCCCGGCGCAAAAACATATGGCGCCACAAGCCATCGTTTACCCCAGAGAAAGGCTTTTACCTGTGTTGGCGTGTCATAGTACCCCGCACGATTTCTGGCCTTGATAAACGTGGTCTGATCGGGAATGTTCAGTCCCGTTGGAAGAGCGTCCCGTCCTGCAGCAAACTCGATACCGTCTTTCGGCCGATACTGTAGTAATGCCGACGTGAACAGGACGTGTCCGGGCCGGATGGCGGGATCGTACGCGCGCGGTTTGCGCGGAGTTGTTTCATTCTCGATTTCGGCTATTGCCGAGACTCGAACGCCTTTCCCTAAAGTTGTTACATTGCGGTAAAAGAGACGAAACTTGTCCACACCGACATATGGGCCTCCTGGCGAATGGTTGAGTTGGATGGATGGAATGACACGGGCGTCCTGGTCAATGTGACCATTCAAGCTCAGTAGATTCAGCACACGATTTGAGTGAGGTTCATATTCTCGCGCTCGGAGGCTCTGTGCATCGTCTATTCCACGTCCATAAGCGGTCAGAAGCCCACCCCCCTGCGGCGCAACATGACACGATATACAGTTTCCGTATCCCAAACGTATCATGTTGGGCAACGCAGATGCGGGCACTGGCGTGAGCAACAGGACAACGAACAGCCACCTCATCGGGGTCCTCCTGCAAAGGTGGACGTTTCTCTTGCCTGGAACTCAAAATTCAATTTCACATCATCAGTAACGCACACGCCGAGCTGGCACGGCGGTTCAATTCCAAAATCGCTCAGTTTCAGCCCACCTTCCGCACTGATTCGATATCCCTTACCGTCATTCAAGACCTTGAGACTGATCGCGAATGGACGTGTGACACCACGCAGCGTCAACTGGCCTGAGACAGGGCAAGCTGCATCGCGGCCTTGTGGCAGCTCCGGACAGGTGATTCTGTCACTCACAAACTCCAATTCAGGTGTCGTATCGTTTGCAAGTGAGAATATCTTCCTTCGCATGTGCTCATCGCGCAGCGAGATTCCCGTCTTAAACGATTTCGGGTTGATGCGAGCACGGATGTTCTGCAGTTCAATGCGTCTTTCGCCTTTGACTAACATCAAGCTGCCCGTCATCTCGCGGGATTGGCCATGCACTGTGAAAATAGAGACATTCGCAGCCGCCACGAACTTCACAGTACCGTCGAAAACCCGAAATTCTGAACCGTCTTCGGCGCGACCAACATGGGCGGATAGCAAAATTGCTACGAGAAATGCTTTGTTAACCACCGACGCATTAATGGGTGTAAAAGGATTCATACATACCTCCAGTTTGAGTATTTCTTTCGAACTGCGATTTCTATACTTCCTGCAGTAAGGGGCTGGAATGCTGGCAGGAAAATATAAGGGACAGAACTTGTTTCGACTGATCCTGAATGAGTCCTCCGCTCTTCACCGCTACTCGATTCCACGTCTTTCTGCCGATAGGCGAAATAAGCAGTGGTGCAGTGGACGGGGCCTGGCCGGACCTGGAAAGCTTGTACAACGCGTTGGTGCCGGCGCTGCAAAACACCAGAACCTTATTCACGGGATTCGTCAGCGTCGCCCACGTTCCTGGCTGCATCGACGCTGCAGGATCGCCCAACGTCGTACCGGTAGCCGAAATGAGGCGGACACAGTAGAGCAACAAAGCGAGGATGGTTAGGGTGACGACGATTGCATTTAATGGAGATGACACAAGCAGCTTTCTCTTCATACTGACTTCACCCTGTCTTTCCTCCGTAAATTCTCGACATGCTGACAGGCGGCACGGCTCAGTCACTGCCATGCGAACCGAGTTCTGTCCTGCCATCTACCATAGGCACATCGACAATGTAATAAGCAGGATGGGCGCCACAAATCTGACCGAAGTTATGTAGCGGCGCTGCATCGTCTTCCGTTTCGCAAGCGACTCGCGCGGCGTTCCGTGCAGGGTGGAATTCCCACTTCGTACTCTTCAACAGCCGTTGCTATGCGCAGGCAGGGGCGCTCTTACTCGCGGGAAAGCTCAACAGGACGTAAGCGGCAGGTTGCACAAATCGCCAATTCGCAGGGACTTGCTGTCCGCCTTCCAGGAATTTGTGGTGTGCGGGCAGGTCCACTCCTGAAATCCCAGAGGTGTTCAACGGTAGATCATGGCCGACATCGTATAGGGCATCACGACAATGTATTCGGCACAACGCGCAATACTGCTTGAAGGTCGCCTGAAGTTGGCAGGGTCAAATTCCCAACTGGCAGCCTAAAATTGGCTGTTTTATGCAGAGGCCAGCCCCTTCACCGCGCGGCCCCACGGATTCTTCGTGCGCCGTGAAAAGGCGCGGATCTCTAATGGATGCGAAACCCATCCGACAACTCTCGCCGCAGCCTGTAGCAATCGGAGGGGGAAATGGGCAGTTAACGAAAACACCGAAGCCTTCGGTGACCGACACTCCGCGGTTTTGAACATCTCTCCGCTTGCGTGATGCTCAACCAGCGTGAAAACCGTTATGCCGATATTCGTGTTCGATACAGTCCGCCACAATGCAACTGCATCGACAGAGCTGAAGCGGAGCCAAAATAAGAGTGTGAAGCTTTTCTTCAGGCAATACAGTGGTCAGCGCGTTAACCGGTCACGTCACGAATCCGCGATCACCTTACCTCATCCAGCGAACTTCGAATGTGACCGAAGCAGAGTGCATTCTGCGGCCGCCGATGTGAGGAATGGACGTGAGAGACGCGCCTCTCAACTCCTTCCGCATAAAACAGCCAATTTTAGGCTGCCAGTTGGGAATTTGACCCTGCCCACACTTCAGGCGAACTGCAATCCAGCATTGCGCGTGGTGCCCAATACATTGTCGTGGTGCCCTATACGATGTCGGCCATGATCTACCGTTGAACACCTCTGGGATTTCAGGCGTGGACTTGCCCGCACACCACAAATTCCTGGAAGGCGGAAAGCAAGTCCCTGCGAATTGGCGATTTGTGCAACCTGCCGCTTACGTCCTGTTGAGCCTTCCCGCGAGTAAGAGCGCCCCCTGCCTGCGCATAGCAACGGCTGTTCAAGACACGAAGTGGGAATTCCACCCTGCACGGAACGACGGGCGAGTCGGCTTGCGAAACGGAAGCCGATGCAGCGCCGCTACATAACTTCGATCAGATCTGTGGTGCCCATCCTGCTTATTATTCTGTCGATGTGCCTATGGTAGATGGCAGGACAGAACTCAGTTCGCATGGCAGTGACTAGCCGTGCCGCCCGTCAGCATATCGAGAATTTTGCCTATTGAAAGAAGGAGGATCCCAATGGCTATTCTTGGCCGACCTTGCACTTACCGAATCGACATTTTCCTCGCTGGGAGGAATCTGTTCAAAGCGATGATCGGACTCGCAGCGATTACTCTCCCCGTTACTGCGTTAGCGCAGGCGGTACCTAATCCAGACTGTACTCTTATTGTGCCGCCCGCTCCATTGACGGCAGCAGGACTCGCGACGCCGTACCAGTTAGTGGCTACGGACCCGGCTAAGGGTCCATGTCACGAGTTGAACGCTGATCAGTCCGCATTTGTGCAGGCGGCGATACTCGATCAAGCTACGGGCACGATTTCAATCTATAACCCACTGGTCATTGATCAGGGCACGGTGCCTGCTGCGCCCCCTGTTGTTCCGACATATCCAGCCGACGCCGTAGTGGGGATTTGGTTCGGGTACAACGGCAACAACCTGACACTGCGACCGACGGTTGGTGCCCTGGCGGACAACAGTTGCGTAAACGGTCTACCGGACAGCATCTTCGGACAGTATGCATACTGTAATGCGCCGGCTTTCTTTGGCGCGGCCCACGTAGCTATCAATGCCGGTAAGTTGACTATTTGGCCGTTGGGAACAGCCCGCGACAATCGCCCTTGCCCGTCGTCACGTGATTTCTTCGTTGTCGACCAGGATCCGAGCGATAACGTGACGGCGACCTACCTGGCGACCGCGCAGGGACTCGTTGCTCAGAATACACAGCTAAACCGGATGCTGTTTCCCGGCGCAAGAGTATTCGCCAATCCCAGTGATGAACGCCTCCTTGATGTGTTCATCAATCCCGCATTGGGTTGTGTGGCAATGATGGCGCCTGATTTGGCAGATGGGGGGAGAATGGTGCACGCCCTGGCGCTCAATGAACTCCAGGCTGGAGCGTACCAACTGAGCCCACTTGGGCTCGTTCCTCTTTTGGATCCCATGGTCCTCGTCGATGGGAACGTCAGCCTGCCGAAGCTGAATGCGTACCGTCTCGGTGTCGATCAACCGCAGGTTCGCACCACGGGCGAGGCCAATCCGGTATCTTACTGCGCCCATTTGTGGAAAATAGCGCCGACTAAGCTTCTGCTGGATCGGCTTTATCTTACGGCCTTTCGTTCCCCCTTCCCGGACGTCGCCAATTCCCTCTTCACGTTCCTGGCGCAACGCTTTGTGGCCAGCTATGAGATTCTCGATTGCCAGGCACTCCTGAATCAACCGGACCCTATAACTCTTTTTACGGATCCGAACGGTGTCGTCATCGACGCAACGATTAACTGACATTACATAACGCCTGGACCCCCAGCCTTAGAAACATTGTCCGGGGTCCGTTAAGGCGGGTACTCCAGAAATGTCGGGCCGTTCAAACAATCAAAAACATGATGGCTGGGGGCTGGCGAGGTCGCTGGATCTCGTCTTCGGAAGCGGCTTCAAATCCGGACTGCCCCCTGCCACCCTGTTGCCGCCTGGCGGCTGGATGGTGGCAGCAAATGCGCATGTTCTGATTTCGCTTCCGTGTCGTCAGCCACTTTCACATCGAGTGTATTCCGCATCGAATTGCCCACAAATGGTCTTATCTCGGCTCCGATCCTTTTCAGACGGAAATAATGTATCGCGTCACCGTAACTTTTTCGTCCGCAAGACGGATGATGTTAATGAGAAGGGGGCTTAGTGCGGAGAAGCTCAAAGCACAGCATAATCAACCCTTGACTAACTACTGCCCATGAGCGAGGAGCATGACGAAAGGACGCAAGTCGAGGCCGCCCAGCGCGACCCCTCCCGGTTTGCCGACTTGTACGAGCAGAACTTTTATCGCGTGTATGCTTACATCGTCCGGCGGGTCGGCGACCGGCACCAGGCCGAGGATCTGACGGCCGATGTCTTCCGCGAAGCTCTGGCGGGGCTTGCAAAGTTCGAGTGGCGGGGCGTGCCATTTGCCGCGTGGCTGGTGGGGATCGCCTCGCGCGTCGTGGCCGGACTACTGGAAGCGCTCAGGCCGGGAGACCGGCTATCCGGCGAGGGATCCCAAAGCCGCCGTTCCCGCCGAAATCGAACGCAGCACCATGCTGTTCCAGTTGGTGGACCGGCTTCCGGAAGCGCAGTTCCGGGTGATTCACATGCGCTTCGTGGAGCAGAAAAGCATCCGGGAGATTGCCCAGGAACTCGGGCGGAGCGAGGGCGCGGTGAAGCAACTTCAACTCCGTGCAATTGAGAGTCTTCGGGCTCAGATGGAGGGCGCCCATGCCTGACCGCGCGCTCATCGAACAACTCGACCAGGCCATCGACGGGATGCTGGCCGGCGCCAAACAGACGGGCTCCGCCGACCCAACGCTTTCAGCATTGATGGAGATCGCCGGTACGTTGCGGGATCTGCCGGACAATGGATTTAAGACGCGCCTCAGCCGTGAGCTACAAGCTGAATTTCAAAGGAGACCACCCATGACCCGCTCAACACCCATCGAGTCCATCGAATCAGCCGCGGCCGAATTCGCCACGATCCACACTATCACTCCCTTCATCTGCGTTCCCGAGGGGGCTAAATTAATCGAGTTCATGAAGCACACCTTCGGCGCCGAGGAAACGACCCGTCATCCGCACGGGCCCGACGGATTCGTTGCCGGCGTGAGAATCGGCGACTCCGATCTCCTCATCATGGGAGGCGAGTCCTTACGCGGCGCGGAATGTCCTGCGGCGTTACACGTGTACGTGAAGGATTGCGACGCCACCTACCAACGCGCGCTCGACGCGGGAGCCTTTACCATCGGTTCCCCCGGCGTGGGCGAGCCTGCCGACCGGCCCTATGGCGAACGCGCCGCATTTGTATCGGACCCCTTCGGTAACTACTGGTTCATCGCGACCCGCCTCGGCCCCAACTATGTCGGTGTGGGTCTGGGGCACGTTACTCCCAGCCTGCTTCCCACGAGCGCTCCGCCGCTCATCGATTTCCTGAAGCGGGCTTTCGGCGCTAATGTGGAGGGTCTCCACGAAGAAGCAGGACGCATGGTGCACGCCTTTGTCCGCATCGGTGAGGCCATGGTGGAGATGAGCGAAGCGGAGGAAGAAAGGTTGCGTCCGTTCGGTTTTTATCTGCACACGGACGACGTCGATGCCGTGTATCATCGCGCCCTGGCCGCGGGCGCCATTTCAATCTTGCCGCCTGCCGACCAATTCTATGGCGATCGCCTGGCCATCATGGAGGATCCCGCCGGAAATCGCTGGTTCGCGGCGAAGCGCATCGCTCCTGGTTAAGCGGCTTTATGCGGAATCAAAACACAGCTAGCTCTATAACCGAATCTCGTATCCGGCGGATTTTGGAGTTGCAGCCTGAGCTGCGACGGAGAACAAAGAAGGGGGACGTTAGACC
>Ga0137403_10004964_pt1 | contig 15522 bp, 10 predicted proteins | sample CZOMad2_1_16fung_FD_122057 | JGI IMG/M metagenome (GOLD analysis project Ga0137403, IMG submission 122057) | Vadose zone soil fungal communities from Angelo Coast Range Reserve, California, USA - CZOMad2_1_16fungal (Hybrid Assembly) | ecosystem: Environmental > Terrestrial > Soil > Vadose zone... | reverse complement strand
TGTTCGTTGAGGACCTTGCGCCCGGCGGCTGTAACTTTGTAGTAGCGCCGGCGGCGTTGTCCCGCCTTCTCAACCCAGCGGCCTTGAATCCACCCCCGAGTCTCGAGCCGGTAGAGCATCGGATAGAGCGATGCGACATGAAACTGAAGCACGCCTTCGGAACGTTGCTCGATCAGCTTGGCGATTTCGTATCCGTGGCGCGGCCGATCCTCGACCAACGCCAGTATGAGCATCTCGGCGCTTCCTCTTTTTACTTCCTGGTTGAGCATATGTAAGTCGTCCCAATATGTGGCATCGCCATATATACTGAGATTCTCGTTTGAAGTCAACCCTGGGGTGAGCGTTTAGACAAAGATCGTCTTCAACGACTCTCGAGACTGTGCGAGGAGGTCCGGGAACACCCCCAACTGAAGTTGGGGTATTGATAAGTCTTTGCCGGCGGTGGGACGGCCGGCTTCACGGCTCGGTAAGAAACGTCGTAGCTTCTTTCAGGAACAGATCCAGCTGATCGTGATGCACCCAATGGCCTGCGTGAGGTACCTTAATCAAACGGTGGTTCTTGATGACTTGCGCGCGGCCGTCCGATTCGGGGTCGGGCGCCCAGCTCTCCATTCCCCAGAACAACAACACCGGACACGCGATCTGACCCATTATCTCGACGAAGTCCTCTCGGTTGTGACCGTAAGGCGCAAACGGCCGCGCGTAGTTGTCGAACTTCCAAACCAGCGAGCCGTCCGCGTTCCAGTTAGTCCCGTGCAGAGTCAGATGACGGGCTACTTCGTCTGAAAGGTGAGGGTTCGCTTCTTTCATCCGCGCCACCGCCGAATCGAGACCCTTGTAGCTGTGTGGATCGCGGCGCTCGGACTGTCGAATCGCCTCGATCCAGCTCCGCATCCGCTCTGAAGCTGGACGAAATATTTTATGGTTGGGCGGCGGACCCAGACCTTCGATCGAGACCGCTTTCTTGACTCGATCCGGATAGACCCCCGAATAGAAGAGCGTAACTATCCCGCCCAGCGAGTGGCCTACGAGATAGATGGGCGACGCGTTGATGATGTCGGCGAGCGCCGAAAGGTCGAGCACGTGCTCGGCTATGCTGTATAGCGCGCCCGGCGCCCACTGGCTGTTGCCGTGCCCGCGCAGGTCGATTGCGTAAACGTGAAAGTGTTCGCGCAGCGCTCGCGCAACCCAATCCCAATTGCGAGCGTGATCCAGCCCACCGTGAACCAGGATGAGGGCAGGCTTGCCTTCATTGCCCCAATCCCAGAAGTGCAGCTTCAAACGGTGCGAGTAGTAGTAGTGTGAAATCGGCTCCAAGGATTCTCTCCGAAGTGAAGAAGAAGGTAGCGGCTGACGCTCGCACCCTCGCGTCTCCAGGCGAATAAGGCATCACCTGTGAATAGCACTTTGACTTCATTAGGTGCAGCCGTCAAGAAAGAACGCCGCTCACGAGGAGGTGCAGCTCCCCGTGAAGTTGGTGATCCGTATGAATTCGGGAGGTCTGGACCGGCGAATCCGCGTATGATGTTTGCCCGGGTGAAGGATCAGGTTCTGAACCTTCGCGCCAGATATCTTTCAGTTAGAAACATCACAAGGAATGGAAGCGATAAGGTTGAGGCTACCGACACCGTTTGGCCCAGGTCGCTTGACTCGATCAGCTGCCACAGGCTCACCTGTACCAGCATCGCGATCACCGCCAGCGCCGCCAGGGACATTCCCGCAAATCGGTTTGCCGTTTGCCAGGTGGTGTCATTGATCATCGATCGCGCCGAACCGTAGCCCAGCACCCAGTGGCGTCTTAGCCTCGGAGAGAACCAACACATGGTCGCGCCACATAGAATCAGCGCGATATCACTGGCCATCAACAGGTATCCGTAGATCAACATTGCTAGTTAACAGAGCCTCTGAAATGTTTTCCGATGAAAGGGGCCTGGCCTTTCAGCCCGTATTAAAACCTGCCGGACACTTGACGTCAAGGGTCAATTGCAACCCGCTTGACATCCGTTTGTCGCTGAGATAAAAACCGACCGGCTCGACGGTCGAGAAGCCTTACACAACTCACCAGGAATTTCTCTGAATCGAAGGACGGCGAGACCAAATACCAACGTCTTCGATGGTTTTGCCAGGGATGTGAAGCGCCGGGGGGTCGGATGTAAAACAAATCACGTTGACTTCCGTCGTGCTGCTTCGTGCATTGGCGTCTTAGTGGCAGAACGCTGCAGTTGTGGGACAAGAAAAGGAGACTTAGATGAGTAGGAACCGGATCAGAGCTTTGGCCATCGCGATGGCGGCTCTTATGCTTGCACTGGGATTTGCTACCGGCGGCTCCGCGAAGCCTGCGCCACAAGCTGGCCAGCAACCGGCGGCGGCCTTCAAAGCGCCTGACACGATTGATTTCCGCAGCGCCAACATAATGAGCGAAGGCGTTCGATTGCACGCGGAGCTGTTTTCACTCAAGACGCTGGCCGGCAAGCAGCTCCCCACGGTCATCATGGCTCACGGCTGGGGCGGCACCGCCGCCGGGTTTCGCCGTGACGCGATCGAGCTGGCGGCGGCCGGCTACCTGGCCATCACGTTCGACTATCGCGGTTGGGGAGAGAGCGATTCGCGAGTCATCCTCACCAGTCCGGCGCCTGCGAAGAAAGAAGGTCTGAAATTTACAGCCGAAGTCTTGGAGGTACGCGAGGTCGTCGATCCCTTGGAGATGGTTACCGATTGGTTCAATGCCATCCATTGGGCGATGGGGGAGCCAATGGTCGACAAGAATCGAATCGGCTTGCGAGGATCCAGCTACTCCGGAGGGCACGTCGTCTACGTTGCGGCCCGCGATCCGCGGGTGAAGGCGATTGTCAGTCAGGTGGGAGCGATTGATTCACGCCCGAAGGCGATGCCTCTCGGAGGCCCCGAATCAGAACAACTGAGGAGGGCCTACGATGAAGCGACCAGGCGTGCGCGCGGCGAGCTCGGTTATCCGGCGCCGCGCGCGCGTGTGATCGGCAATCTGCAGGGCGCGCCGATCCGCGACAAGCTGTTGCTCTACGCGCCGGTCGAGGATGCAGCGAAGCTCAAGAATTGCGCGGCGCTGTTTATCGTTGCCGAGAAGGAAGAGCTGTTTGACAACAACGATCACGCGAAGGTGGCCTACGATCGAATGACGGGACCTAAGAAATATGTGGTCGTCCCGGGCATCACCCATTACGGCATCTATACCACAGAGCGCGATCGAGCGATCAAGCTCTCGATTGAATGGTTCGATCAGTATTTGAAGAAATAGGCGACGGACGACGGCCGACGGGCGACGGTTTGAACCCGTCGTCGGTCTTCCGTCTCCGGTCGGGTATTTAAGGAGAAAGGTATGAAGCTAGTCACTCGTGTGATGTCGATGTTCATGGTTGTCCTGCTTGCCGGTGGGGCAGTGGGGCAGGGTGTTCGCTCGGTAGCGCCTAACGGAACCGGGCTTTCCAGCGAACGCCTTGACCGCATAGGCGCAGTGATGAACGAACACGTAGCCAAGGGCCACATTGCCGGCGCGATTGGTCTGATCGCGCGCCGCGGCAAAATCGGCTACTTCGAGACCTATGGGTTTCAGGACAAAGAGGCCGGTGTGGCCATGCGAAAAGACACAATGTTCCGCATGTACTCGATGACCAAACCCATCACCGGCGTGGCGGTGATGATCCTCTACGAAGAAGGGAAGTTCTATCTCACCGATCCCGTTTCCAAATATCTTCCCGAACTCGCCAATATGAAGGTAGCGGTGGTTGAGACTGATCCGAAGACCGGCAAGAAGACTCGTTACTCGGTGCCTGCGCAGCGTGAGATCACGATACTGGACCTGCTGCGCCATACATCGGGGATCGATTACGCAGGTCCTGAGGACGTGGAAGGCAAGCGCATCTACGAGAAGCTCGGAACAAACTCCCTCGATCAGACGATTGGGGAGATGGTTAAGAAGATCGGCCAGGCGCCTCTGGTTCATCAACCGGGAACGATGTGGGAATACGGACTCTCTATGGACGTGCTTGCCCGATTGGTTGAGGTAGTTTCGGGGCAGCCTTACGACAAGTTTCTCGTACAGCGGATCTTCAAGCCGCTTGGCATGGTGGACACCGGCTACACAGTGGCGCCGGAGAAGGCTAACCGGTTCTCGAAGCTCTATGCGCCAGGCGATGGTTGGACAATCAAACCCAACACGAGCCCAGCTCAGACTTCGTATCTCAAGCCCGCAGTGAATTTTGGCGGCGGTTCGCAGTCGGTGTCTACGGCGGCAGACTATCTGCGTTTCTGTCAGATGCTGCTCAACGGAGGCGAGCTTGACGGCGTGCGGATCTTGAGCCGCAAGACGGTCGAGTTGATGACCTCAGACCATCTCGGCGATATGCCGCGCGCTAGTCTACTGCCAACCGGTTATGGCTTTGGCTTCACAATGGCTGTCAGTCACGGCGCCGGGAAGACGGGAGTGATCGGGTCGGAAGGTGAATACTTCTGGGGAGGCGCAGCGGGAACTCGCTTCTGGATCGATCCGAAGGAGCAGATGATCGGGATCTTTATGATTCAGATTCTGCCTCACACCAACCTGACCTACGGCAGTCAGTTCAGGCAACTGGCCTATCAGGCGATTTCGGATTGAGCTAATTACGTCCTTCACCGAGTGGGCGTTGCGGGCAGATTTGCCTATCCTCAATTGACAACGGCGCGGTTAGAGGCTAGAGTTAGCAACAAGTTGGGCCCGACCGACCTACCGGGCGGTCGGCGAACGACTTGAGCCCTTGCACACTTGCGGCGAAGCGTAGCGATTTGATGCTTTGTCGTCGGCGTTTGGCAGCCGGCGCGCTGTCTTAGCTGATGAGAAAGGCCTTATTGTCAGGCCAGCGATCAAGTGGTTGTTCGTCTGGCTAGTTGAGCGAGCAGTGGAACCGATACCCGTCACCGCTTCCAGGGAGGAGAGAATATGAAACGCACGCGCGGACTTTGCCTGACTGCCGGTCTGATTCTGGCCGTGGTCTTCCTGTTCCAGTTATCGACGAACGCGAGCGATAAGTCGCCGTCCTCAATCACCTTCACCAAGGACGTTGCGTCGATTCTGCATAAGAACTGTGCCACGTGTCACCGGCAAGGTGAGATAGCTCCGATGTCGCTGCTCAGCTACAAAGACGTTCGCCCGTGGGCAAAATCGATTCGCGAGGTCGTCGTCGAGCGGCGGATGCCGCCCTGGCTAGCCGACCCGCATTACGGCGAATTCTCCAACGATAGCCGCCTCTCACAAAAGGATATCGATACGATAGTGGCCTGGGTTGATGGTGGCGCAAAAGAAGGAGACGCGAAGGACTTGCCGCCGGTGCCGAAATTCCAACCGGAGGGCTGGAAGCGCGGGACTCCGGACGTTGTGTTGTCGATGACCGTGGAGGCGAGCGTGCCCGCCGACGGTGTTGTTGCCTACAGACACTTTGCGGTGCCGACGGGCTTCACCGAAGACAAGTATGTTCAGTTTGCGGAGATCAGGCGAGGCGACCCGAGCGTTGTGCATCACGTGATCGTCAGCGTGCGCGAACCCGGCCAGGGACCGATGCCGCCCCCGGGTGAGATCAACCTTGGCGCGGCTGCGAATCGAGAGGGCGAAGCAAGAACCGCCCAACAACCAGGTCAGGGCGGGGGAAGAGGGAACACTCAAGACGGGATGCTGGTTGGATGGGCGCCGGGGATGAGTCCTTTGAACCTGCGAGACGGCCAGGCCAAGTTGATCAAGAAGGGCTCCATACTGATCTTCCAGATGCACTACACGACCAACGGCCAGGCGAGCAAGGATCGCACGAGCATCGGGCTCTACTTCGCCAAGGGTCCGGTCGAGAAGCGCGTAATTACAACCGGCGCGGTGTCTCGCAATCTGGTGATCCCGGCGGGAGAACCCAACTACGAATCAAAGGCGTCTTTCATATTCAAGGAAGATTCACACATCGTCAGCTTCATGCCCCACATGCACGTTCGCGGGAAGGATTTCGAATACAAGCTGGTTTATCCGGACGGCACTTCGAAGGTCCTGCTGAGTGTGCCCCGCTATGATTTCAACTGGCAGCTTGTTTACTTCACCAAGGAACCGGTTGCCGCGCCCAAGGGCAGCCACATCGACTGCGTCGCGCACCATGACAACTCCGAGCGGAACAAATTCAATCCGGACCCGACCAAGGAAGTGCGCTGGGGTCCTCAGACGTGGGAAGAGATGATGATCGGGTGGCTTGACTACACCATCGATGGTCAGAATCTCAGGACGGAAACGGCGTCCAAGTAGGGATCGAGACAGAGTATGCGAAGTTCGTAGTACGGCCTTTAGGCGGAAGTTTTGTGAATCGGCGCATCGGGCCAAACTACGAACTTCCGCCTAAAGTCCGTACTACGAACTCTTCATAGGAGGGTGAACAAAATGCGCTTACTCAAGGTAGGGGCCATTACAGCGGGACTGACCGCGCTCCTGATTGTTGGAGTCTCGGCGAGCGGACCTAAAGCCAGTTCGACTTTCACGAAAGACGTCGCACCCATTCTTTTCAACCGATGCATCGAGTGTCACCGCGCGGGTGAGATCGCGCCGATGTCGCTTCTCACTTATCAAGAGGTGCGCCCCTGGGCCAAGTCGATCAGGCAACGTGTGGTAGAGCGCTCGATGCCGCCCTGGTCTGCGGACCCGCACTATGGCAAGTTCTCGAACGATGCCAGTCTTTCTCAGAAAGAGATTGAAACCATCGTTTCGTGGGTTGACGCGGGCGCGCCGAAGGGTGACGACAAGGATATGCCGATGACGCCGAAATTCGTCCAGGGGTGGACGATCGGCAAGCCCGATGTCGTGCTCGCCATGCAGGAAGAGTACTCGATTCCTGCCGACGGGACGGTACCGTACCTTTACTTCACGATCCCCACCGGCTTCAAAGAGGACAAGTGGGTTCAGGCAATGGAGATCAGGCCCGGCAATCGGGGCGTGGTCCATCATGTAATTGCCTTCGTTCAGGAAGCGGGCGCCAGCGGGCGTCGAGGCGGTGCGGCAGGAGAAGCGCAACAAGGCAGGGGACAATTGGGAGGTATCACACCAAACAAGACCGGCGTGGTCTATAGTCCCGGCACTGCGCGGCTCATCAAAGCGGGCTCGAGCATAGTCTTCCAGATGCACTACACCACAAACGGGGAAGCGACAAAGGACCGAACGAGCATCGGGCTGATCTTCACCAAGGAACCTCCGACTCGGACTCTGGTTACGGGGAATGCCTTGAACGCGCGCTTTGTTATTCCGCCTGGAGAGGCCAGCCACGAGGTCAAGTCCTCAACCACCTTCAAAGAGGACGTGCACCTGACGTCATTCATGCCGCACATGCATTTTCGCGGAAAGGATTTCACATACACAGCGGTTTATCCCGATGGCCGTTCAGAGGTTCTGCTCAGCGTGCCGAAGTATGACTTCAACTGGCAGTTGACCTATGTGTTGGAGAAACCGCTGGCGCTTCCGAAGGGGACGAGGCTCGATTGTGTGGCGCACTTTGACAACTCGACGGCAAACAAATTCAATCCGGATCCGACGAAAGAAGTGCGCTGGGGCGACCAGACCTGGGAAGAAATGATGATAGGCTGGTTCAGTTTCACACGTGATGCGGGACAACGTGAGACGGCCGTCGCCAAGTCGCCTTCGGCCAAGTGAGTTCGAGTGACAAGGTCCTGGGTAAGGTGGGCGGTCTCCCGTGTTCGGAGGGCCGCCCGTTTCTATCAGCAGAGCACCTGGCGCGAATCACGTTGCGCTTAACCAGTGGACCTCTCTCAGGCCTTCATCGAAAACCTCAGTCATAAAGTACAGGGAGGATCGAGCTAATGCGTAAAGCACTCATTATTGGAGCAGTCATTTTGATTCAATGTGTCGCCGCATCCGGCCAGTCGCCCGACAAGTTGGTGGGCCGTTGGGCGGGCACGGTCGACGGACTACAAGGAAAGCAAAATGCTGTCGCCACTTTCAAAAAGGATGGTGACAAGTACGCCGGCAGCATCTCGGGCCTTCGCCCCGGCATGGAGGCTTCCCTCAAAGATATAAAGGTGGACGGCGACAAGGTGACAGCAAAGTCCGAAGTCGAATCACCGCAGGGAAATATCGTCATTAACTACAACTTTGTTGTTCAAGGCGACAGCTTGAAGGGAAAAGGCGAAGTTGAGTTTGGGGGGCAGACCTATGGTTTCGACTTCGATTTGAAACGTGGCGGCGAGATGCCGGCAGGGACACCAGGCGGGCAGCAAACTCAGCAGCAACCCCCGCGACGCGAGGTGCCACAGCCACAGCAAAAACAATCAATCAGTTACTTCGTCGGGCAGTGGAACTTCAATTGGATCGGCCGCGAGAGCCCGCTCGGGCCCGCGCCCAGAGAAGGAACGACGACGTTCACCCTTCGACCCGACGGCAAATCGCTCGATGCAAAAACCGTCGGAAAGTCGGATGACAAGGCCTTCACCGAAAGCGCGGTGATCACTTTCGATGAAGCAACCAAGATGATGACTTTCTCCGAGCGGCTTGCGAACGGCATTCAGGTTCAGAGCACGGGGGACTGGCGCAGCCCGATCTCGATTCGCTTTACCATCGAGCCGATTAAAGTGAAAGGCCAGACGCTCCTTTTGAGGCGGATCATATCGATCGTCGCCGGGCATTCGTTTACGGTTACAGAAGAGCTCTCCGAGAACGGCGGACCGTTCGTCCGGCTCGGCAGTGCGATCTACACCAGAGTGGCGCCCAGCAAGTAACAGCGGCGATGTCCGACAAACTTCAGTTTGTCGTCGACGGAATCGTTGACTAGTTGTCGTGCCGCTTTCGAGACCCGCGACAAACTGAAGTTTGTCGGACTTCTCTCAAAGGAGGCAACTGCGATGTGGATACCCAAATACAAGCGCGATGCACTGAAGGGGGTTGATTCCCCCATCCCAACACAGGTTGTGTCGAATGAAGAGATCCTTCCTCGGCCCCAGAACAAGAAGCAGGAGCAAGTCGAGCACCTGATCGGCAAATGGGGCGCAGAGAATGCAAAGCGGCTGGGGATGAACCGCCGCGACTTCATGCGAACGTCCATGGGGTTTGCAACCGCAGTGCTCGCCATGAACGCAGTGCACGGTCCTTACTGGGAGGTCGACGCCGCCGAAGCATTCGAGCCGGCAGCGACCGCAGAGAAATGGCCGAAGGGTGAGTACTTCATCCTCGACGTGCAGACCCATTTCACCAACGCGTACGATTTGGGTGTGGAACGGCGAGCCGGCTCCGGTGGCGGGTTTCGCCAGTATGAGTTCCTCAAGAACATGGGTTTAAACCTGAAGGGTGACGCAGAGGCCTACAGCTTCCACAACTTCGTCAAGGAAATCTTCTTCGATAGCGAAACCAGCATGATCGTCATCAGCGGCGTGCCGACCAAAGAGAAGCAGCGCGATGAGGCCGGCAAGGTGCTCGAAGGCGCGGACCGCAGCCGCGCGGGGCTTCCGAGCTGGTTGATGGCCAAGCGCAAGAAGGACCTCAACGACTTGGCCGGGTGCCAGCGTTCGCTGTCTCAGGGCAACTGCGCGCCAAACCACTACTGGAACAAGACGACCAACCAGCCAGATTGGCCGGCGCTGTGGGAGCAGATGGAGCGCGAGGTGAAGCTCTACGGCATGGACTCGTGGAAGTGGTATTGTCACACCGATCCGGGTGGAAGCGGCGGGGGCTTTAGCATCGATGACGATATGTCCGCGAAGTTCTATGAGAAGTCCCGCGAGTTGGGCGTGAGGTTGTTCAGCGTCCACAAGGGATTCTCCTATCAATCACGCACCCTCGGTCATCTGGCGAATCCGAAGGACGTCGAGAAGGCCGCGTTGCAGAATCCGGACCTGACGTTTGTGATCTATCACTCGGCGTTAAAGCACGGGCCAAACGAAGCAGACTACGTTGCCAACAATCAGTTCGATCCAACCACCGGCGATTTCCTGTGGCACAACGTTCTGATGGATATCAAGAAGCGGAATCCGAAGATGAACAATGTCTACTGCGAGATCGGATCGTCGTTCGGGCTGCTGGCGGTCGAGAACCCGGCGATGTGCCAGCATCTCATCGGCAAGAACATCAAGTACTATGGATCCGACCATGTGATCTGGGGAACAGACTGCTTGTGGTGGGGCTCGCCGCAGTGGGCAATCGATTTGTTCAAGCGGTTCCAGTTCACCGACGAGATGAGCGAGAAGTTCGGCTACAAGAAGCTGACCAAAGAAGACAAGTCAAGGATCTTCGGCTTGAACGCCGCGAAGCTCTACAAGGTGGATGTGAACGCCAAGCGCAAGGGTCTCCCGGCGGATGCTCTCACGAAGTTCAAGAAGATCTATAAGGAAGAAGGCGGCCAGGCTTCAAATCGCGCGTATGGATGGGTTCGCGCGGAAGGTTAGCACGGTCTTTCGACTATCGACAGCGTCAGCGGGCGCGCGCGGGACACACGAAGAAGTCTACCAAGTATTTTCGCGCGCTCCGCTGCACGCAGACTTATCCTTGTGCGACCCTGTCAAAACGTCGCGATGGGATTCAACGGAGAGCCCGTTCCCCCGGGCACTGCAAGCGGGGCTGCGGTCAGCAGAAACTCCCAACGATTCCGTTTCGCCGCCGCTTCGCTGATCGCTTCCAGATCGCAGTTATCAAATATGTGAACGCCAAGTGCCACCAGGACGAGTTGGTGAATTGGCAAGTTCACGCCTTCTACCCGCGACGGCACGACGTCGCTGGCCGCGTCGCTTCCGAGAATGGCTACACCACGTTCCTTCAGCCAGCGCGCACAAGAGGCGTGGAGTCCGGCGGAATGTCTCGAGACGTCCCAGGGACCGACCGCCGCTCGACGAGCCCACCGGCCTGTGCGGATAAAGATCACGTCGCCGCTCGAGACCTTGACGCCCGCCTTTTTCTCCCACGCCTCGAGGTCCTCCACGTAGATTGGTGTCTCAGGTTCCAGATAAGGCACGCCCTTTAGTCGAGCCACGTCTATCAGTATTCCGCGAGTGAAGATTCCCTGCTTGAGATTGAGAATCGAGAGCCGGGCCGCGCCCTTTTGTGTGACCTCTTCCTGTGAGAACCCGTTGTACATCTTCCCCTGGTAAAACACATGGCAGAGCGCATCGAGGTGAGTGTGAGCGTAGCCGTGATAGTTGACCGAGTAAGCGTCGAGGCTGAACTGCGAGGCTGGGTTGGCTCCGGTCAAGGTCATCGTGTGCTGGAAAGGGTTTGAATTATCGGCGGCGCGTTCCTTTTCCACATCGTGCGCAAGCGACACTGAGACGCCCTCCCTGACCAACGCGGCAGCCTGTTTGCGCTTTGCTGGCGTGATCAGGTTTATCGCTCCGAGTTGATCCTCCTTTCCCCAGCGCCCCCAGTTTGAAAGCTCCGTCATCATTCGATCGACGTCCGCTTTTGTTAGCGTGTGCTGAGACTGATCTCTCGGCTCGTTGATCGTCGCGCCGAGAATAAGCGCAGCCGTTGCGAACAGCGACACGATCATCGCGAGAAAACCTGTTGAGATGATTGACATTACCAAGTGCCGAGCGCCCGACGCAGATCGATTCGGGCGCTCGGTTTTTAGTGAAGACTAGAAGCTCAACCTTGCAGCGATCTGGAACTGGCGAGGACCGCCGGTGCCAAAAATCGAATTGACCCGGCCAGTGGGTTGACCAAAACTAAAAGCCGGGTTACTACCGACGGGATTCGGGTTGGCCGCAGTCGGCACGACGGGCCGAATCCATTGATCCAAAGTGCCACTGAAACCGGTCAGGTTCGCAACGTTGAAGATGTTGAAACCCTCCACGATCAAATTGAGCTTGAGGTTTTCTCTAATCGGGATGACCCGCGTCACTCGGAGATCGTGCGAAATGAAGCTGTCGCCAAACGCGAATTTATCCGGTAAGACGATATACGGGAACGCCGTACCGATAATATCGCGCTGCGAGCCCTTCGGAATCAGAGCAAGAGGTACGTCCTTTTGCGCAGCGACGGTGCCATTGTACTGGGCCACCAGCTTTCTGATGCCGTCAACACCGATGTCATGGCCGAATGAGCCGGTGGTTGTCCCGGGGAGGCGGAAAGTAAAGGTACCGTCCCCTTCGAGATCAAAGCCACCAAAGCCAATTCCGCCAAACGAAGCGTTACCCCCGCTTATGTTGACCGAAACCGGAGACGCAGTTGACATTTGCACAATTGTCGACACCTGCCAGTCATTCAGGATGCCGCGCATCCATTTCTCGCCGCCCTTTAGCTTGGGCAACTCCCAGATTCCACTGGCCGTGAAGCGGTGTGTCGGGTTACCGGTGCTGGTCCCGATACTCTTATGAAAGTTGGTGTTGTCGATGACCCGACCGGACCAGGTTATGTAACGGGAGCCGGCGTAGGCCGCACCGAACTGGAGGCCATGAGAGAAGCGCTTGTCCACCTTTATCTGGATGGCCTGATACTTGGAGAGTATTCCCGGCAACCCATATTGGATTTCTCCGTTTGAGCATGGGATCGCAGCAAAGGCTACCGGATTTGTCCGTGCCAACAGAAGTTGCGCGGCCGTACACGCCGGAATAACCGGGTTACGAACAAGGCTGGCAACATTGGCGGTCCCGTTGGCGAGAAGTGTGTAGGTGTTGGGAACGAACCTGTTCCAGAGATTCAGGTCGGGGAACATCTGGTCGAATCCGGCCTGTCCGGCGCCGAATCCTACTCCGCGGCGCATCACGTAGTCCGCCGAAACTGAAAGGTTGCGCATTACCTCGCGTTGCAAGCCGAGATCGACCTGGATGGTATACGGGGTCCGCGCGGAGTCTTTGTTGTAGATCGCATCCAGGAATTGCGGATCGACCACCTTCTTGCTGGTATCAATACCTCGGATCGAGAGATCCTTTCCATTGAATGGCAGGCCGGCTAAGAAAAGGTTCCTCGCCGTTCCCAGATAGTTGAGCATATCCCCAACTGTCCAGTTACTGGGAGCGGTGAAGTTTAGGAATCCTGCCGGGTTTTTGGGATTCGGCAGCCCTATGCTGGTGACCGCCTGCAGTCCATTACCGGCTGGACCCAAATATATCCGCTGATTGAGACTGAAGAAACCTACGTTTTGCGAGATGTGGTGAAGAGATGCGCTCGCACGGACAACCGTCTTCTGATCGTTACCGAGCGCCCACGCAAAGCCCAGGGCAGGATCAAAGTTCTTCAAGTGTTGAGGAACCTTGCCGGTGTCATTTCCCAGCAGAGGCTTCAGGTAGCCGGACGGAGGGAAATCGAGGTCGTGATAGAAGACCTTATTTTCGAACGACCACCCCAATCCGTAGTTGAGCGTGAATCCCTTAAACACCTGCCATCCGTCCTGAGCGTAGAAGCGAACCAGGTGGTTGCCAACGGCCTTATCGTAGTTGTAAGGGGCAGGCTGACCGGGGTCGCCAACTCCCATACTCAGGTTGCCGGTCATCGGAAGCTTTAGCAGGTCCGCAAAGGTTGCACCCGTCCCATTGGTCGTCAAGCTCGCGGGAATATTCGCCGCACCGAAAGTTCCGGGATTGCCCAGAATCTGCGTAGGGCTGAAGGCTGCGAACGTTCCCGCGGCGTTGCGACCCCACCCTCCATGGGCGTAGCTATATTCCCAGTCGCCACCGAAGCGCACGCGGTGCGACCCCTTTGTCCAACTGACGTTGTCTGTCCACTGCAGGGTGCGGGGATTGCGATTCTGTAAAACATTCGGATCGTTTCCGATCGAAAGCCCCCCGAAAAAGGTAATTCTGGGTCCAGCCACGCCAAAGCATGAGGTAGGACCTCCACCAAGACTTTCACACTGTGCCTCTGTCGGCGGATTCAGGTAGTTTCTGAAATACGAGTACGAGAATCTGAAATCGTTTACCAGTGTTGATCTCAAAACGCTGGTCACACCCATCTGGGTCTGGTAGGCGTAATTGCTGGAAGCGATCCAAGTCGATTCGAGGTTTGTTCCAGCGATACCATCGTTAGAGTCGACGTTCCCTCGCAGGTAGGCGGTGTGCTTCTGGTTTACCGTATAGTCCAGACGAAAGCCATAGAGATCGCCATCCTGTGGCTGCTGCGCTACGTGATTGAACCCGGCAAGGACTGGATCGCTAAACGTAATGTTGCGCGCCCCCACCTGATCATTACGCTCGTAGTTGGCAAAGAAGAAGAGCTTGTCCTTCTTGATCGGCCCCCCTATGGTGCCTCCATACTGTCTCCGCACAAAGAAGGGGTCCAGGGCGCGCTTGCAAGCTACAGAGTTACGATCGATACATCGCGCGTCGCGAGGACTACCGTTCGGCAAGAGCTCTGTGGGGCGTTTGAAGTCCGGAAACCCGGACATATTGTGGTCGCGGAAAAAGAAGAATGCGCTCCCGTGAAGTTTGTTGGTCCCGGTTCTGGAGACGATGTTCACGGCCCCGGCCGAGACTGTTCCAGTGGACAGGTCGAAAGCAGTAGTACTGATCTGAAACTCTTGCACTGTCTCACTGGAAAAATTCTGCGAAGTGCCGCCGGTTACGCGGTCGTTGACCCTCGCTCCATCGACGGAAATGAGCGTCATCTGAGAAGGGGCCCCGCCGACCGAGACAGTGAAGTAGCTATTGGGGTTGGCAACACCGGAGTTGGCGTTGTAACTAACGCTCACGCCCGGCTCCAACAATGCGATCGATAAAAAACTCCGCCCGTTCGTAGGCAGGTTCTCGACTTGATGCCGGTTGACGACGCCGCCGACAACCGTGTCGGTACTGTTGATGATCGGGGCCTCGGCAGTCACGTCCACCGTCTGGCTGGTTGCGCCGACGGTTACCGAGAAGTCGGCTGTCGCCGTGCCGCCGACCTCCACAGTCAGCGTTTGAGTCTGAGTCGAGAATCCCTGGGCCTCAACCTTCACCTCATACTCACCGGGCTGCAGGCTCTCGAACACAAAGATGCCATCATTGCCGGCCTTGACTTTTCTGGCAGCGCCAGTTGACGTGCTGGTTGCCGTGGCGACAGCAGTTGTAACGACTGCGTTATTTGGGTCTTTGACGACTCCCTTGATCGCTCCGGTCGCGTTCTGCCCAAAGGCCTGAATACCTATGCTCAGCAACAAGACCGACATCGCAAGTGCGCGGAATAGATACTTGACGTTAGTCTGCATAGACCTTCTCCTTTTGGCTGCATCGCCAGACGATGATGCAATGCCGTTTTGAGTAACAGGCGTGTGCCCGCCTAAAGAGGTACGGAGAGAGGGTGAGAGTCGTAGCTCTAATCCTCCCAGAACAGAGCTGCTCTACTAGCCTTGACCGCGAAGCCGCCGGTCCATCGTTTGGATACGGAGCTGACGCACGAACCAACCAACCTCACGGCCATGAATATAGACCCGAAGAGATCGACTTCAGAAAGCTACCAAAGCCCGAATAGTGCCCGGGCCCGTCCGCTCCTGAAAACAAGAGCGGCTCTGCTAAAGAAGCCTTGCTAAACTTGCCTGTAAGAAGAAGAAATGCGAATACTGTCCGGCGGACTCGAAACACCGA
>Ga0137403_10004963_pt1 | contig 15526 bp, 18 predicted proteins | sample CZOMad2_1_16fung_FD_122057 | JGI IMG/M metagenome (GOLD analysis project Ga0137403, IMG submission 122057) | Vadose zone soil fungal communities from Angelo Coast Range Reserve, California, USA - CZOMad2_1_16fungal (Hybrid Assembly) | ecosystem: Environmental > Terrestrial > Soil > Vadose zone... | reverse complement strand
CTTTCAAACCCAGACATGCAGCGATGTTTTGTACTCCAGAGACCAGAAAACATTGTTAAGGTGACGGAGAGGATTCTCTGGTATGGAAGACCTATCCTTCACTCTTGAATCTTATGGCGCGGATCGCAATGGTCTGCGTCTTCTTGACGCTGAGGACCCTGGTCTACTTCCCTACGCCACCCTGATAGCCGCACGTAACACAGGCGACGAGTCCCTTATGCCATTACTCGGGGTGTACGAATGGCAGTCCAATCCCCTGGTCTTTTTGGTCAGTGGGGATGCCATGAGGGATGACGACCATTTTCGACGTATTCGCCGATGCGTGGCACTACGGGGCGATGCACCATACTTGGGTGTGTTTCGCCCTGGCCAGCTTACCATTCACCGTGTTTCGCTGGACTCTGACGGACAAAATGTCAGCCGGCTTCCCAACTTGCCTCCCAAGGAAAAGCGGGCCACATTCGCATATTTGGCCAATACCCGCCCAGAGGCGGTGTCACAACGCAGATGGATCTCTAAGGTAGTGCTCAACTTACTGCAGGAGACCATCAATACGTTGAAGAAGTATAAAATTACGGACTACGACGCGATTTCCCTCGCTGGGCGTGCCTTGTTTGTTCGCTTCCTAGAGGACCGTAACCTTCTGCCTCCTACACAAGGGCCGGTATCGGAATGGTTCGATGATGCAGCACGTGCTGAACGAGCCTCGCGCTGGCTGGATGACACCTTTAATGGCGATTTCCTCCCTCTATCCGATGGGCTTTTCGGTAAGCTACCGGAAGGGGCATTTCACACCCTGGGCAACATCCTGCGCCGCGCTCCAGGTGGACAGCTTTACCTAGGGTGGCAGGAGATGTGGGCTTACCTCGACTTTGCACACATCCCCGTGGGAGTACTCAGCGAAGCCTACGAATACTACATGCGCGAGCACAATCCGGACCAGCAACGGAGGGAAGGCAGCTACTACACTCCCCGTGCCATTGCCGATCTCATGGTGCGCGGTGCTTTCCTCGCCTTGCGGCGCGAAGAGGTAGCCCATCAGGCCAAGGTGTTGGACCCAGCGGCGGGAGCGGGAATTTTTCTTGTCTCTGCCTTCCGCCAGCTGGTGGCTGAACGCTGGCGCTATGATGAAAAACGCCCGGATACCCAAACCCTTCGGGACATTCTGTACGGTCAGATCGTCGGCTTCGACATCAACGAGGCTGCGCTCCGCTTTGCAGCGCTGGGGCTCTACCTCATGGCCATTGAGTTGGAGCCAAAGCCTGAGCCCATAGAGAATCTGGGATTCAAAAAAAACTTGCGCGGCCTCGTGCTACATGACCTCAGTAACGGCGCCCCCCAGGGTCTCGGGAGTTTGGGGGAAAAGGTCAGCCGCGAACACGTTGGCCACTACGACCTCGTGATCGGGAACCCACCCTGGGCTAGTTCAACCAAGCTGCCCGATTGGTCCAAAGTAGCAGACATCGTTGCCAACATCGCAAGAGAGCGCTTGCCGCAGGACACCTTCCCTCCGCCGCTACCCAACGAGGTGTTGGACCTGCCTTTTGTCTGGCGTGCTATGAAATGGGCAAGACATGGAGGCCAGATTGCGTTCGCACTACACGGGAGATTGTTATTTCAGCAAGCGGATGGTATGGCTCAGGCGCGCTCCGCTCTCTTTCGCGCATTGGATGTAACCGGGGTACTCAACGGAGCCGAACTCCGTCAGACCGCTGTCTGGCCAGAAATCTCTGCACCCTTCTGCCTCCTGTTCGCTCGCAATCAGTTCCCACCTCCCAGCTCCGCCTTCCGATTTGTCAGCCCCCATATGGAAGAGGGTCTCAATGGTGCTGGCGCCATGCGTGTGGATGCAGCCAACGCAGAATGGTTGACGCCCAATCAAGTCGCTGAAAGGCCTGAGATACTCAAGATATTGTTTCGTGGCGGCCCTCTCGATTTGGAGATCTTCGACCGGATGGCGGCACGGGAATTGATCCCCCTGGAGCAGTACTGGCGGAAGCAATTCGGCGAACATAGAGGACGAGCCCGGCAGGCAGGGAATGGCTACCAAAAGTTGCGTCCGAGTAGCCGTGTTCGCAAGAAGGGGGATGGTCAGCCGGGTGTACCAGCGGGGTACCTTGCAGATTTACCGGAACTGACTGCGGAGGCAATGAAAGGCCTTCTGGTGGATGCCGCGGAGCTAGGCGAGTTCACACAGGCACGGATTCATGACCCCAGGCCACGGGAGTTGTTTCGAGCACCGTTGCTTATTGTACACCAATCACCCCCCTCTGGGACTGGTCGAATCCGCCTAGGCGTCTCGGATTCCGACCTAGTCTTCAACGAAACCTATTACGGCTACAGCGTGCATGAGCATAGCCATGGCACGCTTCTGGTACGCTACTTGGCACTGTTGGTTGGCAGCAAACCCGCTTTTTGGTACGCCTTGATAACTAGCGGGAAATTTGGTGTCGAGCGAGAAGTCGTCGAAAAAAGCACCATCGACAATATTCCCGTAACGCCTTTCGAATCTCTCGCTCCCGACGCTCAGGAGCGAATCAACCCACTGTTTAACGCTCTGGTGCGGCACGAGAGCCCAGAAAATTGGGCCGCAGTTGATACCTGGGCTGCCACCTTGTATGGCCTTAGCGAGCAAGATTTGCAGGTCATCGATGACACCCTGCGGTTCAACCTCCCGTTTGCCAGTAACAAGAAAGCGGCACAAGCACCACCCACTCAGGATGAGGTCAGGACTTTTTGCAATGCCCTGGAAAACGAGCTGAAGTCTTGGGCAGAAAGGGAAGACAGCATTGTCAAATCACAACCGGTGGTCCTCGGAGGATGTTCACCCTGGAGAGTCATACGCGTTCGTTCGGTTGCCGCGAGTAGAGGTCAAGATCAACAACCATGTATGGAGGACTGGGCGGAAGTCCTCCGCATCGCTGACAGCCTGGCAGCCACCGAGGTCGTCTATCCAGACCCTGTTACCAAGTGCCTATGGGTTGCCCGCCTTAACCAAGCCCGCTACTGGAGCCACAGTCAGGCCAGGCTGGTTGCCCGGCGCGTCGTCTGGGAACACCTGGACACGCTGTTCGGGAGCGATGCTGAATGAGTCAGCCTGGTCATCCGCCCCGCGATTATCAGATTGACGAACTGATGCGCGGGGGCAAGTCTCTCCTAGCTACACTGAAACCACGCCACCTCAAAGTTATTGCCGAGTTCTTGGTTCGGGCCTGGGAAGGGCTCCTGGAAGACCAGCAGCAAGTAATACGCACGCAGGAGGAGGTGGAAATCAATGCTTTGATGGAGTCTCGACTGCTCGGCTTGCTTCAGGAGGGTCGAGCATGGTCAACATTGGTATCCAGCGTAGTTCGGGGGAAAGAATCTCTCAGCCATGATGGAAGCAGCTTGGAGAAACGTCCTGATCTCTCCATTTATCTTACCAAAAAAGATTTGCGCTTTCCCCTCATCATCGAATGCAAGCTGATCGACAAAAAAGTAAGTAAAGAAGTGGCGTTGTATGGACACGAGGGTCTTGCCCGGTTCCTAAACGGTGAATATGCTTGGTACGCCTATGAAGCCTTTATGCTGGCCTATGTGCGTGATGATTCAACCATTGGAGACTGTTTGGCCCCTCATCTCGCGGAGAGACAAAATAGGGCCCCTGATCCCTTTCTCACCATGCAACTTCCCCAGATAGTCAAGCTTCTGTCCCAGGACTTGGCCAAATCCCGCCATGGACGGCGATTTCAAAACAACCCAGGCCCCATCGACATTTGGCACTTGTGGCTTTCCTAACGCTAGAGTGAACCAGTGCCCTTCCCCACTATGGTCATATGGAAGCTTGTTGTGCAATCTGACCTTATGGGGCAAATCCCTGTTGAGGTCATGCCACCGTTGGGGTAATGCCCTCTGAAGGGAGCCTTTGGTTACGTGGCGTATCTGGTGGCAAAATGTTGCAGCCCCATTTATTTCGTTGCAAGTGACTTTTTCATTGCAAAGCCCAGAGCCAGTTCGCTTGATACGCAATGGTTAGGTGTAGCGGCTCGCACTAATTGGGCAGCCGGCTCGCAATAGAACATCCTTTGGATGTGTTGGCCATGTTTGGGGAGATGCCCTCCTGGGGCTCCATGATCGCCTGCCCTGGCAGCTTGAAGCGGTGCGAGACCCTTGACGTGGCGACGTGCCGAGAAGTCGCGCAGCCCTAACACAGCGCGCCCTTCATCCACCCTCTCCTCGCGGGAGAGGGAAGCAGCCGATCGAGCGGGCCCAGGCGCAATGGTTGGGCCCGCGAGGCACCGATAGGGAGAAACGACCATGCGTCTGTCTGTGATGATCGCGCTGCTCGTCCTGGTGGGCTGTGCGGCCGGCCCGCTACACCTGCGCGTGCCCCTATTGACGGGTGAGGTCGTGCCCGTCACGCTCTATGTGCCCAATGCCTGGGAGTGCACGCCGATCATCAAGGGGGCGGTGACCTGTACGAACGTCACTGACCACCCGCAAGACGCGACCGTTGGACATGATCGTATCACCGTGCCCCCGCATACGCATATGACCATCGAAGAGCGCCGCGGGGGGATATGGCTGTGATGTGCGGAACCAGGGCCAGGTGCTTAGAGGACACGACCGATGACCACACAGCGACGATTCGCATGCAGGCGAGAGGCGTGTATGTCCCACCATCTGGGAGGCGGGCCCTTGTGCTGGCTCAGCATGTACGTGGCGGCCGGTGTGACCCCGCGGGGCGGCTCCTTGGCCCCGAACCGCGTTGTGAGACTGGAGGCCTGCGAAGCCCAGAAGGCCCAGGCGATTGAGCAACAGCGTATCAGCGCAGCCAATGCCGACGCGAATGCCCGCGCCCTGGGCTTCAGCCCGCAGCGGCCCAAGAATCCGCGGACACTGATGTGCCGCCCCTTGGAGGATATGCCAACATGAAGATCCTACTTGAGATACTCCTGCTGCCCCTCGTGCTGGTGGGTCCATCGATGGTCCCTGACGATCGGCAGCCCCTATGCCCTACTGTGTCAACCCTCGTCTTGCGGGATGCCCCCGCAACCTGCCTGCAGGCCGGGGTCCAGGCCCGAATAGAACAGCTCGAGCGGCGCCTGCAGCGTCTGCGCCAGCACATGGAGCGCCTCGTGCCCCAGAGCTGACCGTTGCCGCCCACAGGAGGAGTCATGGCCGAGTGGGAACCTGAATTCATCCGGCTCTGGCGCCAAGGCGCCAGCTATAAAACGAACGCCGCGGCGCTGCGCTGCCCGCTGGGCACGGTGGCGTCCCGGGCGGCCGCGCTGGCGGCCCAAGGGAAGATCACGCCGCGCCAACGTGGGGGGGCCTATCCCAGCCGACGCCCGAAGGCCCGGCCGGAGCGCACACCCCCACCAGTGCAGAGACCAGTGCAGATCACCGACACCGGTGCAGTGCAGAGTGCACACACCGGTGCAGTGCAGTCCTTCGACACTGGACCAGTGCAGCGGCTCGATCGGCTGGAAGACGAGGTCCAGGGCCTCCGCCTCCTCATGCAATCGGTCATCGATCGCCTTGATCATCCACCAGTGCAGACACCGGTGCAGATCACGACACTGCCCCCGTATCCGCCAGGCAAGGCCGTGCGCTGGAATCTCTGGATTCTGGATGCCATCCGGGATGAGCTGGCGGCGTTGGCCACTGAGCGGGGCGTGTCCCCGAGCCAGTTGGTGCAGGAATTGTTGTGGAGAGCTCTTCGTGAGCCGCGCCAGTAAGAGGAGGTGGTGTCCATGATGCCTTGGTGGCCGATCGCTTTGTCGTTCTTTGGCGCCCTCATCGTGGCGGTGGGCCTCGCGTTCACCGTCCAGGGCTGGCCTCGCTATGTGATCGTGTCTGGTTCGGTGTTGACCGCCATCGGCGGGCTCGGGTTTGTCATCCATCAGGTGAGTTACCAAACAGGCGGAGAAAGCTTCGCCTATCTAGACCCCAGGTTCATACACCCCACCACGCCCGAAGACTACACAGTGGTGACGTCTCTCGGGCATCAAGGTCGGTATCCCCTCTACGACCTGAGCATCCACGTCATCGACATTGAGAAATTTGTCGAACATGTGGCCCAGCATCCGCGTGGTCCTCTGCCCCCAGGACCGTATGAGCAGTTTTACGCATGGCCGCGCCTTGAACCGGAGACGGTTGCCATGGACTTCATCACATGGGAGCTTCCGCACGATCGTGATGAGCAAAGCTATAACATTGGGATCGTCTCAGGGCGCAAGGTGAAAAGAGGGGTGTCTCAGCAAATACGTTTTCGCCGGATTAATGGTGAGTGGTGGATTGCGCTACGGGTCATTCGCGACGATCAGGTACTCATCGAAAGGGGGCGGCAGTACCTCCCGCGGGACGAGAAGGGCCAACCGATCTGGGACCAGGGGAAAGGCCGCCGGGCGCGGTAGCCATGAGCGCGCCCCACGGCCGGACGATGAATTGCTTGTCGTCATGACTTGAAATTCGTAGCATGAATCTATAAAGATATATGACGATCTGTGCTAGATATCAGAAATCGTATGCGGAATTCGCGTGTGGTGATTAACATTGATCAACGAGAAACGCGAAACTGGCGGTGTTTCCTGTGTTCTCAAGGACTTCTGAGTTGACGGAAGAGCGCTTATGGGAAGCTATTTCCCCATGGCTCTCTGACACAGATCCCTGATCCATCCGCCGTCGCACATGCAATCTTTTGAGAACGGGTACATTCAGATGCCACACAGACCCCGTGCATTTGATCCAGTTGACCCCAATGTCCTCCCCCTGTATCATCCCGCCTCATGGCCCCCGACCTGTCTGACGACCACCTCCGCGAGCTCCTCGATGCCGGCCTCTCCCAGCGGGAGATCGCCAGGCGCACGGGAATCCCACGCGCCACGCTGCAAGACCGACTGAAGCGCCTGGGCCTGCAGGTGACCCCCGCAGCACCCGCACCACAGGTGCCACCCACGACCCCCACGACCCCCGCACCACCTGCAGCTACCGCACCCCCCGCGGTGACGTTTGTAGCGGTGCCAGAGATGCAGGAATTGCTGAGTCTCGTCAAGGATCTGCACGCACGGGTGGGGGCATTGGAGCAGACGCGGGTGACACCCGTACTCCCCGCGACCCCCGCGGCAGAACGTAAAGACGTGCAGCAATGGACCGTACGGCTGTCGAAGGCCCTGATTGATCACCTAAAGGCTGTGGCGTATGAGCGACGCGTGCCGCCTAGCCAGCTGGTGGAGGAACTAGTATGGAAGGCGCTCAACGACCGATAACCCGTTCACGCCACGTGCGCTGCACGCTCTGCGGGGTCGTGCTCCCCGGCTGGTTACCGATCCCGAACCGCCCCGAGAGCGCCATGCTGCTCCATCACCTCGGAGCACATCACCTGGCGGAAGCCAAGCCGTATCTGGCGCGGATGGAAACGGAGTGCATTGACCGCGTGGTGATGGAGTTGTTTGTACGCGTCCGGACGCCGTAGCTCATCGTCCAGCCATCCGTTCCGACCACACCGGACACGCCGCGTCGCCTGGGCACTGCATCGCCTGCGGGGTACCCCGGTAGATGCGCACCAGCTCTGCCTGGGCTCCCGTGCCAACCCGCAGCTCGGCCATATTGAACAACCCGTCGAGGATATAGACCGTGCCGACCTGCCGATAATTGATCACCTCTGGCCCGGTGCTCCCGATCAAGCGCAGTAAGGGCGCCTGAATCGAGGTCATGTACGTGGGGAACACGAGATAGGTCTTGCCTTGCTGATCGTTCACGGCCTGTCTCGGCGTCCAGGACGGCACGCGGTCTTTGTTGACCGGATCAATCACATATCCCCCATAGAACGTCTGCGCCTGGGTGAGGTCTGGCAAGAGCCGTGGCTTCGAGGCCACCTTCTTCACGGGCTCCGGACCATAGTCAAAGCGAACCAGCTTCACTTTACTGGCGGCCACGCTGCGCAGCTCCAAGAGGTAAATGCGGCGATTGGTGGTAATGGTCAAGCCTGTGGTCAATCCCGCGGTGGTCACGGTCACCGAGACGTTCGGACGCGGTGGGGTGTGCGAGATGCCTGGATGGATCTCCCACGGTGGTTTCTCTTCGCCACCGACATGCGGCTCACGGATTTTGAGCACCTGGTCGATGATTTCCCCTTCTTGCAAGAGAATCACCAGGGGTGCTTGCACCGACACCTTGACGACAGACTCCTTGTTCTCGTCATAGGTGAACACCTGCTCAGATGGTGAGGCCTGGCGCTCTTGCCTTGGAACCACTGGCGCAGGCGTCTCTTCCAACGGCTCGACCACCGGCGCCGTCCACCCAATATCGTTAGGGATGGGAGCGGGCTGAACATAGGGCTGTGACGTCGCACAGCCAGCCAGTAGCCCGACGGTGATCACTGACCACGCCACTACTCGCATACAACCTCCTTTAGCGCTGCGCCATGGTGGTCGCAGGAATTCGTATAGCGCGGGTCACCAGCACGTTCACAATCTGTCCCGCTTCCGCAATGATTGTGGGACGGGTATCCTGGGCTCGCCCAAGCCGCTGCTGTGAGACCTGACTTCCCTGCTGCACAATGCCCGAGGCAATCGCCCCGGTGCCATCGCTGGACAAGACTTGCTGTAGCATCTGCTGCCCACCCCGCAAGCCACCGATAAAGATGGTCGTCCACACAAGCCTCCAAACGTGGTTATCGACGAGACCTGTCAACCCATTGGTTCCCGTCGCGTCCATCACTGGCGCATCGCCCAGGTCCACCGAGCGGCCTCCTGGAAGACTCAGGGTGACGGCAAAGGTAGGTATCCGTTCATTGCCGAAGAGCAGCGCGGAGGACGTGTCCTTGGCGACAATGGATTGTCCCTGCGGGATGACGACCTGCTGATGTGTCACGCTATCGAATACCGGCCGGATGGTCTTGATCGTAAAGTACCCTTCAATTTCCGAATTGAGCGTGGTCTGCAACGTCCCCTGGATAAACGTCCCCGGCGCGAGCACCAGATCCTCTGCGAGGGAGAGTCCGTCCGCTTTGCGCTCATGGTTCAGCACAACCATGGAGCCACGCTTCACCTGTGGCGGGGCCGCTTTCGGCTGAGCGGAGGCACCGGGCTTTCGATTCCGTAACTCCTCGAGCTGCCGACGTTGCTCATCGAGGTCCCGTTGCAGCTTCCGTAAGAGTTCATCACGGGGATCGAACGCAGGGCGCCCGTTCTCCTCCGCCTTCTCCATATACGTGGCCTTCTTCGCCCCCTTGCTCATCCAGGATGGCCACTGGTAGTCAAACTGCGAGACCGCATGCTCGACCTGCTTCAGCCGTTCCGTCGACTTCGCCCACCAGTAGGCCCCGACCCAAGCACCCGCGACCACCAGGAGCACAAGGGCGATGACGGCCAGCTTCAGCCCCACCGCCCGGGGACGGCGTGACAGGGAAGTATCGAACGCATCCATTAATTCACTCCATCTGGTCTGACGCCAGCCGGGAGGCATCGTAAACGATTCATGAAGTCTGGACGATCACGAAACGCCTCCAAGACGAGTTCACAGTACTGCTGTGGCGTGAAATCTTGCATCTGCCTGTCGGGGAACTCTCGCAGGGGCGACCAGCTGACTGCACCCTGGTGCGTCTTGGCGATCCACATCACCCAGGCGATGAAGAGCCATACCCCCCAATGATGGCGCATCGAGACTGCCCCCCCCTATGGCTGCTCACTGAGATTCCAAGCGGTCACACAGGTACCCAAACGATTCTGCATGAGCATTTCCTGCGACGCCGGGGACGTGCGTCCTGTGGTCAACGTGGCGGTATACATCTTTTCCGAAGGCGGGAGCGCCTTGGGAATCGTGGTTTCTTTCCAGAGCACCTGATAGCTCAGCGGGCTAGGCGTCTTCGTCACCGACTTCAATTCCACCTGGACGAGTGTCTTGCCTACATGCTCAGGCTTCCAGCCCCGATGCTCGTCATTCAGCAAGCGCCTGGCTTCCATCCCGCAGGTGTGATACTGCACCCACGCCATGTCCGCTTGGGCCAGCACGGCATCTTTGCCTCGCCAGCGGTAGCGTTTGATCCACTCGCCCACCATCTGGATCCACACCGCTTCATGGGGCTCATAGGCCAGCAAGGTCTGCGGCACCCCGAGGCTGACCAACGTCCCATCGTCCTGCTGCACCACGGTCTGCACGAAGGGCTCAATCCGGCCGCGACGATCCAGGTGGTCCCAAACCCCGACGCCAATCAGTCCCACGAGTGCCAGCATCGCTGTCACTTGCCAGTGCCAGGCCCGACGTTCGGCGGTGCCATCGCGTTGCTGAATAATACGGTAGGCCGCTTCCAATCCCTGTAATTCCGTCGTCACCCCTCCAGATCCATTCCCCTCCATCGTCTGCATCATGCCCCCCTCACCATCTGCGACACCCCACGCCGAATCTCCATCATGGCCGCTGCCGCGAATTGTGCCCCTTGCACGCCAGCCATGCCGCTTGACGCAATCTGTTGACCCGTCAACGCCAGCGCTTCCACTTGGGCGCCCGCCTCGACCAGACGCTGACGCGGTATCTGCGTAAAGGTCTGGTGGCGCACTGCAGCAGCAACCTGGGGTTTTTTGCCCAACCCCCCTCATGCCGAGCTCGGCATGAGGGGGGTCATCCCGAGTCTCGGATCATGCCGAGTTTCTAGCTCTCATCCCTCTGCTACGCAAGCAGGGCAGTGGGTTCCCATTCCCTCTACTCGGCATGATCCAGACGTGCGATCCTTCTCCTTTTCCAGACAACCCTTGAGGAAAAGGAGAAGCACATGCTCGAATACACCTTTGTACGGACGGGTGTGATTGCCCGGTTGCGGCAGAGTCCGTTGGGACCGTACCTGGATAACCTCGCCACCTCCCTGCACCACGAAGGCTATGCCCCGAGTAGTATCCAGCGTTTTCTGTGTGCCGCTGAGAAGTTTGCTCAATGGGTACAAGGACAAGGCTATGCCGTCGGCGAGATGGATGAAGACCTCTGGCAAGGCTATCTCTCCGGACTCGCACGATACCGTTCCGGTAACCTGCCAAAAGCGGCCCAAGGTCTGGGCTCCCTCGTCAGATTCCTCCACCAGCAAGGCGTCACGCGCCCACGGCAAGCTGGACGCTCGACTCCACCTCTTGATCAGTGGTTAAGAGCCTATGACGCCCATCTTGAGCACGTGGCAGGCTTAGCCCTAAGCACCCGCCAGACCTATAGATACATGGTCAGACGCTTCATCACCTCCTGTTTTGGAGCGGAGCCACCCGACTGGCCGTCTCTCACCGCGGCAAGGATCACGACCTTTGTCGGCCAGGAAGCCGCGATGCGGCAGAACGCGGGCCGCAAGCTGCCCGCGGTAGCTGTCCGATCGTGCCTGAGGTTTCTCGTGTTCCGAGGTGCAATGCGACCTGGATTGGAAGCAGCGGCCCCCTTACCGCCGCAGTGGAAGTATGCCTCGCTGCCCTCACGCCTGGCACCCGAGGACATGGCGCGGGTGCTGGCGGTGTACCACGATGATACCGCCAGCAGTCTACGCAACCGTGCCAGACTTTTCCTCCTGGCGCGTCTCGGCCTCCGCGCTCAGGACGTGGTCTCGCTGTGCTTGGACGATATCGATTGGGCTGATGGGCGCGTTGCCCTGCAGCCCGGCAAGTCTCGCCGTGCACGCCACTTACCCCTGCCACACGATGTCGGGCAGGCCGTCGTGGCCTACGTACAAGGCGGGCGACCGCAGAGTGCGAGTCGCCAGGTCTTTGTGCGGAGTCAACCCCCGTTTCGGTCGTTGACCAGCAGCGCGGTTGGGGCCATCGTACGGCACGCGTTCACGCACGCCGGCATCGTCGTCCCCCCTGGCGTCGCCAGCCGTATCTTCCGACATACCGTCGCCTCTGAGATGGTCAACCACGGCGCGAGCTTCAAAGACGTGGCCGATGTCTTGGGTCATCAATCCATGCAGACAACAGGAATCTACGCCAAATTGGACCTGGGCACACTGGCAGCGGTCGCGCTGCCGTGGGGAGGAGGGACGCTATGACGACCGACTTTGTAGAGACCCAACTAGCGGCCTATGTGAGCCTGCGCGAAGCCCTCGGATTCCACATGCGTGCCGAGAGGATCATCCTTCCCGACTTCGTCGCGTTCGTGAAAGCCCACCAGAACACCGGCCCGATCCGTGCCCAAATGGCACTGGAGTGGGCCTGCCAGGCCTCCGCGCACAGAGGGCCGAGCGGCGCCGCTCGACGCCTGAGTCTGGCGCGGGGGTTTCTCCTCTATCTCCAGGCCTCGGCACCCGATACCGCGGTGCCAGCCCCAGGCCTGCTCCCAGCCCCACGACGGCCAAAACCCTACCTCTTCACACCCACCCAGATAACGGCCCTCTGCGAGGCGGCTCAAGCGAGTCGTCCGCATGGTTCCTTGCGCCCCTACACTTTATCCAGTGTGCTCGGGCTGCTGGCGAGCACCGGTCTACGGGTGGGCGAAGCCATTCGCTTACAGATCGAAGCTGTCAAACGTGATCTCGATCCACCGCCATGACACATCCTGGCGACGAAGTTCCGTAAATCCCGGATGGTGCCACTCCACGCCAGCCCGGCAGAGCGCCTCCGTCACGACCATCAGCGACGAGCACATTTGCACGACGATGGGTTATCGGAGGCCTTTTTCGTGTCTGAACAGGGACAGCACTTGCAGTATCGTGCCATGCATGACTGGTTCGCTCGGCTGTGCCAGCGCATAGCCATAGAGCCGACTGCCGGTGGGCGCAAGCCCTGCCTGATGTCGTTTCGCCATACGTGCGCAGTCACCCGTATGCTGCGCTGGTACCAGCAAGGTCTGGACGTGCAAGCCTTGCTCCCCCACCTGTCGGTCTACCTCGGTCACGTCCACCCGCAGGAGAGTTATTGGTACCTCACGGCAGTGCCGGAGCTCCTGAGCGCCGCAGCACACCGATTCCAGACCTATGCCCAAGCGGGAGGTGCTCTCTATGCATAGCCACTTCATTGCACCCCATGTGCAGGCCTTCTTTGCGGAGTACCTCTGTCAGCAGAGACGGCTCAGTCCGCAAACCATCAGCAGCTGTCGAGACACGTTCCGGTTATGGCTGACGTTTCTGCGCGACCACACCGGTGTGGAACCTTCGGCAGTGCGGATGGCCGATGTCGATGCCCCCGTCGTGCTGGGCTTTCTCAACTATCTTGAGCAGGAGCGGGGTAACTCCGTGCGATCCCGCAAGATCCGCTTGTCCGCCATCCGCTCGTTTTTCCGCTTGGTGGCCTTGCGTGATCCAGACAGCCTCGGCATTGTGACCCGCGTGCTCGCCATTCCGATGAAGCGTGAGGACCAGAAACTGATCGGCTACTTGACGCGACCAGAAATACAGGCCCTCCTGGCAGCGCCGGATCGATCGAAGTGGGTGGGACGGCGAGATCATGCGTTGCTCTGAACCCTCTACAACAGTGGCGCGCGAGTCTCGGAAATCACGACACTGAAGCGGGATCAGGTCTGTTTTGATGACAGCACCTTCTTGCAGCTGGTTGGGAAGGGGCGCAAGGAGCGGACCATTCCACTATGGGCCGACACCGCTCGGGTGTTGAGAGCGTGGTTTCAGGAGTTGGGTGAGTGCGCTGCGAACATGGCCTTTCCGAGTGCCAGGGGCAAGCCGCTCTCGCGCGATGGGGTTGATTACTTGTTACAACAGACCGTCCAGCGCGCCGTCGCCGCGTGTCCAAGTCTCGCAGCCCCAAAAATCTCACCGCATGTGGTGAGGCACACCACCGCCATGCATCTGCTCCAAGCTGGCGTGGATATTGCCACGATTGCCTTATGGCTCGGCCATGAAAGTATCGAAACGACCCATGTGTATCTCCACGCCGATCTCGCCATGAAGGAGAAGGCGTTGGGAAAACTGGACCCGATCGAGGGTGAGTGGAAACGATTCCAAGCCGATGATCCTCTGCTGGCCTTCCTCGCCTCACTGTGATCATGCCGAGGAGTAGCTCATGAAATCCGCGCCACATATTCGTTCGCCAACTCTACTCGGCATGATCCGGGACTCGGGATGACCCCCCTCATGCCGAGCTCGGCATGAGGGGGGTTATGCAAAAAACCCCAGAATGGCAGAACTGGCGGGCGCCGCGTGCAGGAGGGTATTCCCACCGCTGGTATTGTCCCTCAAGCTCCGTTTCTCCGGCAAGCAATAACTCCTCCATCACCTACGCCTCTGCCGCAAACTCGGACTGAACAGCCGCTTGGGAGTAACCGCCCGCCCGCATGCCATGAGTGTCCATTCCACGGTCGCGAGTAGCTCCTGATAGGAATACAACCGCTCCGTCTCCCGCTCGATGCTAAACCGCTGAAACGCGGCCTAGACATAATGACTTCCGGGAGGGTAGGTTAACCCCCGTTCGAACGTGGGTTAACCTTTGTCGGATCGAGCCACCTCATGTTAGCACATGAACTACACGAACTCGGAGGTCAGCCCTGCAACAGTCCACCACGCTCTACACGCGAGTTGATCGGCAAGGCGGAAACCATCGACTCTCCAAAGCGAGTCGTGCTGGACATGGACTTGACCGAGATTCCGGTCTACGGCTGGCAGGAGAACAGCGCCTACAACAGCCACTTCGAATCCACCTGCTATCACCCGCTGCTGCTGTTCAACTGTCAGGGCGACTGGCTGGCTACGAAGCTTCGGCCCGGGAACGTCCACAGTGCCGAACACTGGGAAGAACTCCTACTGCAGGAGATCGATCGGCAGCAGAAGCAAGGCAAAGAGGTGGTGTTCCAGGCGGATGCCGCCTTCGCCAAGCCGGAGATCCACGAAGCGTTGGAGGAGCGCGGCGTGAAGTACGCCATCCGCATCCCGGCCAACGACAGCCTGGAGCGAGACATCGCAGAGTTATTGACCCGTCCGGTGGGATGCCTAAGCCACAAGCCGGTGGTCTGGTATAAGAGCTTTCTCTACCAGGCAGTGAGCTGGAAGACGGTGCGGCGGCTCTTTCGAAGCATGGTGCGGCGGATTGAGGCTCTGCCGGTGCCAGCCGGATAGGGCGCGGGGCCGAAGGGAAACCCAACCGGGCGAAGGCGGGAGGGGGCGGAGAGGTGTCTGAGAAATCACTTGAAAATGAGGCAATTTCTAGTTTTCCCGTACCCGGAAGAGGCAGGGCTGGTCCCTTCGAGGGCCGCCGGAGTCCCTCGGGATGGAAAAGATGAAAAAACGGCCCCAACGGAGGCGGTTAGGTGTATCCTAACTGCTGGCCGGGAAGGCAAAATGGGAGTCCTGGTTCAGCTGCTCGGCTAAAGTGCTGAGGGCGAGCGCTACCTTCAACCGCTACGCAGTGAGAGACAAACTGCTGCACAGGAGCACTGCCATGCCCACGCTCAACGCGTTCCTGGTGCCAAAATATATCGGGGCCAAGTCCGACTTCGGTGAGGGCGACGGCTATTTCGTAGGCCTCGAGGTCGTGAAGTTCCTCAAGGACGCCATCGCCGGAGTACGCGCATTCGACAATGCCGACTATTGGTGGTCGGGCACGCGCGGCAACGTCGGCCAGCGCGCGCAGCT
>Ga0137403_10004962_pt1 | contig 15527 bp, 15 predicted proteins | sample CZOMad2_1_16fung_FD_122057 | JGI IMG/M metagenome (GOLD analysis project Ga0137403, IMG submission 122057) | Vadose zone soil fungal communities from Angelo Coast Range Reserve, California, USA - CZOMad2_1_16fungal (Hybrid Assembly) | ecosystem: Environmental > Terrestrial > Soil > Vadose zone... | reverse complement strand
TGACCAACGCCATATGGGTGTGGTGCCCGGTCTCGCTCGACTTCTACCCGCCGCCGGGGCAGACGTCCACCGACCCCACCCTGGCGCCCAATCACGCCATCAACGGAATCGGCGCCCAGCCCTACTACCCGGGTGACGACGTCGTCGACTGGATGTGCGCCGACGGCTACGCCTGGGGCCCCGGCCTCGCCTCCGCCACCCGGCAGGAGCCGTTCCAGGAGCTGTTCCAGGCCTATTACAACTGGGCCGCGCCCCACAACAAGCCGATGATGATCGGCGAGACGGGCGCCATGGAGAACAACCCCGGCGACAAGGCCAACTGGTTCACGGCCATGTCCAAGTCCGTCATGCAGCATTTCCCGCTCATCCGGGCCTTCCTGTACTTCGACGTGGTCGGGGCCAACACGGCCAACTACGACTGGCAGATCGACACCACTCCCGAATCGTTGGCGGCCTTCAAGGCCATGGCCAACGACCCGTACTTCAACGTGAGGGCGACGCTGCCGCCCCCCTACGGCACTGGATCGCCCACTCCGTCCGATCCGGGTACGACCACGACCGGACCTCCCGGCCCGGGAGACACCACCGCCACCACCGCGCCCGGCGACCCGACTGCGGCCGCCGGAAAGGCGGGGTACTGGATGCTGGGGTCCGACGGGCAGGTCTACCCCTTCGGCGCCGCCACCGGATACGGCAGCACCCCGGCGCCGACCGGCACCGCCGCGGCCCACATCGAGCCCACGCCATCGGGCTCGGGCTACTGGGTGGTCGACTCGGCCGGTTCCGTCACGCCGTTCGGCCAGGCCCCCGCTCTCGGTGGCGTCAAGGCCGGCGTGCTGGCGCCGGGTGAGGCCGTCACCAGCCTGTCGGCCACCCCCTCCGGCAAGGGCTACTGGATCTTCACCAACCGGGGACGGGTCGTGCCCGTCGGCGACGCCGTCTCCTACGGCGACATGTCGGCCACGCATCTGAACGGACCGGTCGTGGGCTCCATCGCCACCACCTCGGGCAAGGGGTACTACCTGGTGGGGTCGGACGGCGGGATCTTCGCCTTCGGTGACGCCGCCTTCCACGGCTCCATGGGCTCCATCCACCTGAACGCCCCCGTGCAGTCGCTCGTCCCCACCTCCGACGGCGGGGGCTACTGGCTGGTCGCCTCCGACGGTGGGATCTTCGCCTTCGGTGACGCACCGTTCAAGGGATCGATGGGCGGCAAGCCGCTGAACAAGGCGGTGGTCGGGATGGTCGGCTACGCCGACGGATACCTCATGGTGGCGTCCGACGGCGGCATCTTCTCCTTCTCCGACAAGGCGTTCGCCGGTTCCCTCGGCGCAAACCCGCCGGCGAGGCCCATCGTCGCCGTCGCCGCGGCACGCTGACCCCCCGGGGTCTGTGAACGCGGCCGGAGGACCGACACCGTGATCTTCGGTGTGGCGCTCCCGCGACCGGGCCTGCCAGGTCGTCCGGAGGCTCAGCGGCAGGCCGGGCCTCCGGCCGGTTCGTCGGCTTCGCCGATCAGGACCCCGGTGACCGCAGCCGAATACGCCAGCGGCGCGCCGCGACCACGGGGCTGGTCCTTCTGGTCGAGCTTGATGACGACCGGGGATGCGTCGAAGCAGGTGTCGTAGGAGACGACGAAGTCGTCCGATCCGTAGCTGGCGGTCCTGGTCGGCTCACCCCATGCCGCCACGATGTCGCCCAGGGTCGCGTCACCGAGGAACAGTCCGCCATCGAGCCCGAAACGGGTCGGGCCCGCATGGTCGACCCTCGCTTCCAGCATGCCGATCCCCGACCCGGTGTCCGAGGCGATGATGGCGAGTTCGGCCCCCGGCAGCTGCCACGTCTCGGACCGGTCGGAAGGTTCGCGGCGCGTCTCGTCGGCCGGGCCGAGGGCATCTGAGGCCACGTCGGCGTCACCGCCGAGGTGCAGCGCTCCGAGGCCGAGGCGCGTCCCCGGGTTTCGCAGCAGCATCTCGTTGGCGTGCAACTGCGCGGCGCGGCCTGCCGCCACCACCTGTGGTTCGCCACTGTGCTTCGCCTGCAGGGCCGCCGCACCCACCAGCGCGCCCGCGGCCACGACGACCAGCGCCGTCTGGGCCAGGCGCCACCACCGTTGCGTCAGCGGATTGGCCGGGTCCGGCGTCACCCCGCACGACGGCGGCCGAGGCCGGCTGCGCCGTGTCGGGTCCGTTGCGAACGCAGCCCGGCCGTTGAGGGGCGGGGGCCTACCCATCGGGATGGGCCCGCTCCAGGCTGATGACATCGTAGGTTCCGAACACTGCTCGAACCTGCGCTTCTGACGGGTCGAGCCGCTTGGCGACTTCACTTGGCTTCAGGTCGAAGACCGACGGGTTGCAGAGACGGATCGGCCGGCGGCGAAACAACTCCAAGGGGCTCCTCCCTGGGGCATCCAGAACTGGATCACGCAACCAGGGTCCGGAGCGGCGCAACAACCCGAACGCTAACACGATCGGACTGATCGGCCTAGGGGCCCATTGCCAGAGGCCTGAACCCACTCTCGACCCGGTTCTCGACTCGGAACGTCAAGCGGTCTGGCAATGCCCCGGGGGGCGGATCGCCAGCAAGATCGGCGCGCTCCCAAAGATGGCTGCACGTTTCGCCTCCCCGAAGGTTCGGGTAGCGTTGCTGCAGTCGCCCTGGACCCCGGCGCCGCGCCACCTTCTTCACGCGACCGGAGGTCCTCCGATGCGCGATAGCGGCTCCTCAAGCCCGCGATCTCCGGCCGCCCCCCATGGCTCGGACCGGGTGGGCGTTCCATCGGTGACGGCCGGCGTCGCCCTCGGCCCTGTGGCGGCCAGTGCACGCTCCGCCCGCCGTTTCGTGGGCCGAGCCCTCGACGACGCTCACGTGGAGAAGCCTGTGGTCGACACGGTGGTCCTGCTGACCAGCGAGGTCGTCACCAACGCCGTGCTCCATGCCTGCTCCCCCATCGAAGTGACCATCGATATCGGTCCCCACGCCGTGCGCGTCCAGGTCTGCGACGAACTCCCCGGCCTGCGCGAGGAGCCCGACCGTTCCCGGCACGGCGGCTGGGGCCTCGTCCTGGTGGCCGCCATGGCGTCGCACTGGGGCATCTCGGCGAGAGGAGACGCGGCCGGCAAGTCCGTGTGGTTCGAGGTCGCCCGGCCAACCCTCCCCCACGCTGCCGCGCCCCGCTCCGGGCAGCAGTCCGGCGAAGTCGGTGCGGACGATGCTGCCACCCTCGCAGGAGGCCTGCCCCAGGCCGCCCCAGGCCGTTGAGCGCACTCGCCGGGTCCCTTCGCCGATGTCCCTCAGCTTCGGCTGAGCTTGCGTCACCCACCATTGAAGGATGGCCGCTGATGCGGCCGTCCCAACGGTTGGCCGAGTCGGGGCCCATCGACTTCGGCCTCGAGCTTCGATCCGTTCGACCTGCTCGGTGGTGAACCGGTCGCCGTCGGCGAGCTGAGCGACAACCTCCTTTCTTGCTTCCGTGAAATCGGGAACCGTGATCACGACACACCTTTTTCACGGACGATGTGCAGGGTGGGCGACCACCGGAGTCCGGTGGCCGCCCTCGGTGACGGTTCAGCCGGCCTCGCGGCCGTAGGCGCCGACCGCCGGCCGGTCGGCGGGGCTTGTCCGCCGGCTCGGTGACTGCGCCGTCGGGGTCGCCGGTCTTCTTGGGCTTGTCCAGGAACCGCACGGCGTCGGCGACCACCTGGAGGCGGGTGCGCTTCGTCCCGAGGGGCATTCCTTCTGGACTCACCAGCGGCCGCCGGGTAGCGGCGCATACGTCGCCGGTGCGTGCTGCCCGTCGGGCCCGGATCATTCTGTTGGCGGCGGATGGTGTGCCGTCCCGGCAGATTTCAGTCACGGTCGGGATGCACGAGTCGAACGTGGCGAAGTGGCGGAACCGCTTTCGGGACAAGGGTCTTGATGGTCTGGAGGACTCGCCTCGACCCGGTGGGCCCCGCCGGTTCGGGCATGACGAACGAATAGCGCTGGCGGCGGCAGCGACGTCGGAGCGGGATCCTGACGACCCGGTGGCGACCTGGACGTACTTCGAGTTGGCCCAGAAGTTGTGGGCTGAAGGGGTCCAGATCTCGGTCTCGCAGCTGTGGCGGATCCTCACGGGGATGGACATCCGCTTGGATCGGGTACGGGGCTGGCTCAACCGCCGGGACGACCCGACCTTCTGGGACCTCAACCCGCCAGAGCGGGCGCTGGTCGTCCACAGCGGCACCGTGGTCGGAAAACCCATCGGGCACAACAACTCTGCGACGTTCTGCGAGTTCCTCGATCAGATCGACCGGAGCACCCGACTCTGGCCATCCACGTCATCCTCGATAACAGCTCCAGCCACGTCTCGAAAGAGACCAAAGCGTGGTTCGCCGACCATCACCGCTGGGTCGTGCACTACACGCCGCCCCACGCCAGTTGGGTCAACCAGATCGAACTGTTCTTCTCCATCCTGCAACGCAAGGTCGTCCGCAACGGCAACTTCCCCTCACAAGAAGACCTCATCGCCAAACTCCTCGCCTTCATCAGCGACTACGACCAGACCGCAGGACCCTTTAAGTGGACCTACTCCGGCGACCCCCTCAAAGTCGCTGACCACCACAAACCACAGGTGTGGGATTCAGGCGCGACAGCACCAGGGCAGGAGAAGCCGCTACACCTCGGCCGGGTTCTGGGCCCAGAGAGGGTCGCGCTCGGCGGCGGTGGCATCGTCGCGGTCGGTCGAGCGGCTCAACTCGCGCCACTGCTCGTCGGAGGCGAGCTGGGCCCGGGCCACGGCCGTGGCGTAGGCGTAGGCCTCACTGCCCAGCAGGAGTCGGACGGGGGGCTCGTCCATGTCGGCGACCTGGAGGATGACCTGCGCCACCTTGGCCGGGTCGCCGAGGGGGCGGGAGGACAGGCTGTGCATCGTGGCGGCGGCGCCGACGGTGGCCTGGTAGGGCGCGCTGATCTCCGGGATGTGCATGGAGGAGCCGGCCCAGTCGGTCTCCATGCCGCCGGGCTCGAGCGAGGTGACGTGGATGCCGAGCGGGGCGACCTCGGCGGCCAGCACGGCCGAGAAGCCCGCCGCGGCCCATTTGGCGCTCTGGTAGGCCGACAGCCCCGGTGTGGCCATCCGGCTCCCGACGGAGGTGACGTTGATGATCCGGCCGCGGCCCTGCTCCCGCAGCGTCGGGAGCGCGGCCTTGGTGGTGTGCACGGTCCCGAAGAAGACGGCCTCGACCTGGTCGCGGAAGGCCTGATCGCTCATGTCCTCCACCGAGGCCAGATCGGCGTAGCCGGCGTTGTTGACGACGACATCGATCCGGCCGAAGGCCTCGAGCGCCGCCTGCACGGCGGCGGTGGCCTGAGCGGGGACGGTGACGTCGTGGGCGACGGTGTGCAGGCGGTCGCCGTAACGGGCGACGAGGCCGTCCAGGACCTCGGGGCGGCGGGCGGTGGCGAGGACGCGGTACCCGCGCTGCAGCGCGGCCTCGACAACGTGGCGGCCGAGACCGCGGGAGCTTCCGGTGACCAGCCAGACCTGGGCCATCACGCACGTCCTTTCTAAACAGTTGGTTAGCTCAAGTGAAGCACGACGGCGCGTAGCAGTCAACTGAACAGTTAGTTCGCTATGATTGACCAATGGTCAGAGATGCGGAAGCGACCCGGCGGCGCCTGCTCGACGCGGCGGCGGCGGAGTTCGCGGCCAGCGGCATCGCCGGCGCCCGCGTGGACCGCATCGCCGAGGCGGCGCGATCCAACAAGGCGCAGATCTATCACTACTTCGGCAGCAAGGATGGGCTCTTCCAGGCCGTCTTCGACCGGATCGTCGACGCCACCCTGAAGGACACGCCGATCGACCCGACCAACCTGCCGGAGTACGCCGGACGGCTCTTCGATCGCTACCAGAAGGACCCGCAGGTCCAGCGACTGGCCACGTGGTACCGGCTGGAACGCCCCGACGGCGACGACCCCATCGAGGCCATCGTGGCCGGCAACGCCGCCAAGGTCAGGGCCATCGCCGACGCCCAGCGCGCCGGGCTCCTCAGCACGCGCTTCGAGCCCGCCATCCTCCTGGCGCTCGTCCTGCACCTCTCCGGGATCTGGTCGTCGATGACCCCGGAATACACCGGGCTCGTGAAGCGGGTCTCCGCCGCCAAGCGCCGCCAGGTGATCGTCGACGCTGTCAGCGCCCTGCTCGAGAAGGGCCCGACCACTGCAAACCACACGCGTGGGATTCATGCGCGACGGCACTAGGCCGCTCCCCGCTGGCGGGTGCAGCTGCCGCGCTTCGGTCGAGCGGTGACGTGGACCTGGCGGGTCTCTTCGACCGCGGCGAAGACGGCGGCCTCGACCGCCTGGCTGACATGGGCGGCCTCGGCGAGGGTCGCGTCGGGGGCGAGTTCCACCTCGACTTCCAGGCGGAGCGTCCGGCCACTCCACCGTCCTCGGGCCTGAGCATCGAGGACCCCGGCCACATCGCGAGCGGCCGCTTGCGCCTGCTCGGTCAGCGCGGTGTCGACGGCGTCCATGAGGTGGCTGGCGAGTCCGGCTGTCACCTGCCAGCCGACATGGGCGATGAAGGCGGTGATGACGAAGCCGGCGACCGGGTCGGCCCAGCGGTATCCGAAGGTCACGCCGGCGAGGCCGGCGAACGCCCCGGCCGAGGAGAGGGCGTCGAGCCAGGAGTGGCGGGCGTCGGCGATCAGGGTGGCGGACTGGATACGTTTGCCCGTGGCCAGTTTGTAGCGGGCCACGGCCTGGTTGCCGATGACGCCGAGGACGGCGCCGGCCATGCCCCAACCCGGGTGGGAGGTGGCGCGGTGGCCGAGGAACTTTCGGTAGCTCTCGATTCCGGCGAAGAGCGCGGAGGCCCAGATGACCAGGGCCACGCCCAGCCCGGCGAGATCTTCGGCGCGGTCGTAGCCGTAGGGGTAACGGGGACTCGGTCGGCGTCTGGAGATCCGGAAACCCAGGAACACGACGGCGCTGGTCGACACGTCGGAAAGGTTGTGGAGGGCGTCACCGAGTAGGCCGACGGAGCCCGTGAACAGTGCCAGGGCCAGCTCCACGCCGCCGGTGATGGCGAGACCGGCGGCCGACACCGCGACAGCCCGATTGGCCGCCTGCCGGTGCGCGGCTTCGTCGTGGCGAGCTGAGCGGGCAGGTGTCGCAGTCATGCCGTCCTGCCCGACCGGGGGGCTTTCCGAGGCTTCTGGTCGGCGTGATCGGGAAGGTCCTGGGCGATGTGGTCGGCGTGAAAGAGAGCTTCTTCGACGAGCGAACCGAGGTGGCTGTTGTCAGCCAGATAGAAGATGCGATTGCCCTCTCGCCGGGTCCGCACCAGCCGGGCGAGGCGCAGCTTGGCCAGGTGCTGGGACACCGACGCCGGCGGGGCGCCGATGTGGTCGGCGAGGCGACTGACGGAGTGCTCGCCGTGCAGCAGCACCCACAGGATGCGCAACCTCGTGCCGTCGGCCAGGAGCTTGAGGGTGTCGACCGCCAGATCGACCTGCTCCTCCGTCGGCATCTCCACAACTATCTGCGTATCCACGCAGATAACTCTACAAGAGTGGGGCTCGATATCGACCGCGGGCTGAGCGTCATGTCGAGGCGGGACCACAGCATCCCTCGGTACCGCTGCATCGAACACATTCAGTCTTGTTTAGTAATACTATTGTGGTTCGGTCAGATGGAACCGTCGGCTAGGATCGGGCCGTGGACGAGACGCCGTTCCCGCACTACGGACCGCTGGAGGCGCAGGGCGTCACGGGCCGGGAGGAGGAGGCGGCCGATCTCATCGGTCGTCTGCTCGAGCGGCGGCCGGTGGCCCTCGTCGGTCCCCGCCGCTACGGCAAGACGAGCTTGGTGCGGCATGCGCTGTGGCGCCTCGACGAGGTGCAGCCGACCAGCGCGGTGTGGGTCGACCTGTACGGCGTCACCTCGGCGGCCGACCTGGCGGTCCGCCTCGACCAGGCGCTGGTGGCGGCCCGGGGCCGGATGCGCGAGGTCCTCGACACCATCGCCGGCGGCCTGTCGGTCCAACTCGGCGTCCTCGGCGTCGAACTGCGCCGCCCCGGCGCCGGGCGCGACCCCGTCGCCGCCCTCCACGGCCTGCTCGACGTCCTGGTGCGGGCGGCGGGCCGCGAACGGGTGGTCCTCGCCCTCGACGAGTTCGCCGACGTGGCCGACGTCGCCGGACTCGAAGCGCTGCTGCGCACCCACCTCCAGCACCACTACCGCGACCTCGGCATCGTCTTCGCCGGGTCCCGGCCGTCGATGATGCGCACCATCTTCGGTGACCGGGACCGACCCTTCTTCGCCCAAGCCGACCTCGTCGAGGTCCCGCCCCTGTCCCAGGCGGCCGTCACCGCCCTCGTCCACGACGGTTTCGCCGCCACCGGCCGGACGGCCGGCCCGGTGGCCATGCGGGTGGTGACCGTCGCCCAGGGCCATCCGCAACGATCCATGCTGCTGGCCGACGCCGCCTGGCGCCGCACCCCCGAAGGCACCGAAGCCACCGACGAGGTCTGGGAGGCGGCCATCGCCGCCGTCCGCCAGGCGACAGCCGGAGCGCTCAGCGCCCTCTACTCCGAACTGTCCGGCGCCCAGGGTCCGGTGCTGCGGGCCGTGGCCCGCACGGGCTCCCCCTTCGCCGCCACCGAAGCCCGCTTCCACGACCTGTCCAAGAGTTCGATCAGCGCGGCACGCGACGCCCTCCTACGCGACGGGCACCTGACCCGCACCGACGAAACCAAGGTCGCCATCGTCGACCCCCTCTTCGCCGACTGGCTCCGGCGCAGCTTCCCGTAGAGCAAACCCGAGGTGGCGGCCGCTCACGCGGCCGCCGGCCCGCCCGCTTCCGACACCCGTCCCGTCTCCTTGGACGTCCCGGCCGACCAACCGGTGTCACGGACCGGCGGCTACCGTCTCCGCTCGTATGGCCGACGATGACCTCCAGGACTTCGAGCGCTCGACGTTCACGCACGAGGCGAAGACCCGTGTCGTGTTCCGCCGGGGCGCCGGCCTTGCGGTGATCGTGATCACGGAGATGCCGGGGATCAGCCCCCAGGTGCTCGACTTCGCTCGGCGGGTCGCCGGCATCGGCTGCACCGCGGTGGTGCCCGACCTGTTCGGCCGGGCCGGCTACGACTGCTTCGGCCACGGTCGCCTCAAGGCCGCCACCTACCTCGCATCATCGATCGTGCCCGCCTGCATCAGCCGGGAGTTCACCATCCTCGCCACCGGCAAGACATCACCGCTCGTGTCCTGGCTGCGCGCCCTGGCCGCCGCCGAGCACGACCGTTGCGGCGGGCCCGGTGTCGGCGCGGTGGGCATGTGCGCCACCGGCGGGTTCGCGCTGGCGATGGCCGTCGACGACCGGATGCTGGCGCCGGTGCTGTCCCAGCCGAGCCTTCCGGCCGGCCTCACCAGGAAACAGCGCCGCTCGATCGACATCTCCCCCGCCGACCTCGACATCGTGAAGCACCGCTGCGCCGCGCAGGGCCTCCAGGTCATCGGCCTGCGCTTCACCAGCGACCGGTTCGTACCCGACGAGCGCTTCGCCTTCCTCAAAGAACAGCTCGGCGACGCCTTCGTGGCCGTCGAGCTGGGCGACGAGGCCGCCAACCCCGACGCCCCCATCAAGGCCCACTCGGTGCTCACCCATCACCTCATCGACGCCGCCGGCGAACCCACCCGCGACGCCCTCGACCTGGTCCTCGACCTCTTCCGCACCCGCCTGCTCTACGCCTGAGCAACGCACGAAGGTGCCCCCACGCATTCGCGGTGGAGGAGGTCTGACACGATGCAAGACAACGCCAGTGGCGTCGGTGCCCGTGAGCCGTCCTTCACGGCCGTGGCTCATGCGTGGGCTCGGAATGCTCACGCCACGATCCACCCTTCGCCGATCCTCTCTGACACGCGCAGCGTGCAGCTGATTCCGGAGCAGGTGCGGCAACGCTGCAAATCCTTCGATGAGCTCTTCTCACCCGAGGCGGTCGACGCGATCCGCCTGATGGCCGTCATCCGACATCGCGTCCTCGCCGACCGGCTTCCCGACGCTCATCAGGCGGGGATCCGTTGGTTCGCCAGGCCGGCTTCCGGGACGCCATTCACCACCCGCTCGAAGAACTCAACGCCCGCTACTTCGCCCGGCGGCCCGACCGCCTGCGTCTGCGGGCAATCGAGCGACTCCTCACCGCGGTCCCCTGACACCGCTGCTGATCGCCGCCTTCATCCCGCCGCCGTGCGATCACCGCTCAACGCCCAGACGTCCGGGACGGGTGGCCGCGTCGTTTGGGGGGCCTTGGGTTGGAGGGACGTCCGCCTTGCCTGTTCCTTGGCGCCGATGACGGCGACCGCCACGACGGTGGCGAGGAACCCCAGTGTCACCGGGTCGCTGGCGGCGTTGCCGTTGGGGAGCACGAGCAGGGGGAGAGCGGCCGATATCCAGATGAGTACCGGTCGGAGCCGGCCGGGGCCGGCCGCCGCCAGCGGGACCATCCCCCACAGGATGTACCACGGCTGGACGACGGGGCCTAGGGCCACGACGGCCAGCAGACTGATACCGAGGCCTGTGGTCGAGCCCCAGCGAGCCCGGCCGGTCAGAGCCGCTACGCAGATGAGGGTGGCGACGGCGAGTCCGAAGACTCTCGCCAGCGAGATCGTCCACGCATCACCCGAGGTCAAGCCCAGGGGCTGGGCGACCTTGGTGGCAACGAGGCCGATGTCGGTCATCGCCGACAACGGGCTCTGGACGCGGGTCGGGGTGGTGAGCGTCCCGAGCCAGCCCCAGCCCAATCCGGCGGTGGCGGTCAGGAGGATGGCCGTGGTCGAGGTGATTGCTCCAGCCCGAATGGCCGTGAACACCCTGCTGCGGCGGTCGGGGCGGGAACGAAGCCAATCGGCCCCGACATAGACGGCACCCAGCGCGGCGGGCGCCTTGATCGCGGCGGCGAGCAGGCAGACCAGCAGGGCGGGCGCGAAGCGGTCCTGTCGGGCCAGCGTGATGCCGGCGACGAGAAGGCCGAGCATCAACCCGTCGTTGTGGCCACCGCTCACCACATGGAGGAGAACGAGCGGGTTCAAGAGCCCGAGCCACACGGCGAGCGAGGGTTCCGTGCCGCAGGCACGCGCCAGTCGGGGTAGCCAGACGGCCAGCAGCACAACACCGGCGAACGACAGCAGCCGCAGCGCGGTCACGGCCACCATCGCGTGCTGGCCGACATGTTGGACGAGGACCCCGTCGATGCCGAGGAACAGCGGCCCGTACGGGCTCGGCGCGTTGGACCAGACGCCAGACACGAACCGCAGATACGGCCCGCCACCCAGGACCGCCGGCCCGTGATGGTACGGGTTCCAGCCCAGCGCAACCTCCCGCCCGTGGGCCGCGTAGCTGAAGACGTCCCGACTGAAGAGGGCTGGTCCGAACAGAAGCGGCAAGGACCAGGCGAGGAGCACGACAACGAGAACACCGTCGGCCACGCCGCGCCGGCGCCGGAGGAGACGCCCGAGGTGCAACCAGGCGCCGATGAGGAGGAGAAGACCACCGTAGGACCCCACATAGCCAGTGATGGTCCCGATCCGCCCCTGCGGGCCGGCCTGCGGACCGACCAGCACCCCACCAGCCGCGATCAGGCTGCCGGCCGCCACCCCGGCCACCAACCCCGGCAGCAGACCAGCCCTTCGCAGCCGAGTAGTGGCGACCACCACAGCCCGGGTACAGCCGCGGGCCACGGACCATTGCGGGATCAGGGGTTCAGCCGTTCCGACCACGCCGTCCCATCGGCCGTGCTCCGCTCCGACGTCTGCCTCCTCTACCCGTCGCCGTGCCGGAGCGTGGCTCCACGGGGTGAAAGTCGCAGCTCCTGCCCGCACTCTAAAGCGTAGGGTCGCTCCCCCGGCGGACCCCCGGCGTCGACATACCGGCGGCCGCGATCCGTTCCCCCGCTGATCGCAGCCACTCTGAAGAGAAAGGTATCGGCCTGATCTGGCATGCACATCAAATGTCGGTCACACTGGCAACTTGCGTAACGGCGAGTTGGAGGGGACAGCGTGGCTGCGAAGTTCGAGATCCGTTCGCCGAAGGCGGGCGAGTTCCGCTGGGTGCTGGTGAGTCAGGGCCGGACGTTGGCGACGAGCGAGTCGTACAGCCGCAAGGTGTCGGCGGAGAAGGCGATCGAGTCCCTCCGCAAGGCGGCCGCCACGGCGACGGTCAACGACACCACCGTCAAGCCGGCGGCGGCGAAGCCCGCAGCCGCGAAGGCTGCCCGGGCAACCGGGAAGGCCATCGGCAAGGCCGCGGCCGCCACCAGGAAAACCGCCAAGACGGCGGCCAAGGCTCCGGCGACAGCGAAGACGACCGTGAAGCGGGCGGCCAAGACCGTCGAGAAGACGGTGGCTGCTCCGGCCAAGAAGGCCCCGGCGCGCCAGCGCACGACCCGCAAAGCCTGAAACCGAACCGTCCGCTTGTCGGCCCGGCGCTCGAGCGATCGGTTTCAGCTGCGACAAGGCCCTCCGGCACGTCCCATCACTCGCCGGAGGCACACACAGGGCAGTGGCACCAGGCCCGCAGCGTCTCCCAGGAGTAGATCCCCGTGCTGTGGGTGTCGTTCCACACGACGCTCAGGCCATAGCCGCCCACCAGCTCGGCGGTCTCGACCCGCAGCACCTCAGGCGCCCCCGCCCGAGGCCAGATGACACCGTCACGCTGGCGCAACCCCCGGCATTCGGCACACGGGCAGTTGAGCCGCAGCTCCTCGAGCCCGAAGCGCGACACGTGGCCGTCTTCCCACTCGACGGTCACACCGTGCTCCCGGTCGACCTCGATGTTCGTCGGCTCGGGACGGCGTGGTGGGGACATGCGGCCGGTCAGGCGCCGGCCAGGCCGTCGACGGCACCGGCCAGTTGACGGGCGTCGACGCCCTCGGCGGAAGTCCGATACTCCACGGCCGCATCATGACCGAATCGCGCCCCCAACGCACCCCCCTTCCGGGCGGGTCAGCCCTGCTTCCACCACCACAACTCGAAAGATCTCCCAAGACGGCCCCGGGTGCCTGCCAGGTGTCGCTCCACGCATGTCGTGGTCCTGCATCAAGAAACGTCGCGGCGGACAAGCAGGGGTGTCGCGGTCACGTCAGTCCGGACGTCGCGGCTGACGCCGACACCCGGAGCGCCATCTCGTACGGTTCGACGCAGGATTCCACCGAGGTGTCCAGGAGCAAAGGAGCCGACCAATGGCATCGATGAACGGCAAGCGGATGGTGGCTGTTGCAACGCTGGCGACGTCCGTGGTGCTCATGGGCGGAGCGGCGTTCGCCGCTCCGGCGCCCGACCCGGTCAACAAGGCCGTCGAAACCGCCCGCAACACTGAAGTGGATGCCCTCAACCAGATCAACAGGGCCTTCTAGCCGCCCGGGGTCCGCCATGGCGAACCGGGTCGCGCCGTTCGCTGCCCTGTGGCGGCGACCACTGAGAACGAAGCTTCGAAGGAGGGGCCGCGCCAGCTGGGCCCCTCCTTCGTCTTGGCGCCACCCTCCTCCACCCCCGTCTGGGTGGTCGTCGGGTGTCAGGGCCTGTTTGTGGAAGACGAGGGTGCAGTCGGATTCGCCGTAGCCGCTGATGGTGTGGAGCTGCGTCCGCCAACGAATCGGACACAACCCACAAAGGGGACGAAGCTGCGGCCCGGGGGCCGGCGGATCGCGATTCTGGTTCCCGGCCCCACCTATAACTCGTATGATACTCAGTATGATACTGAGAAAGATCCAGTCATGAGCGTCCGGCACGCCTTGCTGGCGTTGCTGAGTGAAGGGCCGAAGTATGGCCTGCAGCTGCGGCAGGAATTCGAGGCGAAGACCGGCGAGGTGTGGCCGCTCAACGTCGGCCAGGTCTACACGACCCTCCAGCGGCTCGAGCGCGACGGGCTGGTCGAATCGGACGACACCGAGACCGACGGGCCCCAGAAGGGCTTCCACATCACGCCCGCCGGCCACGGCGAGCTTCTCGACTGGCTGCGCACGCCCCCCGATGCCGACGTCCCGCCCCGCGACGAGCTCGTCATCAAGGTGCTGGTGGCCCTCGGCGTCCCCGGCGTCGACGTGGGCGAGATCCTCCAGGTCCACCGCCGTCACCTGATCCAGACCATGCAGCGCTACACCCGGCTCAAGGAGAACGCCGCCGAGGACGACGTCGGCCTGGCGCTGGTGGCCGACGCCGAGATCTTCCGCCTCGAGGCGGTCGTCCGGTGGCTCGACTCCGCCGACGTGCGGCTGAAGCGGTTCCCGGCCGCCACCCCGGTGGAAGCGGCGACGCCCGTCACCCGCCCGGCCCGCCGCGCCCTGGGAGCCCGGCGATGACCGAGCGCCGAAGGCACACCGGACCGGAAGGTGGGCGGGAACGCGGGGCGGGGGTGACTGAGGTGCGAGCAGCCGCCCTGGAGCTGCGGCAGGTGTCGAAGGTCTACGGGTCGGGCCCGACCGAGGTGCACGCCCTCCGGTCCGCCGACCTGGTGGTCGAGGCCGGTGAGCTGGTGGCGATCATGGGCCCGAGCGGTTCCGGCAAGAGCACCCTGCTGACGATCGCCGGCACACTGGAGGAGGCGACGACCGGCGAGGTCCTGATCGGCGGCGCGGCGGTGTCGCAGCTGTCGAGGAACGAGCGGGCGAGGCTGCGCCGCCGCTCCATCGGCTACGTCTTCCAGGACTTCAATCTCTTGGCCGGGCTCACCGCGGTGGAGAACGTGACCCTGCCGTTGGAGCTCGACGGCATCAAAGCCCGGGTCGCCCGGGCGGCGGGGCTGGAGGCGCTCCGCCAGTTCGACCTGGCCGACAAGGCGGCGCGCTATCCCGACGAGCTGTCCGGCGGGGAACGCCAGCGGGTCGCCATTGCCCGGGCCGTGGCCGGGGATCGCCATCTGCTGCTGGCCGACGAACCGACCGGCGCGCTCGACTCCGTCAACGGTGAAACGGTCATGCGCCTCGTGCGGGCCGCCTGCAGGCAGGGCGTGGCCGGCGTCATCGTGACCCACGACGCCCAACTGGCCTCGTGGGCCGACCGGGTCGTCTTCATCCGGGACGGGCGGGTGGTCGACCAGACCGCGCCCCCGCCCGGCCCGGAGTCGCTCCTCGCCCCGGGCGCGATCGCATGACCGCCGCGCTCGGGACAATGGACCGGCGCGCCGGCGGCCGAGGGGGCCGGAGCCCCGCCCGCCGGGCGGCGTTCCGGTGGGCATGGCGGCTCTTCCGGCGAGAGTGGCGCCAGCAGCTCCTCGTGCTGTTGCTGCTGACGGTGGCGGTAGCGGCGACGGTCGCCGGGGTGGCGGTCGCCACCACTGCGACGCCGCCGGCCGAGACGACCTTCACGCTGCCCGGTTCCGACCCCCAACTCGCCGCCGACGTCGCCGCCATCGGCCAGACGATGGGGACGGTCGAGGTGTTCACCCACCAGCGGGTCGCCGTCCCCGGTTCGTTGGCGACGGTCGACCTCCGCGCCCAGGACGTCAGTGCCGGTGGCGCCGGTCCCGCGGAGGCGAAGCCTCTGCGGCT
>Ga0137403_10004961_pt1 | contig 15527 bp, 24 predicted proteins | sample CZOMad2_1_16fung_FD_122057 | JGI IMG/M metagenome (GOLD analysis project Ga0137403, IMG submission 122057) | Vadose zone soil fungal communities from Angelo Coast Range Reserve, California, USA - CZOMad2_1_16fungal (Hybrid Assembly) | ecosystem: Environmental > Terrestrial > Soil > Vadose zone... | reverse complement strand
TACTCCCTGGTAAAAAGTGCCTCCATATCCCATAGCTTAATAATTGATAAGTTGAATAATTTGAACCTTATTTACTGTTCCCGGGCCAAAGTTCACCACCAGCACCCTTTTATTATAGGGCAATGCCAGGGGATGAACAATGCCCACACTTTCCCCTGATACTTTTGGGGTAACGGCCGGATTGCCTGGTTCCAGTTGAATATTATCTACCGTAGCCAGGCTATCGCCCTTATTTACGGCGATCCAACCGAAACAGTGGGAATCAATCGGCACATTGCCTGATTCTAAAACGATTTGTGGTAATTGCGAAAATGTTCCTTCTAAATGATGCATATAATTTTTTTTAAGTCATTGAAAGGCCTGATACCTTATACAGATAAGAGACGCAAATATTTACGAACTCAGCTTGTGTCATACCAAACGCACCGATATTGTCCATGTCCACACCCATAGCTTTAAAATTTTCGGCGTGTTCCGGCGCATATTGCCCTATGGCCGACCAATCGAACAAGGTGGCATTCAAAAATTTTGACCGATACCATTGATATAGCGTAACACCATTCACCTTTACAAATATGCCCAGGAACTTCACAGCATCGGCCGACCGGAAGCGTGAAAAATAAGCGAGCATGCTAAGGACGGTTTTATAGTCGTAACTGAACGAGGATGTACCATCTGTTAACTGTGTGGCTATACTGTTTAAAGAGGCATCGGACATGTTGCGATTAGACATATTGTTAGCAGCTGACGTATCACCGGCCGCTTTCTGTTTATCGGCGGCGATTTGATCAGCCTCTTCTTTAGAAGTATCTATTTTATCTTTTCCAAAACCCAGCTTGCCGAGTAAACCATTTATCAAAAAGTAACCACCGATAACCACGCCGATCGGTATTACATAATTAGAAGCATCAACGCCAGCCATGCGTTTCCGTTTCCGTTTACTGGAAAAATAGATCAGGCCAAATACCAACGCTATCAATAAAAACATACCAGTATTACCTGCCAATAAATTCGCGGTTACATCAACATTGGGCAATACATCTTTTTGCAGCTGTAAAGGGATAATCGACGAAATCACGCTCACCAGGTCTTTGGGGTCATAAATAACAGACTGATAACCGACGAAAGAAACCAATACATAATTTGTATCCAATAGTGGACTGTCCAGGGAGAACACGCCCGTCAAACCCGCTTGCGTGCCATATCCTAACGCCTTGCCATCTTTACCGATTATCGAGATACTGGCATCTTGTAACGGGTTGCCTGTTCTGGCATCAACAACCCGGCCCTGTACTGTCATAATCGAGCTTTTTTTAAAGGTGAAAGAAATTTATAGATGGCTCATGTAAAACTTAAATTTATCCGGATCGGATGCCGCCAGCTGGGAAAGCTTCCATAGCGTATCATCAATATCCGGTACCACCTGTTTAAGCGTTTCAATTGACCTGGCTAATTTATCGTCAGCTGGGGGGGGGTCAACTGGATTTGCCGGTACTGGTATATTTGGGCCGGCCGCCCGGGTCGCTGTATTAGTACCCATAATTTTATCGACAAGTATTTTCCCCAAATAAGGCATTGTATCAGTAAGCCCTAATGCTTCAACTACACCGCCCACCTTATCAGCCCAAGTTTCCTCTCCAGGCGCTTCCAACTTCATTTTTTCCTGTGCCAGCTGGATTTTAAGTGCATTATTTTCGTCATACATCTTTTTGAGTGCCTCAAAAGTATTTTTTTCACCAGGTACATACCCATACCGCTTTGCATATTGAATCTCTCCCATAGCATCGGCCTGGCTATGATTCAACCGAAAATCGATGGAATTGGTATACTCAGTTTTATTAGTGATGACAACGCCCGGCTTATGCGTTCGGTATATACATAGCGTATACCGGCCAGCCGAAGAACCACAGAACAAATCCACCGCCTGTTCCAATTCCTTTTCGCTTTGCACTATATCATTAACCTCGAAAGAAGTCAACAGCTGACGGCCACCGTACAATGCCCAATAAGGACATTTAATATTTCGGAAGGCATCGAGTAAATCGGTTGCATTATCGATGTGTACATTTTCATTGCGTGCCATACTCTACCAATTTTTAGGACCAGAGATTACCAGCTGAAGATTACCACCAGGTGGTTACAGGCCCGAGATTAAGATATCGAGTTTACTGCAGGGAGATTAGTAACGCCCTCTGCGGCTTGCACCGGTCATATTCCATGGCATGGGCGAAATCCCCGCTTTGATGCTATCGGGGGTCGGGTAATAGCTGTAATGAACACCCAACATATATGAGAATACAGGCGCCGATGGTGGCGTTTTTACCAATTGCAGATAACTCTTTGTCCAATCTATTTGCCATTCATCGGGAAACCGGAACGGGTCACGTAAAGACGGGGTCATGGTAACGGGCGAACTAAACCGCCTCAGTTCAATCAGCGGTATAAACTTATGTGCCTCATCGCCGATTTTAACCAGGGTAAGCACCGTATTCGCCAAATCCAAACCCGTCGCAATGGGATTATTGGCATTGAATGGACTAAAAGTTAATTCCTCATTGGTATAGACATCTATGGCAAGTATGTACACCAAAAACCGCGTATCGTATAAAGACTGCAATTGCGGTACTTGCGCGAAGGTTAATTGACCCGGCCCTGTTTGCGTTGCCGGTACCACCAACTCTACCAGCTGGAAGCGCGGCGTTATTAATTCATCCATTGCCTTTAGTATTTAAAACCGGGGTACGTTTACCCCGGCATTGGTTTATAAAACAATCCTGAACCTATACAGCAACAGTGCTGTTTTGGGCAGTGACACCACGCATTAAAACCACAATACGACTTCCTACATCGGTGGCTGTAATACTCCCAGGCAGTATTATTTGAAAATTCAGATTTTGCAGGCCATTAAACAATACAAACGGCTGCAACGGATAAAATCCGTCAGAGCTTAGATCGAATTGATCAACCGGGCTGCCCACCCCAGGCGCTGCGGTTTGCTGGGTTTGCGGCGAAAAATAATGGCGTAGCAAATCCCAACCATACATGTATTGGTAGTTGTTGATCTGAAACTTCATTTGTCCATTATACAACGTCTGCATGGCGACAAACCCGAGCGGGAATAACACGGGCGAAGGATACGGCACTACTTTAAAAGTAATATCTGCCGTGCTGGTGGCATTGCCAAAGCCTACAAAGATCTCGGTAGGCACAAACGTATCGGTTTGCTGCAAACGAATTTCAGTTATAAAAGGCGCCGCCGCCCCCTGCTGTGTGGTGGCAATCGGAAAGGTATAAACCGGATTGGTCGTTACAATTAACTGTTCCAATCTTAGCGTGTTTTGAGTCAGCTGGTACATATCAATAACATCGCCTACAGCAATCGGATTCATCCCTTGCTTTTTACGCTTGATATTAATCGCGTTTTGAAAAATTTTTGCCGCATTCTGAAAATCATCTCTTGCGGCCATTGAACTGCGCATGATAAAAACAATTAAGGTTATTTAAACAAAATACCGGCTTTTCAGCCCTAACAATGAGGAGGTGTACTATTCATATATACCCGCGTACATACCCCCGCTAATACCGCCCACTGCATTTGGCCTTACCGCTTCGCCTATCGCCGGGAAATTAGATTGCGAACCGCCGGCCGGCCCGTTCAATCTGTTTGGAAAACTCAGTGACCGTGGATCGACGCGGCCGATACCCTTTAATACACCCATGTCCGTTAGCTCTGCAACAGCTGATTGAGCGGCAAAACCTAACCCGGCCGCTCTCAGGAATGGCTGTTTCAGCTTCCATGCCGCATACCCCCCCGCCAACATTTTAATAAACTGCAATGTTTTATCATCGATTTTCACCGTTGTTTGTTTGGCGATGATATTATCAACGAATTTATTTATCACCGCCCCGGCTACTGCGCCCGCAAGCCCTTGTAAAGTACTTGCCGCATCACCTGAAATTGCGCCCACCCGGCGCCGCCGGCGATGATGATGGACACGTTTTTTTCTTCTGGCCATTTTAAAAGTTTTAATGTTAACAATACATGCGTAGTTCTTTTTTAACTTGCGCAATTTCTTTATTGATGCGCCGCTTTTCCAGCTTCGTGCCGGCATTGTAATGCCGGATAGCCAGGCGGCCTAATTTCTCTTGTAAGTTTTCCTTCATCATGCGTTTATGATACGCCATTGTTTCAACCGGCTTTGACGTGGCAGCCCCCACTCTTTTTGGGGTATGGTGCTTTGCCTTATGCACTTTTTTCGCCTGCCTGGCTTTCTTCGTCGGCTTACCCAAAGACCCGCTGTTATATTCAGCCGAAGCTTCTTTAATGCAGGTTTTCCATCCTCTGTTGGGATATCTTTTCTGCAATTGTTTTGCCCGCTTAGAAATTTTTACAATGGCGATGGACATAGCTGTTTTTTAAAGGTGAAAGAAATTAAGCCTGCATTTCTTGCCAGGTATCGGCCGTATTACGATAGATCGGATCGGAATTGGTTGCAATATCGCCGCCACCACTACCGCCGCCACCTGATTGGTAATAGGGGTTTGTCGTACCGGCCGGCATGAATATGGGCGCTGTTGGCATTGGATTACCTGGTAATGGAACCAATACAGACCCGCCATCGCTTTGGATTTGTATAGCTGGTACTGTGCCGGGCATTGTGGGCATTTCGAATGGCGTTATTGTACCAGCTGTAACAGGAACCAATGCTGGGGAAGTACTGACAATACTATCGATCGTGCCGAATGTCATAACATCGGCAAAATCAGGAATGCCATATTTCCGGTACAGTATATTAGCGGCTAGATATACCTGCGAGGGCGCCGTCTTATACTCAAACTCATAATTAAACATGTAATCGTACAGCTGTTCTATTTCCGGGTCACTCATAAGTGATAGGCCGGCCTGCCATTTACCCCGGCGAAGAGCATCGCCGATGCCATTTGCATAGTCCACCAGCTTTGACCGTTTGTGCGCCGGCGTCGTGCTTTCATACCACATATAACCGCCAATCAGTAAGGCACCCAATGCCAGCCATCCCCCGGGTTTGCTCGGGCCGTGTATGCCTTTATTTTTACCCTTGCCCCCAAATGCAATAAAAGCCCCCACGCCGGCGAGTAGGACAATAGGCAATATATCCATGCCGGCCTTTGCCGGCGGTGGCGCCGGCGGGGTATAACCTGGTGTTACCACATTACCCGGGTTCGGTACTGTCGTGCCAGGCGTGGACGAACCTCCCGAATTACTCCCCGGTTGCAATTCGTGGCTTACCTGGCTGATATAACGCGGTCCGACATAATCAATGGGATACCCATTCACAAATTGTTTTCCCAGGACGGGATGCATACCGGTAAAATTTTCATCCTGGACAGCACCAGGTACCGGGTATACATAGGGAAGCACATTAAAGACAGACATTGGCCATTTATTATCCCGGTTTTGCCATATTGAAAACAAACCATCGTAGCCAGGCTCACCAAACATATAAGCCGCCCGCACCGCTGCTTCCATAGAAATATCATGTGTTTCTTCAGGTAACCTGGTAAGATAATTCTGTGCCCGTTCGGTACGCGTATTGGCATATCCGCACAGGGCATCTAAATCTGTATTTGTTCTTATACGTACACCCATGGCCGCTGAAAAAAACAACCACGCCTGTGGCACATAGCCATCGGGAACCTGCTGCCAGCTCTGCACTTGCGTCATGCCCAAAATATTGCGCATGTACATTTCGCCGACAGAATAATCCCCGATGGTATATGTACGTCCTTTAATCAGCGTGATTATAGCTTTCCCCGGGTCTTTCATAAATGACTGTAAAAAATATTTTATATCACCATCGGGCAAAGTGCTGATTGCTTTATTGACAGCATCCCCTAAACCGGGTTCAACTTCATTTAGCGCTTGCGTGCTTTCACTGGCATCGCCCATAGATGCACCTGATAATCTTACTAGCATAGGTTTTAAATATTTATCAGTTTCACACTTAGGGATTACAAAGCGGTCGTTGTATTCCCGTTTGACGTAAGAAGAAATACCTTTATCCCAAATCGGCGCGGGGTCAATCCAAATCTCTTTACCACTGTCCAGGACACATATAACAAAAACATGATCCCTGTCCCTATCATTTTCATATCCAGCAAAACGGTAATTCCAATCGTACATCTTACCATTATACCGGCCGATCGCATCCAGGACACCGGCTATCCAACCAGAATAATGTTTACAATCGACGCCAATGATATTGCGTGTTGCAAGGATGCCAGACGGTGAACGCGTGGATTGATATACCTCACTCTCTGCAACATATTTCAGGTTTTGTTTACAGAAATCAAACAACCGATGGCATAAGTCATCATCTTTATACTTTGCAAAAACCGGTGCAATGCAGTCGTATTGGTAGGAGAATTCTTTGTGAGCCCCCATCACTTCCCGTATAATATCCCGGCTACTTTGCTCAGGTACAATAACCTCAGCATAAGCATCAAATGGGGGTAATAATGCCTGTAACTCTGGGATATTCATAACGGTGATTACTCACCTAAATATAACTTTATTTTATATATTTCCCTCTTTTTCTCATGTTCGAACGTTAGTAACGGTTTCTAACGATCTGTTTTCCCCTCTCATAGACCCTTCAGTGATGGCAAAAAAAAAACTGTACCTTTGGTACAGCTCCTTTAAACAGCCCGTAAAGCGGCTTATTTACTTAATTTTCAATCCATCGGACGCCGATAAATACATTAAAGCACGTTCTCCTTTCCGTATTGCTTCACTACAAATCTCAATAAAATTCAAATCAACCATTGTTTCCCCTGTTTCTTCCGGATCGTCTTTAATCACGAGAAGAAAACCCCGGACTGCGCGCATAATATTCAAAAACTCAACTAATAATTCCGTATCAAACACTATCGGTTTATCAAATGGATCTAATACAGAATTAAATATTTTACCCATTGCTTTATTCTCTTCCACTTCCATTTGAACGAGCGTACCGGTAACAGCCTCAAACGCGCCGGTAAACCGTTCGATAGCCCGATATACTTTACGGGGTCGGAAAACCCGGAATAATAAACTTACCGGCTTACTATAAAAAGCCAATGCCATCTTTGATAGATTGGCATGTAAGCCAGGGAACTGGTTCAAAAGCGGATATTTCCTTGTTACTGGCGGAACATAACCAGCTGCCGGCCCGGGGCCAGGGGGGTCTAAGAAGTCTTTCATTCATGTAAGTTTTACCCGGGAATGCTCTTCCCGGTTTTGTTTATAATAGATTACCATAAAAGCGTTTGGGAATTTTTTCCGGGCAAACCCTTCAAATTCTGTGCGTTTTCCCTCATTATCCGGGATGTTGTGGTAATACCGGCCGGCCCGGATGCCGTTTTCGATGTCCTGGACAATGGCGTTCAAAAGCCGGTCGGAACTATGCCGGTATCCGTTTCGTTTCCTCATTTCAGCCCGCGATGACATAAAATCTTTTTTAAAGGTGAAAGAAATTGTTATGTTTGCCCCGGAAGAAATTGTTGCCCCTTTATTGAGGGTACAGTTTTTTAAGCCGGGCGCCTTGTGTGCCTGGCTTTTTTTATTGTATTTCCCTGAGTTCACTTATCACTCGACTATTAACCAAAACAATATCCTCATCATTATACCAGACCAAACACATATCGCCCTCACTATAATCAACTAAAAGGCTTATTGGTTCCAATAGCCGCATTTTAATACAATCGTTTCTCCACCCGATAAACACTGCTGTGAACGGGGTATTATTTTGAATTGTCACATGTATTAGCGCACCATCTTGCATATTTAAACTTTCTCTAGTAATCATTGCCTTAATCTCGGGCCTATAATCTGCCGGCACTATTCACCTAGCTGGTAATCTTCCATTATATTTCTCCTTTTATTGTCTTTATTGCATCTTCTAAAGCCTCGATTATCATTTCCCTGTTAGGTAAGCAGCCTATTACGATAATTTCTCTGAAATATTTATCTTTCAAAGGATCTACTCCAACCCCGACAATAACGGTTGGCACCCCTCCTTTTTTTAAAAATTCTCCTCTGACTAAAGCCAATCGCTGTTCGATAGAATATTTATTATTCATATTTGTATGTTTGGATACTAAAAAGCACTCTCTTCGTGTGAACGTTCACCATCCCAACCCTTATACTTTATCCATTCCCCTGGTGGATCACTGTCGCCATTCCAATCAGCCAAAGCTTGTTTTGCATCATCATAGCTTTTGAAACAGTATCTTCCCCAATAGCCAATTGCAGTTAAATGAGTACATAGACCAATAGTATATATAAAATTAAATAAACCGCAAACCCCTTGCCCTGGTATATATTTCAATTCCTTGTAACCTTGCCGTGTCACATGATTTAGCAGATCTTCAAAAGCCGCGTATTCCTTTTCGGTATACATTTTCATTTTAAGATAATCTGGTTTTATACAAAACTCCCATTCTGTACCCTCTACCTTTTGTACTATCCAAAAAACCCTATCCTCAACAAAATTTACACCTTCATGAATAAAATATACCTCTTCATTTTCTTTTAAAGTATACTTTTCCTTATCCGCTTCCCGGAAACCATCACGTGGGTATTTATTCATTTCATATAAAAAATGAAGGCATACCGCTTGTTTTGTTACTATTAACTTATCACCGAACTTCGGCATATTATTTTTTTTTATAAGGAATTAATCCAATTTTGGTACTTTTCAAAAGTATAACCTTCTTTAGTTTTATAATCATCTGTTAACAGACGTTTTCTTTTTAGAAGGATGTGCAATTCTTTCAATGTTTCCAACAAATCCGCATCATTAGATATATTTTCAAATAGACCAATAAAAGATGGCTGGGCATCATTATTTATATAACCCACCCTTATATCATAGTGTGGATGATTAATAAATAATTGGAACTGATATTCCTTCTTTTTATAAACTATTGTCGGTGGTATGTAAGTATTCAAAAAACCTGTTATTGATTCCATATTACTTAATTAAATAAAATTTGCATTTGTTCCCATGTATAGGTAACTTCCGGTTCAGCGGTCGGTACCAGATCAGCCGGTATAACCGTTGTAATATCTTCCGTATTTTGTTTTTGTGGTTTGCCAAACACAGCAGCGATATGGGCGTCAAAGTTATTTTTTTCATGTTCATTCAGCAAATGCCAAGGAGGGGGGAGATCCTCGTTAAAGAACATGATGGAAAAAAATTCGTCCTGTACCCAATACACTTGTTTTTTTTCAGCATATTCAAGTAACAGTTTTGCAGTATCGTGGCGCAGGTCGCAGCTGAAATAAGCGGCGCCCCCGAAGTTTTCCGAACAGCCCCATATCTTACCCTCAGTTTTCAGTTCTTCGCCGGTATACTCATTAACAAACTGGTTTCTCTTATTGGCAGGTATCTCGCCCGCTTTCACCAGGCTATCCACCATCTTTTTTGCTTTCAAATACTTTGCATCTACGCTCTTTCCCAGCTCCTTAGTGAGATAGGACGCCATATTCCGAACCTGCTTTACCCCGCGTATTTCAGTGGACGGCGCATTATAATGCTTATAGGTTTTTACATAGTCGTCGAGCAAACCATTAGCCCGCTGCAATTCGTTCCACTTTGCGCGGATTTTCTGGTAATCAATAAAAGCCGGGGTTGTGATATGGTAGTGAATTTGTCCGCGCCGCTGAAACTCCAGCTTCCAAATATAATGTTCCACCCCCTCCACCTCGCGCATCCACCGGATGAACGGTTTCAGCAGGTTTTCGTACGTCCATTTGCCGGTTAATTTCTGGTCACTGGCGATGGTTAATGTAATGAAGCTCAGGCGATGCCAGTGCCATTTACCGGTAACCTGGCTAAATAGCCATTTAGCCTCGCTACCCTGGCACATCAAGGTAATAGCCCGGGCCATGCGTTTGCGGGCACCTGGCGTCATTTTACCACTGTATTGCGTTTTGCGAGCGTTGGCGATGGAATCGCGGGCGAGATGCCGGTTGGCGAAGCGCGAAGAAAAAAGGCGCTCTTCATAAATAACAACGGAATTTTCCCTAATTTGCAGGCTCTCGAACATAGTTTTTTTCTTTTTTAAGGGATATTTGCAGTATCCCTTTTTTTGTGCCTCTACCCTATCGCGTGGGCGGCAAATCGTTCAAATCAAAACCGGTACCCTCACCGGCATCATCCGGCGGTTCTGGGTAATCTCTTTCACCTTTCAAATTCTCCAAACCTTCATTTATTGCATCCACCAAGTCACCAGAGAACACAAAAGAACCATCATCTTCCTGGTGAATATCCAACAGCACCCGTTCTGTACCATTAGCATCTTCATACGGGGCACGAACGCCCCTGATTTTCGGCGCCATAACCACAACGGCCGGCCCAACTTCTCCATGGATTGCCCCCCTTTTCCGTAACCGGCCGACTGCCCGATTTGCCTTTTCATTGATTTTCATACACTTATAAGCGTTTCGTTCTACAATAGGCGCTATGATAAACGAAAGGTAGGATCATTTTTCCCGGCAAAATCGCCCGGGTAGGGGTGATCTTGTCCACAGGGTGTTAATTACAGGCCATTTTAAGGCGATTTGCGGGGTTACCTCCCAAGATGACGTATTAGCCGGCTGACATCGAAATAGGGCAGCCTGGCGCTTAAAAGAATGGCCCAGGTAGAAACCCAGGCCATTTATTAACGATTGTGATATCCATTGTCCCTGCCAAGGGACAGTGCAATATACAAAAGCCCGGGTAGAAACCCAGGCCGCGTACTATATGGATTAAGTTCTCACACTCTGCGCCATGGAGGCGTAGATGAAGAGCCCTAAAAATATAAAACCCCGAATGAAAATCCGGGGTTTTTTCACAAAGGCGCACTGATATGCTTAAAACCCACCCAGTGCGAGGATTACAAGATACAAAAAAAACCCCGAGGTTTCCCCCGGGGCAGCTCACTGAATTACAGCGGCTCATGATAGTAGCACTTCAAATGTAATACAAAAAAAGAAAGCCCGAGTAAAAACCCGGGCCGATTTAAACCAACTCACGAATTGGCGTGAGCTACTTCACTATCGTTTTATTTGGTAATTTCTTTGAAGCCTTTGCCAACCGTTCCTTTTTTTCAATTGCCAATAATTCCCGGTACTCTTTCTCTTCCTCCTTCAAATCCTTCCTAAGCCCCTTTAAATATAAACCCACCAATTGAAATGGTTCAAAACAATCACTTTTTAAATCGACCGGTACCATCACGCCAGGTGCAACGTTAATAAGCAGGCCAACCCTATCCACCCCAAACAATGAAATATGAGGAAAAGCCCCGTCTCTCCTATAAAGATAATTTTTTGCCGCCTTTGTTATAAACCGAATATGATCCTTACGTGAATCTATCTTATACAATTGCAGCTTTGAGGGTGGGAAAGACTTCTCTTTGGATGTGATTTTTTTTTGTACTCTTTTTTTATTCATGGTTTAAAATTTACAAAGTTTGGGGCCGGTAATCATCCGGCCCCGGCAAAATCAGAACCTTAACGATAGGTAGCGATGGCAACACAGGCCATGCCTACAGCCAGAAAAAGGAGAGCAATTAAAAGAACCGATACAACAGCAACAACATTGTGTCGATCGGTATTATAGCTCTCAAAGAGGTGCATAAAAGTGTGTTTTTTTTTCATGTGACTTTATTTAAAGGTGGAAGAAATTACGGCAAGTATTTCAAATACTCTGTATCATACAGCATCCAGGCCGTTAGCTTATCATCGTTCAAATCTTCTACTTTTGGAATAGTCCGACCAAAGGCAAGAGCCTTATCATATGTGCCAGTCTTTCTGTTGTGTAGCGCATAGCAATTCAAATCAAAAACGGCCAGACTAAGAGCGTCCCTCAAGCCTGTGAATCCATTAGGGATTGCATCAACTACTTTCAGCATATAATTAGCCAGGACTATTATTTCGGCCTTAAACATACCCGTGTAACTGCTTTTATGCGCTTCTAATCTCCATTCATCACCTCCACCGCCCATTTTTCTAAAATGCTCGTACATTTTCAAAAACGTAGGCCAATCGATAATACCATCACCCAATAAACGGGATGCCCACGAACCAAAATAAAAAGCAATTTGTGGAAATTTAGATATAACCACTTCAAGAGTATCATCCAAGTTCATCTTTTCCATTTGTTTCAAAATTTTAATTATACATAGTATATAACCCCGGCTCAGAGCTAGGACATTCCTTCAGCTTATAAACCTCTATAATACGTTCGGCATCGAACCGATCAATTGAAACGGATACACATTCCATATTACCACCTTCGCCAGAACTCAGAAACAGCTTATATGAAGTCTCAGTTATCTTACCACCCACAGGATAAACCTGTACCTCGATACGCATATTCATAAAAATTAAATTTTCGGTATACGTTATAAAAAACAGATTTGATCATTGTTTTCTCTCCCCCATGTTATTTGCCCGGAGCTGACGTCTAATATCGCTCAACGCTTCAATAAACCCCGGCAAAAGTTTTGCTATGCGTTCAAGAGCCAACCCAATATAAAAAAATACATATCCAAACCAACAGATAGCGACAATTGTAAAAAAGGTAGAAAGGTGCGACATTGTACATTTTTTAAAAGTTATAGAATCAAGCATTAAAAAAAACATCCATGTACGAATAATACTCAAATACCAATTCCTTATCACTGTTTTCAACTCTGTACCGGCAATAATCAAACTCCATTAGTCGATTGGACAGAAAATCGATGGTAAGTTGCGCCCGGGCCTGATGAACTTCCCACGCGCGCTGCAAATCGAATCGTTTTAACTCCTTATTAAAAAAATACAAGACAACCGTATACATAAAATCAAATTTTGAAATTAAAAAGACCGGTGCGCCCGGGAACGGGCCATCCGGTTACTTGCAAATGTTTAAGTACAAGACCCGGTGCGCTTGAGAACAAGCCAGCCGGCTGCGTGAGATAAATTTAACCGTCCTTTTTTGAGTTACCCAAGTACCTGTATATAATTTCCTTTGAATTCTTTTCCAAAAGCTCGACCTCTTTATCAGCAATCATTTCCCGTAATATAGGCCAATCCCGTTTATGTGAAGCTTTACCCTGTTTAGTGCGGTAATGGTAGGACAATTGATGCGGTTGCTCAAATGTAAATAATCTGGCGAGTGTTTCCCGTGATGTCTTATCCATATAATCGCTATCGAACAAAAGTAATTGCCCCATGGCATAACAAAGATTAGCAATTTATAATTTAAAAACAAATCGTAAAAACACTATGCCCATCTTTTCAGACGGGCATAGGTCAATAATCAGTCGAATGGGGAGAACCTTTAACGAATATATCACTTTTTCGCTAAAACCCGGTACCCGAGCAAACCGAGCAAAATAAGCAGCGCGATTTTAACTAAGGGATTCTCTGCCGCTTCCTTTGCCGTAGAGAGGGTTACATTTCCAGCCAGGCTAATACCCTCCAAAATATCGGCCCCTGAAATAACCCCACCATCCCGGCCGTTTTCCCGCATTATTATCGCTTTCATCATACGGGGCAAATCGTATGGATAAGAAAGCATTTGATCCGGCACAACACCCACCAGATCGCACACAAAATTAACATAGGCCGCCGTATCGTTTTCCGAGGGCGGAGCATAAGCGGTGATTATCTCTCGAACAGTATTTAACCCCCGCCCATACTTCGTAAATAAATCCCGGGCAAGTGCGCGTAAACCCCATGACACATCGGAGAATATAATAAAGCCATCCGGATCGGCGCCAAGTTCTCCTTTCCAGTCATCACCCACGCGCAAATTCCCCGGGTTATTATTTCGTAATCCCCGGGACAAGTCAGAGCGGCCTATGTAAGACATTGCCATTATGAAACCTGTACTATATCCATGATAGCGCCTTTTAATATAGTCGTAGCAGCAGCATCGCTGACATTCTGCGCCCATTGTAGCTGAACAGTGCCGGCTGTCGCCCCGTTTTCAATATACATGAACACTTCAATGGTATGGTTACCGGCATTCGCCAGGGTATTACCTATCGATGCCGATGCTACAATAACGCTTTCCAACGTTATCGTTGCATCATCGGCCACAACGAAAGTGCGTTGCATAAAGGAGGTACCAGCAGCCGGCACTGTTACCTGAAATTTGAAGCCAGGCGCCACCCCCGCCAAACTGAACGGCAAAGACATGCGTACTAAATACTTACCATTTGCGACGGCCGGAAAAGACATCCCCGTGACGTTCGTTAAAACCGTACTTGCTGTTCTGGGAAAATCCGCCGCCAGGACACAGATCGTGCGAGTACCAACTTGCTGAGACATAAAGTTTAAAATTAAAGGTGAAAGAAATTTTTATTACCATGCCGGAATAAACCGGGTTGTTCCATTATCGTCGAACGGTATCCATTTCGTAGGGTTACCAGCTACCGGCGCATTTAATAAAGTGCCCACAGAAACACCGGCGCCATCTGTCATCGCCACAACAGCATGAAGGAGCGCCGCTGCATTGCTAAACGAGATACCCCCATTAACCTGCAATCGTTGGCCATTGTCGGCCACGATGGCCGTTTGACCAACGATTAAATTTTGTGTGGCGATAGCTATGGCCGCGATATTGGCGATGGTGCTGGTCATGCCTGATCCAATCAGTGTAGAATTATTACCGCCGGCCTGATTAGCAGCCCCGATCGATATAACATCGCTTCCCACCGCATTAAACTGGTTTGATTGAAAACCAATTAAGATATTACGGGCTCCCATTGCCAAATTAACCAATGCCCTGCTTCCTACAACTACATTGCCATTGCCGTGGGCGGCCGCCCCGCCGGCCGTAGCCCCAGCCGAATCGCCTATGACAACGGTATCATCTCCACCCGTAACCCTGTTATAAGCGAGACTACCCATTAAAATGCACCTTGTAAAAACAGCCGCTGTACCATGCCCAGCATTAACACCGATACCAATATTATCGCTTGAACCTGTTAAAAACGCTAAAGCAGCTTGCCCAATAGCCACAGAATTATTTCCTGTGGTATTACCAAACAAAGCGGCTTCGCCAATCGCAACGCAAGCGCTACCCGTCGTATTAGCCTGCATAGCACGTGCGCCTATTGCTACATCCTGGTTACCTGTTGTATTATTCAGAAAGGTCGTAGCCCCAAAACCTGTTCCCCCTATCGCCACGTTGTTCACACCGCCAGCTGTTGCCTTTCCAACATTGGCACCTAAAAAAAGATTTGAAACATCTATCGTGCGCATTTCAAAAATGGCAGCACCAGCCGAATCGAGTACCTGGTAAAAGGCATTGGCAATCGTTTGTCCAGCTGGGAGCTTTAAAAGCTCCTGGACACCGTTAGCTGTTCCGATTACCTGTAGCTTACCGGTAAGGCCTGCATTGGAACCCAATACCAAATTTCCGGCGCCGCTTAATCGTAAATCAAAACCCGCTGTTGGAATCTCCCGATGACTGAGCAACTGAGCCAATACGGCACCGATATTGTTCCCTAAAACGGTAGTAGTGCCA
>Ga0137403_10004960_pt1 | contig 15530 bp, 13 predicted proteins | sample CZOMad2_1_16fung_FD_122057 | JGI IMG/M metagenome (GOLD analysis project Ga0137403, IMG submission 122057) | Vadose zone soil fungal communities from Angelo Coast Range Reserve, California, USA - CZOMad2_1_16fungal (Hybrid Assembly) | ecosystem: Environmental > Terrestrial > Soil > Vadose zone... | reverse complement strand
CCCAGTCCCCGAACCAGTGATAGCCGGCGATGACCGAGAGCCCGCCCGGATCGTCGGCGAGCGGGCGACTCACGAGGAACTGGTCGGCGGCCAGCACGAGTTGATCGATCCAGGTAGGAGCCTCCCCGGCGGCGGGCTGGGCCTTGCGCCAGGCGAACAGCGCCTCTGCCTCGTGCGCGCGCCGGCGCGACCAGGCCTGCTCCCCGTCGAGGGCGGGGGTCGCCTCCGCGGACAGCACGCAGGTGAGCGCCCGGCCCGGCTCGAGGGTGGCGGTGAACGTGCCTACGGACAGGTTGTCGTCGAGGGCGTCGAGCCCCCGCGCCTCCTCGGCGGCGAGCCGGGAGCCCAGATACCACTCGTGGGCGTGCTCCACGGCGGCGCCGGGGACCTGGATCAGCACCGGGCGCGCGCCATCGAAGGCGGTGACGCGGAGCCCGTGCGCCACCGGCTCCACCCGCATCTCCCAGCCCGGCCCGCGCGTGGTCGAATGAAAGTCGCGGTAGTTGACGAGCGCGGTCAGGCCGAGGCGTACCGGTCCGCCGGCGCGGAGCAGGCGGTAGCGGACATAGGTCGTGTTGGCGCCCGGCTCCATCCACACGCGCTTCTCGATGAGCGCGTCAGCGCAGGCGTAGTGCCAGACCGGCGTGGTGCCGTCGAGTTGGAAGCGCTCGATGAGCCGGTGGCCGTCGGGGGCGATGATGCCGTCGCCCCAGCGATTGGAGGCGAGCGCGTACGGGCGCCCATCGTACTCGACGCGTTCCTCGAGCCCGCTCACCAGCACGGTGCGCCCGACCGGCGGCTTCAGCGCCGCGACCAGGAGCCCATGGTAGCGGCGCGTGCGCAGGCCGGCCACGGTGCCGGAGGCGAAGCCGCCGAGCCCGTTGGCGCAGAGCCATTCGCGTGACTCCGCCAACGGCAGGCGCCCGGTGGTCTCGCGCCCGAATTCGATCACGGTGTGCCCGCCCTGATGAGTCGCGTCTTCAAGTGATCCGCAACCCGCAGGGCGTTGGCCATGATGGTGAGCGCCGGGTTCACCGCGGCGCTCGAGGGGAAGAAGCTGGCGTCCACCACGTAGAGATTGTCGACCTCGTGGGCCCGGCAGTGCACGTCGAGCGCGGAGGTCCTGGGATCGTGGCCAAACCGCACTGTCCCGTTCTGGTGCGCCACACCCGCCAGCGGGATGCGCTGCCCGAGGAAGAGATTTCGCGAGAACAGCCCTTCGTGACACTCGTGGCCGTGCGCCTGGCACTTGGTCTGCTGCTTCATCAGGTCCTCGAGCTTGGCGGTCAGGCGCTGATGAGCCGTCTCGTTGTTGGGTTGGTAGGCCAGCACGATACTGCCTTCGCGGTCGAGGCTCACCCGGTTGTCCGGATCCGGCAGATCCTCCGACGTGAGCCAGAAGTCCATCGAGTGCTTGGCCATCAGATCGAGCGTCCAGCCCGGCGCGATGGCGGGGGCCCCGCCCCGCAGCGTGTCCGCGTCGAGCTTGCCCACGAAGGAGATGTGGCCCATCGGGTACTCCCACTCCGGCGAGCCGAAGTAGAAGTCGTTGAGCCCGAGCGTCTTCTGGAAGATGGTCGGGTTGGGGCACTTGGAGATGGCCATCAGCACGGAGTTGACGTGGCCCATGTAGTGGCGCCCGATCACGTCCGAGCCGTTGGCCAGCCCGCGTGGGTGCCGGTCGCTGGCTGAGCGCAGGAGCAGCGCGGCCGAGTTGATGGCGCCCGCGGACACCACCACTACGTCGGCGGTGTAGCTCTCGGTGGCCTCCCCGCGCTTCACGACGATCCGGCTCACCTCGCGCCCGGAGGCCCCCGTCTCGAGCTTCGAGACGTAGGCGCCGGTCAGCAGCGTGACGTTCGAGTACTGGAGCGCGGGGTCGACGCACACCACCTGGGCGTCGGATTTGGCGGAGACCAGGCAAGGGTGCCCGTCGCAGGTCTCGCAGCGAATGCACCGGCTGGCCCGCGGATTCTTCTCGTCGAGCATCACGCCCAGCGGCACGTGGAAGGGGTGCAGGCCAAGCCCAGCCATGTCGTCGTGGAGCTGCTGGATGCGCGGCTCGTGACTGACCGGGGGGTGCGGGTACGGCGCGCTCGCCGGCGGATCGGTCGGATCCTCGCGGCGCTCACCGTGTACGTGATAGAGGCGCTCGGCCGCCGTGTAGTAGGGCTCGAGGTCCTCGTATCCGATCGGCCAGGCCGGCGATACCCCGCCCCAGTGCTTGATCTCGCCGAAGTCCTCCTGGCGGAGCCGGAAGAGGGCGGCGCCGTAGAACTTGGTGTTGCCGCCAACATAGTAGTTGGTGTGGGGATGGAGCGGCTGGCCGTCGCGATCGCGCCAGACTTCCTTGGTGCCGTAGCGCCCCTCGAAGTTCACCGCGCGCGTGCTCCAGTTCGCCTTCTCCCGCGGCACGTAGCCGCCGCGCTCGAGCACGAGGATGCGCTTGCCGGTCGCGGCCAGGGCGTGCAGCAGGGTACCGCCCCCCGCCCCGGTGCCGATGATCGCGACGTCGTAGTGCATGGCGCTAACCCCCGTGCGCGAACTCGGGATAGAGCGTCATCCCGCCGTCCACGAAGATGGTCTGGCCGTTGATGTAGTCGGCGTCGTCGGAGGCGAGGAAGACCGCCACCCGGCCGATGTCCTCCGGCTGGCCGATGCGGCCGTACGGAATCAGGGTGAGCAGCGACTTGAGCGCCTGGGGCGTCTCCCACGCCTCCCGGTTGATCGGGGTCTGGATCGCCCCGGGAGCGATGGAGTTGACGCGGATGCGGGCAGGCGCCAGCTCCTGCGCGAGGGTCTGCATCAGCAGCTTCACGCCGCCCTTGGAGGCCGCGTAGTTGGCGTGCCCGGCCCAGGGAATGACCTCGTGCACGGAGGAGATGCAGATGATCTTCCCGGTCGCCCGCGAGACCTCGGGGCACGGGCCCCGGTGGGTCATGGCGCGGACCGCCTCACGGGAGCAGAGGAACATGCCGGTCAGATTGACCCCGATGACCGTGTTCCACTGCGCCAGGGTCATCTCGCCGAAGGCCGCGTCCTTCTGCAGCCCCGCGTTGTTCACGAGGATGTCGATGCCGCCCCACGCGCCGATCATCTCGCGGAACATGGCCTGCACCTGATCATCCCGCGAGACGTCGGCCCGGATGGCGAGCGCCCGGCTGCCTCCCGCGCGGATCTCCTCGGCCGCCTGCTCGGCCGCCTCGGGCGCGGACACGTAGTTCACGACCACGTCGGCTCCCGCGGCCCCGAGCGCCTTCGCCACCCCGAGCCCGATCCCCGAGCTGGCGCCCGTCACCAGCGCCGTCTGCCCCTTCAGCGGCCGATACTCCATCAGTCCCTCCCCCACGGCGGTCTCGATTGCTCGCGTCTGGACCCTTTGACACGGGCAACCGCCCGCGGGGTTCGCGCGGCGAGGCTCGGGCGGAGTTGAGCAGGCACAGCGCGAGCTCGGGTCGGGCGGGTGCCAGCTTGTCGTCAGCGAGCGGTGCCTGGGTCAGAATCGGCGCGCGAGGCCCGCAGGCTGCTTGCCGATGCCCCAGCTCAATCCGGGCGGATCGCTCCGATCGCACTGGCAAGGAAATCGGGAACCTTCCGGTGGATGCGCATGACGTCCGGGATGAAACGCGTGTCCGCGAACCCGGCGGATTCGATCGCCCCCTTCCACTGGTCCGGGGTGAGAAATCCCCCAGTAGGACGGTGGACGGGATGCAGGCGCGGAGATCGGAATGTCTGGATCAGATTGAAAATGAACTCGGCATAGATGGCCTGGCGCGGGTACGGACGTATACACTCCGATACGATCAACCAGCCGCCGGGACGGAGCGTTCGCAGGATCTGGCCCAGCGTGAAATCGAGATCGTGCGCCACGTGGAGTGTATTCACGGCATAGACCGCGGTGACGCTGGACGGCGCGATACCCTGCGCATCGAACGGGCGATTCATATCGAGGGCGTCGAATCTCATGGGCACGCTCTCAGGCCGAAGAGCCCGCAACGCCTGCTCACCGCGCCGGAGGAACGCGGGTATGAGCTCGGTGAACCGATACTCCTGGATCGTGTTCAGCCGGCCCGCCGCTCCCAGGCGCTCCAGCACTGCGATAGCCCCGCTGCCCAACCCTCCTCCGAGTTCAACAACTACTCCCCCGTCCCGAGGGAGCCACTGCTCGACGGCCGCCGCTCCAATCCGGTTGTTCACGGCGTACAAGCCGTTCTGGTTCGAGAAGTAGTCGACCCAGAGCCGAAGCCGCCGCGGCGAGAACAGCACCTCCTCGCCGACGACGTCTCCCCGCAGGAACGCGGGGTAATCCTGTGCGACCGTCTCCGCGAGAACATAGGAAGGCATCCACGATGGATCGTGTTGAAGCTGCTCATCGCGCGCGGCGACTGGATCTGCCGTCGGGAAGGGACCACGCGCACGGAACTCGTGAGTCACCGCTCCGGGGAACTGCTCCAGTACCCCACGCGCGACCAATAGCCGCAGCATCCAGTCGAGTGGCACGACGGCCTGGTCGACATCCAGCTTCTCCCGGGCGGCGATCACCTCTGCGCTGCCCCCCTCCCGGATCGCCGACTCGAGCCCCATCTCGCGGATGACCTTGAGTACCAGGCGGTAGACGAACTCGTCGTATAGGAGGTGCGACCGGAGGAACGACTTGTCGATAACATGCAGGAGATACGGAGGGAGCATCTCCCGGAGCAGCGCAGCGTCCGCTTCGGCTTTGGCTTGTCCTATGCCGCTGATCGTTGGCGTGGCCCTGACCTCGTCCACGTTGGTCAGCGGTCGGCCAAGCGCGATTTGATGTACTCGACCAACGTACCTAGCGACTGAAAGTGTGCATCCAGATCTTGGGTCTCATCGATCACGAACCCAAAGCGCTCCTCGATGCCAATCGACAGCTCGATGAAGTCGAGCGAATCAAGCCCGAGCGATCCCTCTATGTCCTTGGGTAGCACGGTGGCCAGGGAAAGGCCTGGGAGACGGCTCGGCTCGAACTTGAGCCGCTCCACCATGATGTCCTTGAGCTCCTCGAGCACCTTGTCGATCTCCACCCCATCTCCTCTGGACGAAAGTGGTCTTACTGGTCGAACGGCTCCCAGATGTCAAAGAAATTGAACCACTGAGTCGGGTACTCCCGCACGATCGCCTCGAGGGCCCCAACCCAGGTGCGCGCGGCGGCTTCCTCCTCGCCGCGCGCGGCGATGAACGGCTCGGCTATTTTCACCACGTACCGATACTGCGCGTCCAGGAGGCAGAAGGCCGGCAAGAGTGGGACCCCGACCCCGCTGGACAGCAGGAACGGCCCGAGCGGGAATCGTGCCGGTCGCCCGAAGAAGGGAACCTCAACGTCTCCCTTGGTACCGAGTGCCCGGTCCCCTTGCACGCCCACCACCTCGCCGCGTCGGAGTGCGGCGAGCAGTTCCAACGACACGGTGGGACGCGAGCGCGAGACGAAGCGCACCCCCTCGCCATCCCGCCGCACCCAGCGCTGTAACTCCCGCGCCTCGTCCGGAGCGACGACCACGTGCGTCGGCCGGGCACTCCTTCCGGCGAGGAGCCGCCCGGCCAGCTCCCAGTTGCCCACGTGGGCAGTCAGCGAGATGAGTCCCCCCGACAGGCTGGCCAGCCGTTCGACGCCCTCCACGTTGCCAACATGGGAGGAGCGAAGCGACGCGAGCTGTCGGTTTGTCGAGACCAAGTCACTGAAGCACATGGCGAAATCAGTAAACACGCGAACGGTGAGCGTGTCCAGCTGGGCTCCGGTGACACCGGTGAAGCGCGTCATGGCCTTCTGGATTGCGGCCCGTTCGGTTGGCATGCGCGACGGGGCGAGACGCCCAATATGCCGTGCGAGCGCAAGCCGCAACCCGCGCGGCACCCAGCTCAACGCCGCCGCGAGCCGATAAAGATTCGGGCGATTGTAGGAGTGCGAGTACCAGCGCTGCCCTACTCTATCGAGGCTCGACGTCATTCGTGCAGCCACGCGCAAGCCTAGCATGATCCGCGTAGAGGCCTCAATCGACCTTTCGTGCGCCGGATGGCCCGTGGCTCGTGGCCCTGACACACCTGCGCTACAGCAACGGAGAGCAGTACATTCGAAAGGCCCTGAAGTAAGGCACATCCACTCCGCAGAGGGGTGCGGGCCGGTACCGGCGGTCCAGGCGGTCGAAGCGGATCACTCCGGGCACGGTCGGGTCGTTCGGGTCGTAGACGCTGAAGTCCACCGCATCCGGACCGCTCGCACGGAAATCGAAGACGAGGACCGAGTGGTTGAGGCGGATACGAGGGAAGTCCGTGATCAGCAGCTGCACCGGTCGCCCGGCCTGGAGCTCGACGATGATCTCGGCCGCGACACGCTCCTGCTGAGCGCGGGGGAGCGGGAAGATGATGCGCCAGTTCGTCCAGTGCACGAGGGTCCAGAACCGCCTCGGGAACCCCGCCTTCACCGCCGCTTCGGCCTCCCGCGTGAGCTCATGCAGCGACCCAAACCCGGGGAGGACGACCCGCTCGGCCGCCGGTAACGGCGCGCGCCAGGGGGCGCGGCGCGTGATGCGCCGAACCAGCGCGGTGTACTCCGCCGCCGCGAGGCGCGGGGCGCCGGGCTCGAAGTGTGCGAAGCGCCGGAACTGGACGACCGCCCGGGCCAGCACGAAAAACCAGCTCGCGTAGAGATCCGGCTTCCCCCGGTGGTGGATCCGGCTGTCGTTCCGAAACGCGAACGTGTCCACCCCGAACCTGAGCGCGGGCCCCGGATGCGGACGGCGGAGCCCGACGGCGAGCGGGGTCCGGCGAATGAGCATGGCGGGTCAGAGTCTACCGCGGCCACTGATCTCGATGCTTCACTATGCCACTCCACCGTCCACGGCCAGGACCTGCCCCGTGATGTAGCTGGCTTCGTCGGATGCGAGGAACGCCACCGCGTTGGCCACCTCTTCCGGGGTCCCCGCCCGACCGCATGCCGTCAGCTTGATGATGCTCTCCGTGATCTCCGGCGGCAGACCGCTCGTCAGGTCGGTGGGGATGTAACCCGGCGCCACCGCGTTGACGGCAATATTCCTCCCGCCGTATTCCTTCGCCATCGCCCTGGTGAACCCGATGATCCCGGCTTTTGCCGCAGCGTAGTTCGTCTGGCCCGCGCCGCCGATTATTCCCACGAGCGAGGTGATGTTGACGATGCGGCCGTATCGCTGCTTCAGCATCTGGCGGAGGACGGCGCGGCTGCAGTTGAACACGCTCTTGAGATTCTGCTGGATGATGACGTCGAAGTCCTCTTCCTTCATCGTCGCGAGCAGGCCGTCGCGGGTCGTTCCGGCGTTGTTGACGAGGATGTCGAGTCGACCGTAGGCGGCGATGGCGGTCTTGACGACGGCCTGCGCGGTGGCGAAGTCGCTCACGTCGCCTTGCACGGCCGTGGCCTCGCCGCCGCCGGCCTTGATGCGCGCGACGACGTCATCAGCCGCGGTGGCGCTCTTATTGTAGTTGACCGCGATCCGGACCCCCAACGTTCCCAGCTTGATCGCGCACGCGTGGCCGATGCCGCGTGAGGCTCCGGTTACGAGCGCCACTCTTCCGTTGAGGGTCACGACGCCACCGCGGCTGTCTGAATGCCGAGCGCCGAGGACGCTGCGCCTGTCACCGACTCGAATACCGCGAGCACCGAGCCCCCCGCCATGTCGATGACGCGGCCCTGGCTGGACTCGATCTGTCTTCGAAAGACTGCCCGCGCGGCGTCCTGAGCGCTGAGGTGGCGCGCTCGTCGGCGGCCATCAGGCGCGAGTAACCAACCGCGTCGGTGGCGAGAATCGCCGCCAGCCGTTGCCGGAGTGCCTCGTCGCTCACCCGTCTAGCTCCTCACTGCGCGACATCCTAGCAGCACGATGGGGCCTACGCACGTAGCCCACCAGCCATCGCGCAGGACACCAGTCCGAGACGTTCACGGTGCCCCGGATGCCGACCGGTGACCAGAGGGAGACGAGGCCGAGCGGCACGGGGCGGGCCAAGTCTCTTGACAAGCGGAGGCCCACCGAGTAGTTTCCCGGCACCACACCTCGACGACTTCCGACTTCCCCTGGAGGGAGACACGATGGGTGCACGGCGCGGTGCCACCGCATGGATCGGTATCCTGGTCGTCGCTCTGGTGGTCGGGCTCGGCGGGCCGGCCCCGGCAGCCGACCTGAAGCTCGGCTCCACGCTCTCGCTGACCGGCGGCACCGACGACTACGGCAAGGGCGCCCTCATGGGGCTCACCCTCGCGGTCGAGGAGTACAACGCCAAGGGCGGGTACAAGGGGCAGAAGGTGGAGCTCGTCGTCTACGACGACGAGACCAAGCCCGCCAAGGGCGTGGAGAACGTCACCCGGCTGATCACCCGCGACCGGGTCTTCGGCATCGTGGGCCCGGTCAACTCCGGGGTGGCGCTCGCCATCATCGACATCGCCCAGAAGATGGAGATGCCGCTGATGGACACCATCGCCACCGCGGAGCCGATCATCGAGCGGTACGCGAAGGCGCCCAAGAACTACATCTACCGCGTCTCGCTGAACGACGGCATCCAGACCTCCTTCATGATCGACTACATCCAGAAGAAGAAGTTCCAGCGGGTCGGGCTCATGCACGACTCCACCGGCTGGGGCCAGAGCGGCCGTGATACCGCGGCGCGCCTCCTCAAGGAGGCCAACATCCCGGTCGCGGCGGGTCCCGAGGTGTTCGACCAGAACGATACGGACATGACCCCGCAGCTGACCAAGATGAAGGACGCCAAGACCGACTTCATCATCTCCTACTCGCTCGCTCCCGCGGGCGTGCAGATCGCCAAGAGCATGCAGAAGATCGGGCTCAAGGTGCCGTGGACGTCCACCTGGGCCCTCATCGCCCCGAACTTCCTCAAGCTGGGCGGCAAGGACCTCGTCGAAGGCGTGATGGCAGTGACCTCGTACACTCCCGACCACAGCGACAACGCCAAGGCGCTGCACGCCAAGGTGGAGCAGCGCTTCAAGGATCAGGGCGGCGACTTCCACCCGGTGGCCACCGCCCAGACGTATGACGGCGCCCGCCTCCTCCTCCGTGCGCTCGACCGGGTGGGGCCGGACCCGAAGAAGATCCGGGACGCCGTCGAGGAGATCAGCGACTTCACCGAGGCGGCGACCAAGATGAAGCCGCGGCCGTACGCCAAGGACAACCACGAGGCCCTCGGGCGCGACAGCGGCTTCCTGGCTGTCTGGCGGAACGGCAAGCTGATCCGCGCCGACTAGGCGCGCGAGAGGCGACGGGCGAGGCGATCCGGCGCGCTCCTCCATGGACGCCTTTCTCGTCAAGACCTGGCAGGCGCTGATCAGCGGCCTGGGTATCGGCAGCATCTATGCGCTGATCGCCCAGGGCTACTACGTCACCTTCATCACGACCGGCGCGCTGAACTTCGGCCAGGGCGAGTTCCTCATGATGGGGGCGCTCTTCGGCCTCACGTGCTACGTCACGCTCGGGCTGCCTTACGCGCTGGCGGTGGCGGGCGCGATCATCCTGGTGGGGCTCATGGGCGTCGGCCTCGAGCGCGTGGCCATCCGCCCGGTGCTCCGTCACGCGCTCTCGCTCTCCTGGGTCCTGAGCACGGTGGCGATCAGCATCATCCTCAAGAACGCGGCGGTGAACATCTGGGGGCCCGAGCAGATCAAGTTTCCGTCACCCTTCGGCGACACCGTGCTCCGCTTCGGCGAGGCGGGTATCTTCCCCCAGGAGCTCTTCATCATCGTGGCCGCGATCGGTACCGTCCTGCTCGTGCAGGTGTTCCTCAAGCGCGCGCTGCTCGGCAAGGCGCTCATGGCGGTGGCCCACAACCGGAACGCGGCCGCGGTCATGGGGATCAACGTCCAGCGGATGGTGGTGCTCGCCTTCGTGATCTCCTCCGCGCTCGCCGGGCTCGGCGGCATCCTGATCGCCCCGGTCACCTTCGCGTGGGCCTACATGGGGACCGTGCCCGGAATCAAGGCGTTCGCGGCGGCGATCTTCGGCGGCCTGGAGAACCCGGTCGGCATCCTGGTCGGCGGGCTCGTCATCGGCCTGCTCGAGCAGTTCTTCGGGATCATCAACTCGAACCTGAAGGAAGGCGTCACGTTCCTCGTGATCCTGCTCATCCTCGCGGTGCGGCCCACCGGCCTCATGGGCAAGAAAGACATCGAGAAGGTCTAGCGTGCGGCTGCCGGTCCTCGCCCACACCGGCCCGCGACAGTGGCTGGCCTTTGCCGTCGTGATCGTCGCGGTGGTGGCCCTTCCGCTCGTCCTCGACGACCCGTTCTTCATCCTGGTGCTGCAGTCGCTCGCCTACCTCTTCATCGTCACCCTCGGGCTCGACATCCTCGTCGGCTGGACGGGCCAGATCTCGCTGGGCCACGCCGGGCTCTACGCGGTGGGCGCCTATACCACCGCGCTCCTCACCACCCGGCTCGGCTGGTCGTTCTGGATCACCGCGCCGCTCGGCGTGGCCCTCGCCGGGCTCTGCGGGGCCCTCCTGGCCCTGCCCGCGCTCCGGGCCAAGGGTCCGTATCTCGCCATGGTGACGGTAGCGTTCGGGTTCATGGCCGAGGTGACCGCCAACCGCTGGAGCCTGACCGGGGGCCCGATGGGGATCATGGCCATCCCGGGCCCGCGGCTGCCGGGCGGCGCCGAGATGACCCCGACCCAGTACTTCTGGCTCATCGCGCTCGCCGCGGTCGCCTGCCAGCTCATCGCCAACAACCTGCTGACCTCGCGCGTGGGCCGCACCCTGCTCGCCCTGCGCGGCAGCGAGATCGCGGCGGAGACGGTCGGCGTCAACGTCTACCGCTGGAAGGTCCTCGCCTTCGTGGTCAGCTCGGCCTACGCGGGCCTCGGCGGGGTGTTCTTCGCCCACCAGAACGGCTTCATCAACAGTGACACCTTCGTCTTCTCGCTGTCGGTCTCGCTGCTCACCTCGGTGCTCATGGGCGGCAGCGGGACCCTCTACGGGCCGCTCGTCGGGAGCGTGATCCTCAATCTCATCCCGACCATCTTCGCCCGACTGCACGAGTACCACCTCTACATCTACGGCGGGATCATCCTGATCACGATCGTGTTCCTCCCCGATGGGATCGTCGGGAGCCTGCTCAAGTCGCGCCTCGTTCGCCACTTCCGGCGCGCGCCCGCCGCGATCGAGCCGGACCGCGGGGCGCAAGCCTTCGCGCACACTCCCGAGGGCGAGCGGCCGGTCATCGCGGTCCGCGACCTCGCCAAGCGCTTCGGGGGAATCCGCGCGCTCGCCGGGATCACGCTCGAGGTCCGGGCGGGGATCGTGCACGGGCTCATCGGCCCCAATGGCTCCGGCAAGAGCACCTTCGTCAACGTGCTCACCGGGCTCTACCAGCCCTCCGCGGGCGTGGTCGAGCTCCGGGGGATGCCGGTGCAGGGACTCAAGCCCCATCGGATGGCCGCGCTCGGGGTCACCCGGACGTTCCAGTCCATCCGGCTCTTCGGCGACCTCTCGGTGCTGGACAACGTGATGGTGGGCTTCCATCTCCACCTGCGCTCGGGCCTCGCCGCCCACGTCCTCCGCACCGGCGGCGCGATGGACGAGGAAGCGGCCTACCGTCGCCGCGCCCTCGCGCTGCTGGAGTTCGTCGGCATCGCCGACCGGGCTCACGAGACCGCCCAGAACCTCTCCTACGGCCAGCAGCGCCTGCTCGAGATCGCGCGGGCTCTCGCGGTGCGCCCCACGCTGCTCCTGCTGGACGAGCCGGCGGCCGGCGTGAACCCCACCGAGCTCCAGCACCTGTCGAAGATCATCAGGGACATCCGCGGGGCCGGGGTGACGCTGGTGGTGATCGAGCACCACATGGAGCTGATCATGGGGATCTCGGACGTCGTCACCGTGCTCGACTTCGGCGAGAAGATCGCCGAGGGGACGACGGGCGAGATCCAGCGGGATCCGAAGGTGATCGAGGCGTACCTGGGCTCACCGCTCGAGGCCGGCCATGCTTAGCGTCCGGGGCCTCCGCGTCGAATACGGTCACGTCCAGGCCCTGCGCGGGGTCGACCTCGAGGCGCGCGAGGGCGAGATCACCGCCATCATCGGCTCGAACGGGGCCGGCAAGACCTCGACCCTCATGGCGATCTCGGGCCTCGCCCCCATGACCGGTGGCCAGATCCTCTTCCGGGGCCGGTCCATCGCCCGCGCGCCCGCCCACACCATCACCGCGCTCGGCATCACCCAGATCCTGGAGGGGCGCCAGCTCTTCGCGGATCAGACCGTCGAGGACAACCTCCTGCTCGGCGCCTACTCGCGCCCGCGCGGGGCGCGCCATCGTACCGCGGAGCTCATGGAGCGCGAGATGCGTCGCTTCCCCATCTTGCGCGAGCGCCGCGCGCAGCTGGCCGGCACCCTGTCCGGGGGCGAGCAGCAGATGCTCGCGATCGCGCGCGGCCTGATGTCGGAGCCGACGCTGCTCCTCATGGACGAGCCCTCCATGGGGCTGGCCCCGCTCATGGTGCGGGAGATCGCCCGGACCATCCAGACCCTCAAGGCCGCGGGGGCGACCATCGTGCTCGTCGAGCAGATGGCCTCGGTGGCGCTGCAGCTCGCCGATCGCGCCTACGTGCTGGAGAACGGCCGTGTCACGCTGGCCGGCACCGGACGCGAGCTCGCCGACAATCCCGACGTGAAGCGAGCGTACCTGGGGGCCTGACCACTGCTGACCAGCCGACCTTCAAGGACGTTTTGGGCACTTAGCCGGAACTTGCCTGGTGGGCGGGTCGTCAAACCGGAGCTTCCCGAGGGTGATCCATCCAGCGAGATTCTGGTCCAGCCACTGCTGCTCGCGTGGTGTGAGCGGCGGCACGGAGATACCGAAGGTGCGGGGAGACTGTCTCGAGCCTTTGAGCCGGACGGCGCGCGGGCCTAGATGAAGTCCATCGCGCAGAGGTAGTCGAAGAACGCCGCCTTGTTGTGCTCGTTCTCCTGCGGGAACAAGCCGAGCAGCTCCCCGTAGGCCCGGTGTAGCTTGCCGCTCGAGCTAGCCACCAGCGGGTGTGCGGCGAGATTGGCGGGCACGGCGGTCTTCCGCTACTCGCGCAGGGCGGCGCGCTGCTCGACCATGGCCTCCGACACGAGGCGATGGACGGACGCGAGCCGGGGCGGGACCGAGAGGCCATCGAGCTGGCTCACGACCTGGTCGTAGCTCTCCACCGAGGGCTCGCTCACGCCCCTCGACCGGAGCCACCCGAGCGTCTCGACCCGCTCCACGATGCCGAGGTCGACGAGCTCGAAGAGCCGTCTCAGGTAGTCGCGCTCGTCCGATGACATCGTGGCGGCCCTGGCGTCGAACACGGTCCGGCGATGGGGGATGGCCCGATACGCGCGCTCGACCGCCGCCGAGCGGTCCGCCGACGGGGCGCTCTCGACCGCGGAGACCTTCGCGGGACGCTCCTCCAGCAGCCGAGGAATCGCGGGCAGGAGCTGCGTGAACAGGTTGTGGCGCGGGCGGTGGCCGGTCGCGTCGACCTGGAGGATGAAGGTCCGGTCCACGAGCTGGAAGCCGGGAATCATGTCGTAGCTCGCCTGGCCGATGAACTCCTTGGTCCCGGCCAGCACGATGTGGTTCTTGGCGCGATCGGCCCGGAAGTGCTGGGCCCACTTGCGGGCGTCCTCCGGGGTTGGGGCGTCCATCGTCATGCTGTAGAGGAGAAGTTGCACGAACACGATTCGATCGTCGGCCAGGGACACGCCGCGGGCGTACTGGGGAACGAGCTCCTCGATCGAGGGCAGCCCGCCCTGGGGCTGGATCCCCTCGTAGGGGCCGAGACGGTGAGCGCCGGCGAACGACTGGCAGGCCGGACAATTCATGCCGACCGGCTCGATCAGGAGCACCGAGCCCTTGAAGGAGGAGAGACGAACCAGCCGGCCGGTCTGATCGACCAGCTCCAGATCGGGATACGGCTCGCCGACCCTCGGAGGCCACATCGCGGGAATGCGACCCGGCTGCGCCGGCGTCACCGCCGCGACCTCCAGCGGGCACTGCCCGGCGCCACACTTCACGCTCGCGGCCAGGGACTCGACCGTCCCCGACCCGGCGACGCGCCAGGCGACGACGCCGAGGAACACCACCCAGACCAGCGCCAACACCACGATCTTCGTCTTCATTTGCTCCGTTCTCCTTCCTCGAGCTTGCCGAGCAGCCTACGGGCCTCCGCCGCCTTGACGTGGTCGGGGGAGGACCGCAGGAACGCGCGGAGCTCGATCACCGCGTGTTGGCGGAGCCCCGCTTCCGAGAAGCTCCGCGCCAGCCAGTACCGCGCCGACCCGTCGTCGGGGTGCCGGGCGAGGATCTTCATGAACGCGGGAACCGCCTTGTTGAACTGTGCGCTGTAGAAGTAGCCGAGACCCTCGATCATCAGCAGGCTCCGCTCGGGATCGTCGTCGGCCGGCAGGGCCGCGGCGGTCTCGGTGGGAAGCGCGCGGGCGATCTTGCCGGCCAGGTCCTCGCACACCGCGACCAGCGTGCCCGTGTCACCCGCGCCCTGGGCGGAGGTGACGAGCCGGGTCGTCTCCGTCTCGTAGACCAGCGCCTGAACGAGCAGGCGGTTGCCGGCTCGCGTGAAGCTGCCGCGGGTGATGTACCGCGCTTGCGACAACGTGCCGATCCGGCTCAGCGGCGTCTGCGACACGTACTGTTGCCAGGTGAGGCTCCGCTCCCTGGCGATCTCGTCGAGGCGCTCCCGCTCGACCAGCCGCACCTGGCCGGGGTAGCGGGCCAGCATCGCACCGAGCAGATCCGGCACGCCGCGCTCCAGCGCCGCGAAGGCTGGATCGCCGGTCGCGTTGTCGAAGGGCAGCAGCAGCATGGTCGGCGGCGCCGAGGCTCCGGCCGCCGGCGCGGGCGGCAGCGCGAGCGCCGCCAGCACGAACGCGAGCGCCGTGACGGCGGCCCTCATTTCTTCGCTCCGGCGGGCTCCAGCTCGTAGAGCCCATCGAACCAGGTGCCGATCCACACGTGCCCTCGAGCGTCCACCGCGATCGAGCTCGGGCGGTCCAGGATCGTGTGGGGAGGGTTGTGCAGGCGGCCTCGGGTGCCGTCGAAGAAACCGATCCCGCGAGATCGGGCCTCGGCGTGCGCGATGTACCAGACACCCCCGCCGAGACCCGGCGCGAGCTGGCCGATCGACCAATCGGGCAGTGAGGAGTTCTTCGGAGTGAACGCCGTCCATTGATCGCCGACCTTGCGGGCCAGGCCCTTCTCGTACAGGGCGACCCAGAGGCCGCCCCCGGAGTCGACCGCGAGCGCCGTGATCTCCCGATCGAGCACGTCCGCCTTCGTGCTCACCCGCCGCGCGCTCTCGCCCTGGATGTGGAAGAGCCCCTGGTCCCGCGTGCCCACCCACACGGTGCCGGTGCGGGGCTCGACGGTGAGCGCGGTGATCCGGGGAGCGCCCTCCAGGGACCAGCGCGATGGCACGGCGGCCGCGCTCACGCGCGCGACGTCGCCGCGCGACGTACCGACGTAGAGCTCGCCGGGATTCGGCCCGCACTCC
>Ga0137403_10004959_pt1 | contig 15530 bp, 13 predicted proteins | sample CZOMad2_1_16fung_FD_122057 | JGI IMG/M metagenome (GOLD analysis project Ga0137403, IMG submission 122057) | Vadose zone soil fungal communities from Angelo Coast Range Reserve, California, USA - CZOMad2_1_16fungal (Hybrid Assembly) | ecosystem: Environmental > Terrestrial > Soil > Vadose zone... | reverse complement strand
GCGAGTTTATGCACGTGCGCTCGAACGGCATCAACGCCATCGGCATTGAAGAAGGAGACGAACTCGTTGCCGCCCGTGTCACCGACGGCAACCAGATCGTATTCCTGGCCTCGCACGAAGGCATGGCCGTCCGCTTCGACGAAAGCCACGTCCGCCCCATGGGCCGTGGAGCCTTCGGAGTCTGGGGCATTGACCTGGAAAAGGACGACTACGTAGTCGGCATGGCCACGACCACCAAGCCCGGCACGGAAAATGTGGGCACGTCCGTCGCGGTCGTCCCGGGCGCTTCAGCGCCCGAGTCGACAGCGCCCGATCCCATTGACGTAGCCGTAAAAGGCGACCTGATCCTCTCCGTCACCGAGGGCGGCTACGGCAAGCGCACCGCCGCCGACGAATACCGCCTGACCAACCGCGGCGGCAAAGGCGTCATCAACGTAAAGACCACAGAGCGCGTCGGCAAGGTCGTCGCCATCGCGCAAGTCGACGAAACTTCAGAAGTCATGCTGATCAGCCACTACGGCAAGATCATCCGCATCGATACCCGGCACATCCGCGAAGCTGGCCGCTCCACACAGGGCGTCCGCCTCCTCGGACTCGAGCCTGGAGACAAGGTTGCCGCCGCCTGCGTCATCCTGCCCGAAGACGATGGCAATGGGACAGGAACCCTGATCCAGTAACGGTTAACTGACCGCACGATAAGGCTCGCTTCGGCGCGCCTTTTTTTGTCCCTAGATTGCAGGAGCTGCCGGTCCGCTTGAATTTGAAACTTATCCCTCTCAATTTCCGATTCGCGAGCGCAATAGCGTGGCTATCTCGGACGTTGTCAGTCCCGCAACAACAATTGGATCACCCGCGAACGGATACTCAAGCAATCCGCCCTCGAGTACGGTGAACAGCGTCGAGCTGCTGCTGGAGTTGTTCGTTAGTTGTATGTCCAACACGTCGCGAACGCCGACGCGATAAATCTGACTCGAGACTGCCGGGTTAGTAGGGACGCTAACACTCGCAACTGTGTTGGATGACGATCCCACGGTGTTGCTGGAAATTACTGGGTTCTGGTTGCCGGTCCGGTTGGTGGCGGCAACCGATTTCACCTGGCCAGACGTCGTAATCGCGAGCATGGCTATTAGAATAAACGTGGCAATAGTTAGGATTTTCATTTTCATGATCACACTCTCGAGAAATCCGCTGGCAACGATTTAGCTTGACATACAGCTAAGGCGCGCTCGGGAAGGTGCTCCGCTATTAATAAACACTCAAAAAGGTCGGTTTCTCAGAGAATTCGAGCTGGACCCATTGACATACCCGGCGGCCTGAGCAGGTCATGCCAAATAAAGTGGTTGAGATGATTGACGTCCGGGCGACACGGGGCGGCTGCCGCTCCCGGATTTTCTATTTCGCTTGCCTTCGTGCCGGCAGGCTCGCGGGGGGAAAGAGAGAAGGCCAGAGTTTAGTGAAACGCTCGCGGACTAGGTTTTCGACATCATCGGCTGTGTCAGACTTGAGGCATGCTTCCGCAATCAGTCGCGCATCGTGTGAATGGATGCCGGCAATAGCCCGACGAACACGCGGAATAGAAGATGGCGTCATGCTCAGGTCCGTGGCGCCTAGCCCTATAAGCAACACCGCATAGGCGGGCGTGGATGCCATCTCTCCACAAACAATTACCCGAATTCCGGCGTGAGCGCCTGCTTTCAGGCTTTGATCGATGCTGTGGAGGACAGCCGGATGAAGCGTACGAAACCACTCCGCGACTTCATCATTGCCTCGATCCACCGCAAGCGTGTATTGCACCAGGTCGTTTGTGCCTAACTCGAAGAAGTCGACGATGCGTGCAATCTTGTCGGCCATGAAAACAGCCGAGGGGACTTCGATCATTGCTCCGACGCTGACCTCGCCAAAGCTGCGCCCGGCATTTCGGAGGTTAGCCGCCTCGTCCTGAATAATCGCGAGGGCCCGCCTGACATCGCTTACGTCGGCCACCATTGGCAACACAATCTTCAGGTGTCCCTTCGCGGCGGCGAGCAGAATCGCGCGCACCTGCGTGCGCATGATCTCTTCATTGCATAATCCAAAGCGAATGGCGCGGAGGCCCAACGCCGGGTTCTTTTCGGCCTCTTCAAATTGCGGGCGCAGATTATCTCCTCCCAAATCAAATAAACGAATAATAGCGCCTTGCTCACCGGCGACCCTTGCGATCGCTTCGTAGGCCAGGCGCTGCTCATCCTCCGAAACCATAATGCCACGTCGCGCCAGCAGAAACTCAGATCGATAGAGCCCAACACCAGACGCGCCATACGCTTCTACCGCGTCAAATTCTGAAGGCACCTCGACATTGGCTCTCAGCGTTACTTCGATACCATCCAGAGTTCGAACGGGACCGTGTTCGTTTAGGCTGGCTGCGCCTTGCCGCTTTAGCCGAGCGGCAGCTTCCGTTTGATAAAACTTGAGCGTCGCGACCGAAGGATGGAGGATAACTTCATTGCGGGTTGAGTCCACGATGATCCGGTCGCCGGTTTTCGTGCGCCGGTAAAAGTCGCGCAAGCCGACCACCGCGGGAATACCAACGCCTCTGGCCAGAATTGCAGTGTGTGACGTCCAACCGCCGGTATCCGTTGCGAACGCCTGAGCGTGTTCGAGATCCAATTCCGCGACTGCCGAAGGTAGCAGGTCCTGGGAGACAATCACCGCTTCCTCAGAAAGATTATGATTGACAGGTTGCGCACCACTCAAGGCAACCAGCAGTCGTTGCATCACGTCTTCAATGTCGGAACCACGCTCGCGAAGGTAATCGTCTTTGATCTGCGAATAAAGATAGAGGAGACTATCGCCCACTACTTTTACGGCCCACTCCGCATTAACGTGTTCATCAGTTATGTGCCGTTCAATGTCTCCAATCAGTTTCTCATCCTCGAGCAGGAGGAGGTGGGCATCAAAAATGTAAGCGTGATCTTTGCCAAAGCGTTGCTCTGCTTGTTCTTTTATAGTCAGCACCTGCCGGCTCGCCAGATGAACGGCGGCGCGAAAACGATGGCGCTCCGTCTCCAGATCAGCGTCGTTGATTTTCCAGTGATAGACGTGCTGAGTGCCATTGTGCATGCGTAGCACCTGGCCGATCACGATGCCTTCCGAGACGCCCAGACCTTTGCAGCGTATTTCCCGGGGTTGTTCCGTCATATCGAGGACTCCGGTTCAATTTCACCAAATCCTTCGGCAAAAACCTGCTCAATGGCATTCATGGCAGCCTCTTCATCAGTTCCCTCGGCACTGGCCTGCAACTCTGTGCCGCAACTCGCCGCCAGCATCAGCACGCTGAGGATGGACTTAGCATCAGCGCTAACATTCACTCCGCCTGGGCCGTCAATGCGCCTTAAGAGCACGTTGCTGTGAAAACCGCTGGCTACGCGAACAAGCTTTGCCGCCGCCCGCGCGTGCAGTCCAAGACGCGATCTGATCAGGAGAGTGCGCTCGATCATTAGTTTGCGCTGCTTGTTTCGGGAGGAACGAGAAGGTCGCCGGCAAGGTAAATTCCCTGCCGTCCGAGATCACAAACGCGGCGCGCAGTCTCAATAAGGGAACCACTGGGTGTTTGGTTGAACAGCTTGATAATCATCGGCAGATTTACGCCCGTTACAACTTCAATGTTGCCGTCATCCAGAAACATCGACGCGATGTTGGTGGGCGTGCCGCCAAACATGTCGGTCAACAGGAGTACGCCGGCGCCCTGCGACACGCGGGTGATCGCGCGTTGCACTTCATCGCGCGCGGCATCTACATCATCATGCCACCCGATCGAAACCGCAGTGATGAATGAGATGGGGCCAACAATCATTTCAGCGGCTGCCAATAACTCGCCCGCGAGATGGCCGTGCGTGACAATCACTCCCGCTATCCGGCGCGTGTCTTCTTTCGGTGCGGTTGGCTGTGGGTTGCTGCTCATAAATCGCTCCTTACTGACACCGTCGCATGTCATTTGTGCCGGTTTGATTTTCTCACGTCGCGGTGGACCACGTGAGCATCGAAGCCGGCGCGCCGCAGTCTTCTTCCCAGCGCGTTTGCCACCATCACGGAGCGATGACGGCCTCCGGTGCAGCCAATGCCTACCGTCACATAGGATTTTCCTTCGCGCTTGTACTGAGGCAGAAGATAGTCAAGCAAATTAGTAAAACGGTTCAGAGTCTCCTCGACCTCCGGCTGCGCTCTCAAGTAATTCACGACACGCTTATCATGTCCTGAAAGCGGCTTTAACTCCGGAACAAAGTGCGGGTTGGGTAGATGTCTGACGTCAAACAACAATTCCAGATCGCCCGGATTGCCATATTTATGACCAAAGCTGAGGACTTGGACGCGCATCGGTCCGCCCTTGCGGTCAGGACTGAAGCGCTCCAAAAGGTGGCTGCGCAGCGTGTGAACGGTGTGTTCAGAAGTATCGATGATCTGATCAGCAAGGGAACGAATGCGCGACATGGCCGAGCGTTCGGCGCCGATCGCCTGCAACAAGCTTTGTCCTTTGTCAGCCGGGTGGGGCCGTCGGGTCTCACTAAAACGATGCTGCAAAACATCATCCGACGCTTCGAAAAAGAGAACGTAAACCGCTAGCCCGGCCGCCCGTAATGCTTCGAGTTGTTTGCCAAAGTCTGCCAGGAAGGTGCCTTCGCGGATGTCGATGACGAGTGCGGCCCGCTCGATTCCCTTGTCACTTCGATCAGCCGTGACGAGCCGGGCAAACGTCGGCAACATCGTAATCGGCAGATTATCAACGCAGAAGTAACCAAGATCCTCAAAGGCATTGGTAGCGGAGGACATCCCGGAACCGCTCAATCCGGTGATGACAACGATATCAGGAGCCGCACCGCTGTTTTCCTGGTTGCTCTCTGTCTTCTGCTTCATGGGAAGTTTTGTGCGCAATCAGGGAAGGTGGAAAGAGCAAGACGCGCATAGTCGCACTGTTTACACTGTAGGGATTGTCACTTTTCGCTCTACCCAACGGCACGTGCTCTCCGCGTTCGAAGCGCCACGACGAGTTTATGACAACTCAGTCAGGGTTCGATCAATCCAAAATTTCCATCCTTGCGCTTATACAACACGCCGACCCGCTGGGTGTCCGCGTCTCTGAATACGATGAATTGATCCGGCTCTGACGATAGCTGCAGCGCTGCCTCTTCTGCAGTCATAGGCTTTATTGAATAACGACGCGCGGCAATGATTCTTGGTGGTCGCGGCGTAGCCTCTAATTGCCCGTCCGGAGTAGGCGCCACGGCGGCGGTGCGTTTTGCCCCCTGCTTTCGATCAATAATCTTTTTCTTTAGTTTAAGCGCCTGCTTCTCGACCTTCTCAATCGCGCGGGTTAGCGCCAGGTACATATCGGCATTGACGTCTTTGGCCGTCAGGGTGTGATCGCGCCAGTAAGCCACCACCTCGCCGATATGGCGGTTCTTTTCCACTGTGATGATGACGTGCACGGCGGGTTCTGTGCCATTGAAAATATGATCAAGTTTCTTGAAATGATCTTCGACGTGCTTGCGGATGCCGGGAGAAACTTCAACGTGACGACCGGTGTACTCAAACCTCATGACTGCCGTTCCCTTCTCACCCCTGGTGAATAGAGTAATGCTTTGCCAAACTATGGATACGTTTGGCGAATTACAAAAACTGGAGGGGGCGAAATCTCTCTATCCCGGTCGTTTAGGGGCGTACCTGTTTGCGTCCGCCCCGGTTGGGCGCACGCACAGTGCGCCGCTACAACTGTCACTCAGACCACGGCACGACGCTCACGCGAGCCCGGGATGCTCATCTGGTCGCGATACTTGGCGACCGTCCGTCGCGATAACTTTATTCCATCTTTGATAAGTATCTTCACCACTTGATCGTCGGTTATCGGGTTATGTGAATCCTCTTCTTCAATGAGCTTCTTGATCTTCAACTTGATAATACGGGTAGAAATCTCTTCGCCGTCTTCATTCATCATGCCTTCGGTGAAAAAGCGACGCAGTTCGATCACACCTTGCGGTGTATGCGCATACTTCCGGTTAACCACTCGCGAGACAGTTGAAAGGTGCATGCCGATGTCTTCAGCGATATCTTTCAGCATCATTGGCTTGATGTACTGAACGCCCTTGTCCAGAAACTCCTGTTGCCGGTGCACAATCGACTCGACGACTTTGTAAATAGTCTGGCGCCGATGTTCGATGTTGCGCAGCAGGTCGACCGCGGAGCGCATCTTCTCGCGAATAAAACTCTTCGTCTCGTTGCTTACGTCCGACTTGCTGAGCATTTGCTGGTACTGTTGACTGACGCGAAGGCGCGGGCTGCCATCGTCCGCGAAATAAATTACGTACTCGTCATCGTCCTCATCAAGCTTTTCAATATAGATTTCCGGGGAAATCAGAATTGGCTCCTCGGCAGAGTAACGTCTTCCGGGATAAGGATCGAGTGTGCGAATGAACTGCAATTCGTTCAGCAGCGTATCAACGTCGTTGCCGATCTGTTTCGCCAAATGCGGCAACTTGTGCTGCTGTAAATCCGCGAAGTGATCACTAATCAACCGGGTCGCCAGGCGATCACTCTCGCCCTTCACTTCCAACTGCACGAGCAAACATTCCCTGACATCGCGTGCGCCGCACCCAATCGGATCCAGATGCATGACGGCATGCCGCGCTTGTTCGACTGTATCCTCCGTCCAACCACCCATCGCGGCAATCTCTTCATTCGTCGCATTAAGTCTGCCGTCTGCATCGAGGTTGCCAATAACGCTAATCGCAGCCTCGCAAATCTGCCCTTCGATCGGACTCATGTGGAGTTGCCACTCGAGGTGATCGGCAAGGGATGGAGGCCTGGTCAGAAATTGTTCAAAGGTCGGCGCGTCTTCTTTGTACTCGATTTCCTGTGTCTTATAGCCAGGATCCAGGTAGTCCTGAAACTCCCGGCCAAAATCTATTTCCTCAAATGCGTCGCGCGCCGCTTCGTCGCCTACAATCTCGTCGCCAACGGAATCTTCACTCAAGTCAGCAGCGCCAATCTCAGGGCCCTCACTATCGCCACTCTCGCCTTCACCTTCACCATAGGCAGACGACAAGCTTTCCCGCTCACCGGAGCCATTGGAAGCGGGACTGCCGAGCTCCGGCTCGGCTGGTTCCATCTGCTGGCGCTCAGGGGCAGCACCGGGATCAGCGTTCGCCAGGTGATCGAGAATCTTTTCCGCGAGCTCACCAACCTCTTCCTGCGTAACAACCTCTTCAAGCACTGGATTCTCAAGAATCTGCTGCTGAATGAGATCAGTCAGTTCGAGAGTAGTCATCTGCAACATCTCGATGCGCTGGCGCAACTGCGGCGTTAGCACGAGTCGTTGAGAGAGGCTGGTAGTTAATTTAAGAGACATTTCTCAGGCTAAATGAGCACTTGAATTTGTTATTTTCGCGACTGAGCGCGCAGGGGGATTATACTCGATTCGAGCACATTTGCGCGCGCCAGTTTCGCTTTCGCATTTAACATGCGAATTACATGCGGAATTTCTCGCCGAGATAAAGCCGTCGCACCTCAGCATCTTCTGTCAACTCGCGCGGAACGCCGGAACGGAAAATACGACCGTCGGCCATAATGTAAGCTCGGTCAGTAACTCCCAACGTCTCGCGCACATTGTGGTCTGTAACCAGAATTCCGATGCTACGATTGCGTAGATAAAGTATGACATTTTGAATGTCATCAACGGCCTTGGGATCAATTCCTGCGAAGGGCTCGTCAAGCAGGATGTATTGTGGTTCGGTCGCGAGCGAGCGGGCGATTTCGGTTCTCCTTCTCTCGCCGCCTGAAAGGGCATCGCCGCGGGTGTTGCGAACGTGGGCAATACCAAATTCTTCCAACAGCTCCTCAAGCCGGGTGAGCCGCTCGCGCCGGCGCAGACCCATCGTCTCGAGCACTGCCAGAATATTCTGCGCGGTCGTCATCTTGCGAAAGATCGATGGCTCCTGCGGAAGATACCCGAGGCCCAGACGCGCTCTCAGGTACATCGGCAGTTTAGTGACGTCGCGATCGCCGAGGCTTACTATGCCCGCATCCGGACGCTCAAGTCCTACGATCATATAGAACGTTGTAGTCTTACCTGCTCCGTTCGCTCCCAGCAGTCCAACGACCTCGCCCTTTTCTACGTGAAGACTGACATCGTCCACGACTCGCCGCTTGCCGTAAGTCTTTTCGAGATGAAACGCTGCGAGCGCGGACTCTGAAGGAATCTGTGCTGACTGGCGCGTAGTTGGAGACCTATCGGCAACTGACTTTTCGTTGCGATGCTCCGCAATCCCGACGCTCTCAGCCTGTGTGCTCATGGCAGATCAACCGCTTTTCCTGCGACTACTGCTTCTTTACTTTGTGGACCGAACGCACGCGGCCAGGTGACTGTGAGCCCCTCACGTCATCCGCGATCACTCTACCGTCTCGCATGTAGACGGTCAAACGACCGCCTTCCGTGCTTCCTTTTTCCGTATCTTCAACGCGCGCTGGATTGCCTTTGAGAATCGCCACTTCATCGGCTGACGTATATTGAATCCAATCGCCTGTCCCTTTGCGGTTCGGCTGCGTCAAGACGACGTTACGCTGTGCAATCGTTTTCTCTACTTCGCTTGAGTCTCTAAGAAGATAAACGTCCGCGACCCCGCCGTTGAGCCGATCAGTGGCCTGGCGAATGTCTACGCTGCCCTCGTAATGCAGCGTGCGGTCTGGATCCGAATAGGACATGGAATCAGCCGAGGCAAAAACCGGAATCGTGCTGCTAGCGCCTTCGACGCGTCGGCGTGCATTGTAAATTGCGCTTTGCACGTGACCGTCGCCGGTCATCTTGTTTTCGTTGGAATAGATGGTCAGCTTGTCAGCGCGCACGAAATTGTCGTCTTGCCAGGCACGCGCATTTCCGGTGTAAATCGCCACGCCGCTGTCGCGGTGAAACTCGCCTTTGTCACCGACGATGTATACCGGGCTCTTCACTTTAGAAAATGGCACGGCGCCGTTGGTTTGTTCCTGACGGTAATAGGTTGTCGAAGTCCTACCCCGACTGTATGACACATTATTGGTTAGGTCCGAATCCAACTCAGCCGCTTTTGTCCGCGCGCGTGAATCCCAGACTGTTGGATCGCCACCTCGCAGGCGAATCGTGTTATCCGACGCAGTGAACGAAATAGTCGCCGCCACGCCGTTTCGATCGTTCTCGTTAAACTTCGCGTCGCCTTGAGCATCCATCCGTTCAATGTCCTGCGTTTCTTTCACAAATACAGCGGCCATTTTTTGCGAAGTAAGAACACGGGTACCGCGATCAGCAACTGATTCCACCGGTTCAATTACAGCCTTTGCGCCGCCTGAAGCGGTAAAGGTGCGCGCGAGATTTCCGCTTTCGAAGAAGTCGCAATCGATCCGAGGCGCCGTCAAAGTTTTCTTGTCAGCCTGCGCATTCCTGGTTACCGGATCGACGAAGAGTTCTGCGTTTCCCACCGCCTCGGCTTTGTCCAGGTCACGGCCAGTAACGCGCCAAATCAGTTTTACCCTGTCGGCAGTCAAGCGCTTGTTCGCTGCTCGCGGATCGTTGGCTTTGGACTTTGGCGCGGACAAGTTGATAACAGAACGCCCTTCGGTGCGCATTTGCTTGAGCAGGCTGCGGTCGCCCTGGGCCTGAAACAAGACTTCAATCAAACTTGCGCCAGTGAGTTGCAGGTCTGAATCGGCATCAAGACTCTTCGCCGCGGTATCGCGCATAGCCACGGCGCGCTCCAGTCGCTGATCCTTGTCAAAAAAGAAATCCATGTCGGCGGAATGGACCTCAGCCGAGCGGCCTTCGTCCATCGAACGCAGATATGCATTCGTCCGCACTTCCACCTTTTGAATTTTTCTCTGTTGGTTTAGAGTTGCGTACAGATTCTCGCCGCTCATTACATCGTGCTCTTGTTCCGCAGTGACGCCACCCCCAAAAGACAACTTCATCGACTCTTGCTCAAACGTGGCCTGGGCTGATCGAATTGTGACGGGCCGCGAGCGTTTGGAAGACGGCTTGACATTGGGATCCTTTGATACTTCGGGCGCGACTGTTATTTCCACATCCTTCTTTAGTTCGAGCTTCTTGTTTTTCGCAAAAACAACTGCTCCCGTCGAGTGGCCGGAAACATTTTCGTGCTCGAAAGAAATGGGCGCGTCGGTCTGGGCCACTTCCTTGTTCTGGTCGTAAGCGATTGACTCGGTATCAACTTTCAAAGCGTCTTTCGTTTCTACCTTGACGCTACCCAGGAAAGTGATAACTGAGTTCTGCTGATCATAGATTGCCCTATTAGCGGTAATTTGATCCGGCTTATCGCCGTCCGGGGGGAACACGGAGAGGTTCACTTGATCAAGTTCATGATGGCCATCGGAAAATGTGATGTCGCGCGCGGCTTTTACCAACAGGTGAAGACGGCCGTCCTTCATCACACGCTGTTCATATCCGTTGATGATGCCCGTGATTTCCTTGGAAAGTTCGGGCGTCTCTGACTTCAGTCGAAAAGGCTTGTTGTTGCGCAGACGATAGTAAGAAACCGCGACAAAGATTAACGCGCTCACCAGAATCACCAGGGCCATAGCGCGTACAACCAGCGGTACGCGCGCACGCAGCCCGATCGCAATAGCTCTTTTTCGCGTAATTTCCTGCATCTTTAAGAAGTAAACAGTTAACAGTAAACAGCCGGCCCTTGGGATGCTGATGTCCAAGGCTTTTTCACTTCATTACGGTTTAAAACATTTACTGTTGGCTGTTTGCTGTTCACTGTTTGCTGTTTGCTGCTTTAACGTCCTGCACCGACAACTGCAAAAAGGTTTCCCCATTCCACTTGTTGGTTTCAACCGTGTAGACCATTTCAGCCCCATTTTTCAGCGTGGCTGCCTTATCAGCCCCATGCCACCAAATCGTCTCGAGTGGGCGGCCTTGCGGACCACGCACGTTCATTTTCAAATGACGTTCACCAATTAGACGTGGTTCCGCGATGATGCACAAGTTGTGAGCCAAAAAACTTGGCCGGGGATTGCCGGCGCCGTAGGGCTCCAAGTCTTTTAGTTGTGCCACTAATTCAAAACTAATCTCCTCGGTTGGCAATTCCGCGTCCACAAAGAGGCACGGCTCCAGATCTTCCTCTGTCAGATGAGCAGCTGCATGCTGATTTAGTCGGCGGCGCAGTTCGTCAATCCGATTTCGTCCCAATGTGATGCCTGCCGCATGAGAGTGACCACCGAACTTCTCGAACAAGTCCGCACACGATGTCAATCCGTTAAGCAGATGATAAGGCTCAATACTTCGGGCCGAGCCGTGTGCGATGTTGTCTTCGATGGAAAGAACGATGCAGGGGCGGTTAATGCGTTCAGCAATTTTCGAAGCGGCAATGCCGATGACGCCGCGATGCCATCCTTCACCAGCTATAACCGCCACATAAGAATTTGCCGGATCCTGCGAAACTGTTTCCAGCTCCTTCATAGCCAACTCCACGATCTGGCGCTGGACTTCCTGCCGCTCCTGGTTGCGAGTGTCTAGACGTGTCGCCAATCGCTTCGCTTCGGCATGATCGCGAGTGCTGAAAAGCTCGACGACGGCGCGCGCAGCATCCATCCTTCCGGCTGCGTTTATTCTTGGCCCAAGGCGAAAACCAATGTCGTACGCAGTCATGCCGGCGCCATCGCCGCAACCACAAACTTCCATCAACGCGCGCAGGCCCGGATTCGTCGCTTTGGCAAGGTCATGGAGACCAAGCGCAACAATTGCCCTATTTTCTCCAGTCAACTTCGCAACATCGGCCACCGTTCCAATAGCAACAATTTTTAAGAAGGCGTCAACCTGCGATTCACGATCGCGCTCACGGAACAATGCATGAACCAGCTTGAAGGCGACGCCTACACCAGCCAGATTCTTGTCTGGATAGGTGCAACCTTCCTGGTTTGGATTCAGAACGGCGAAGGCTGGCGGCACCCCCTCGCCTTCGTCCGGCAGATGATGGTCCGTAATGATGACATCGAGTCCGTTGTCGCGCGCCCAATACAGCGGTTCGTGTGCGCGTATGCCACAGTCGACGCTGATTACCAGTTTGTAGCCTTCGGCCCAGGCTTTTTCCAACGCCGGTTGTTGAATGCCGTACCCCTCCGTGAAGCGATGCGGTACATGAAAACCGGTGCGCGCGCCGAGCAGATTCAGCGCCCGTAAAAGAACCGCAGTCCCGGTCGTGCCATCAACATCGTAGTCGCCGTATACAAGAATCGGCTCACCAGCGTCGATTGCTCTCAGCAGTCGCGTGACGGCTTCGCGAACGCCTTTCATCAAATACGGATCGTGTAGTTGATCTTTAGAAGGCTTAAGAAATTTCCGTGCGGCGGACTCATCAGCGCAGCCGCGCGAGATAAGGAGAGCCGCAATGGTGGGCGAAACATTAAGAGCGCGAGCCAGGGAGTCGACCTGTTGCGCATCGTGCTCGCGCACAATCCAACGCTTTGCCGTCATGTGAGGATTATCACTTCGTAATACTTATTCGGCAAACCAGCCGTCTTGATCGAGCAACTTGACACCAATTCGACGGCGGCCATCGAGCTGATCAGTCCAGGCGCCGTTGACTTCGGCCCTGAGTTCGGAACCGAACGGCGGCGTCAGTTTTACAATTGCTCCCAGCGGCACTTCTTCATCGAGTATGATCGTTGCGCCGCCACGACTAATCTTGACGGCCTGCGCCTTAACATTAAATGACTCGCCGTTGACGGTCTTACCTTCGATTTCAAGAGCAAACTCTACCGGAACTCGCGGACTACGCGGACGCTGGGAGGGCACAAGCGCGCCTCGCGGGTCTTTTTCATTCATTAAACTCACCGCCCTTTTTGCGATTGATGAGATGACCCCGACATGTCGGGTCGGGGAGGAAGAGGGGCAAAAACAGTTTACCTGAATCTCTAAACTTTTTGATAGCGCTTTAATTCTGGAAGCGTTGCGAATGGGTTCCAGAAGTATGGGTTAAGTGCTGGCGGTGATGTAACCGGTCGCCAGGGCAGCCAGGATAAGGCCGCCGACGATTAAGCGGTAAACGATAAAAACGGTTGTTGAATGCGTTCGCAAAAATCTGAGCAAAAACCAAATAGATGCATAGCCAACGACTCCTGAAACCACTGTTGCGATTAGCAGCGGCAAAAAACTCCCATCCGGAAGTTTGTGCATCGCTTCCTTGAGTTCGAGCAGTCCACTAGCGGCCACGGCGGGCATCGAGAGCAAAAAAGAGAATCGTGCCGCCGTTTCGCGCGTTTCGCCGGCAAAAAGACCGGCCATGATGGTTGAGCCTGAACGGCTCGACCCGGGAATCAAGGCCAGCACCTGTGCAAAACCGACGGCCAGTGCGTCGCCGATGCCAAGCTCCGCCATGCCTCGATTTTTTTTACTGATTGCTTCTGCCAACGCCAGCAAGACTGCAATCACAATCATCATCGTGGCGATGATCCAAAGATTTTTCGTTAAGGTTCCTTCGATCTGATGTTTGAATAACAAGCCAACGACAGCCACGGGAACTGATCCAATAATCACCAGCCATCCCAACCAGGCGTCCTCTGACAGTGTCTTTTCAGAACCCGCGTTAGCAACGGGTTCATGAGGCGTTGCAAATTGGCGCCGCAGCAATGCGAGATGGTCACCCACAAATGCGCGCGTAATGTGAACAATGTCCCGCGCGAAATAGATCAGCACCGCCAGCAGCGTGCCGAGTTGGACAACCGCAATCGTAGCTGTTGTTTGCTCAGCTCTGAGCGTTGGATCGACTCCCGCGAATAAGCCAACGAGGCGTGATGCGAGTACGAGATGTGCAGTAGAACTGACGGGAATGAATTCGGTTAAACCCTGGACGAGGCCAAGGATGATGGCTTGAAGAACGGTCATGAAAATTCAGATTTGAAATTCTTAATTTTAACTCGGTGCTTTGAGCTTCGTGCTTTGACTTTGTACCAAGTTCAAAGTACCAACTTTAAAGTTCGTTCTATTCTCTAAACGAATTCTTTCTTGCAATCCAATCGTACATCCAAATTGGCATTATCATTCCGGCCCGCACGATACTCGCGAGCTGCCACGGAAATGCGTACGATTTCTTGCGTTTTTCTACCGCACGAACAATTTTCTGCACCGCGTCGTCCAGCTCCATCAAGAATGGCATCTGTGCATTACGGCCTGATGTGAGCGGAGTTTTTATGAAGCCCGGATGAATAATGGTTACGGATATCCCTTTTGGTTCGAGATCAAGCCGTAGGCTTTCAAAGAAAGCTGAGACTGCTGCCTTGCTGGCGCAGTAGGCAGCGGATTTTGGCACTCCCCGGTAACCGGCCAAACTCGATATAGCCACCAGCTGCCCCTGCCCGCGCGCCACCATGTCGGGTATAACCGCAGCTACGCTATTCGACGCTCCAACGACGTTGATATTGATAACGTTGCAAACTTCGGCGGCGTCCAGGTCCGACCCGTTACGCGTGGGACCGACTCCGGCATTTGCAATCAGCACGTCTACCGGGCCGATATCCGACCGCAATTTCTCCGCAGCTTTCCGCAGCGAATCGGCTTCGCGTACATCCGCGGGCAGCACCAGCGCTCGGCTTCCAGCGGCTTCAACCGCCCGTGCGATTTCGCCGAGTGCTTCCGCACGACGAGCTACTAAACCCAACTTTGCCCCTCGCTTCGCCAGCTCAACAGCAAGCGCGCCTCCGATTCCCGAAGACGCGCCGGTGATCATGACAACTCTGTCTTGCCAGAAGGTCACAGTTTCAAGTTTCAGGTTTCAAACCTCAAGTCGGTTTTTAGGTTTTTGAACTTCGTTCCCTTGATTCCCGATTGGCGTAGATATTTCATCAAACCGCTGGTCATGCGGCTAACTTCCATAGCAAGGAACTTAAGCCTATCGAATAAATCGTGTTCCAAATAACCTTGATCCAATGCTACGTACAGTTGAGCCCTAACTTCACCTGCCGAACCTTCTGCCAGGCGATAATCTCTTCAAAAGTCTTAAACGTTGTTATTCCACACCTCTTCAGCAATTAGAACATTTAGCGGCTGGGGTGTTTTTGAAATCAGACTAACTTGAAACTTGAAACCTGAAACTTAAACTTGGACGACTACGGGCATGATCACCGGACGCGCGCCTGTAAGCTTTTGTATGAACCGCTTCAACTCAACGCGTATGTGTTCCTTCAGCAGGCTCTCGTCCTCCAGCGTTTGCCTGGAGGCGCCGGCGATGGCGGCCGCAACGACGCGCTGCGCATCCTTCAAGGAGCCATTCGCTGAGTCAAAGCCGCGCACGCCGCGCGTTACGATTTCGGGCGGCGATTGAAGTTCACCTGTTTGTCCGTTGATGGTCACAATCAACGTGATCATCCCTTCATAGGCTAACTGCCGGCGCTGGCGTACCGTCTCGCCGGTAATCTCTTCAAAGCCGGTGTCATCGATGAATGTTCGCGGCACCTCGCGCTTTTCGATTATCACCGCGCGCTCGCCGTCGAGCTCGAGCACATCACCATTCTCTATC
>Ga0137403_10004956_pt1 | contig 15540 bp, 16 predicted proteins | sample CZOMad2_1_16fung_FD_122057 | JGI IMG/M metagenome (GOLD analysis project Ga0137403, IMG submission 122057) | Vadose zone soil fungal communities from Angelo Coast Range Reserve, California, USA - CZOMad2_1_16fungal (Hybrid Assembly) | ecosystem: Environmental > Terrestrial > Soil > Vadose zone... | reverse complement strand
ACGCTCTGTGGATCGGCGGCATTGCACTTGGTGGTGGCCTCGTCGCTGACGCCGCTGCTGTCATTCTTGAAAAGATAGGTATTGTCCTTCTGGCAGGCCTTCAGTAGAGTATCCGCAAAGTCGATGGAACCGTTCTTGTCGAAATCGGCCCCCGAAGTATCGTATTTCCAGGCTGACTGGGTGATCAGAGAAGTACTGGGGGCTGGGGATGAACTCTTGCCACAGCCCATGAAAATGGCCAGGAAGGTAAGGGAAAACAGAAAAGGTACGATCAACACTTGTTTTCGCATAGGCCTATAACGTATGATCCTGTTTTTTATTGTCCGCCAGGGCGGGTTATTGTTTGTTCAGGGCGTGCCTGAATACAATGGTATATCTCCTGTTGACCCCACCTAGTTTCTGATCGGCATAGATGACCATCTGGTCATTGTTCAATACCTGCAATTTGTAATACTGATCCTTGAAATAGATGGTGCTGTCATTATTCTGCAAAGACCACATGAACGGGAGACTGTCGGGATCGGAAAGCTTGCCCCTGGTGGCCCCTTCCTTCAGGCTGCCGGAGCCATCCATCCTGAAAATGATCGTATTGTCTTTTTCACAACCCGCAATACGCGGATCCAGGGCATTGAAAGTGCCTTCATCATCCGAGCCAAAGCCCGCTGTTTCGTATTTCCAGGGAGAATGAGTGAGCAGTTTCAGCTTTTCGCCGGAAGAGCCGTGCCTTTCGCAGGCAGCCAGGGAAAGGCTTGCCAAAAGGACGGATAATATGGATTTCGAATGGGTCCTGCGCATCATTTCTTTTAGAAGGTCGAAGGCCCTCCAGGTTTAAAACTCCTCCCATTAAAAATTATTGCCCTACATGGGTATTAAAAGGGTATTAAAATGGCCCCGGAAAGCCAGGGCGTCGCGGTGAGACATAGACCTTGCAGGTTTTCTAAAAATAGAGGTAAAAAGTGAACTTGGCAAGCTAGTTGCCTGCTGAATTCGTATTTTGCAACATAATCTAATAAACAATGCTTTATACGGCCGAGGATATCAGACAATTGAATGATAAGATCCAATATCAGGCCGCCTTTATCGACAGGCTGCGCGATGAGGTGGGCCGTGTGATCGTAGGACAACATTATATGCTCGATCGCCTCCTCATGGGCCTGCTGACAAATGGTCACGTCCTGCTCGAAGGGGTGCCGGGCCTGGCGAAGACGCTGGCGATAAAATCCCTGTCGGAGGCTATCCATGCTAAATTCAGCCGTATCCAGTTCACTCCCGACCTGCTGCCCGCCGACGTTATCGGCACTATGATCTTCAACCAGCAGAAGTTTGAATTCGTCGTCCGTAAGGGCCCCATATTCGCCAATTTTGTCCTGGCGGATGAGATTAACCGAGCTCCAGCCAAGGTGCAGAGCGCCCTGCTGGAAGCCATGCAGGAACGGCAGGTGACCATCGGCGATACCAGCCATAAGCTGGAAGAGCCCTTCCTGGTGCTGGCGACGCAGAATCCACTGGAACAGGAAGGTACCTACCCGCTGCCCGAGGCCCAGCAGGACCGCTTCATCATGAAAGTGATCGTGGACTATCCCACCAAGCAGGAAGAGCAGATGATCATCCGGCAGAACGTGCAGGGCCTGAAGCCCCCCAAGGTAGAGCAGGTGGTATCCATGCAGGAGATCATGCAGGCCAGGGATCTCACGCGACAGATATATATGGATGAGAAAGTAGAACACTATATCCTGGACATCGTATTCGCGACAAGAACCCCGGAAAAATATAAGCTGGAAAGACTGAAGCCCATGATCGCGTACGGAGGCAGCCCGCGCGCCAGCATCAACCTGGCCCTTGCTGCCAAGGCCAATGCCTTCCTTAACAAGCGGGGCTATACCATTCCCGAGGACGTGCGCACTATCTCCAAGGACGTGCTCCGCCACCGCATCGGCCTCACCTACGAGGCTGAGGCCGAAAGCATGAAAGTGGAGCAGATCATCGATGAAATATTAAAAGCGATCCCCATTCCATAATGCTGACCACTCCCGAAATATTGAAGAAGGTCCGTGAGCTGGAAATAAAAAGCAAGCGGCTGACGCGGCACCTGTTCACGGGTGAATACCATAGTGCGTTCAAAGGAAGAGGCATGAGCTTCCGGGAAGTGCGAGAGTACGCGGCCGGGGACGATATCCGCTTCATCGACTGGAATGTCTCGGCCCGATTCAACCACCCCTTCAGCAAACTTTTCGAAGAAGAGCGCGAGCTGACCGTGATGCTGCTGGTCGACGTAAGCGCCAGTTCCCTCTTCGGGACGGTGCATGTCCGCAAAAAAGACCTCATCACCGAGATCTGTTCGGTGCTCGCCTTCTCCGCCATCAATAATAACGACAAAGTGGGGATGATCATGTTCAGCGACAAGATAGAGGGCTATATTCCGCCCAAGAAGGGCAGGGATCATGTCCTGTATATCGTCCGGCAGCTGCTCACGACGGAGCCCAGGCAGAAAGGCACCAGCGTGAATGAGGCCATCAAGTTCCTGACCCGTTCCGTCCGTCAGAAGAGCATCGTGTTCCTGCTCAGCGATTTCGCAGAAGGGGCGGAGCCCGGCGCCACGGAAGGGGGGGCAGCCTACGGAGGGTTACGCCGCCAGGATCATACCGTCCGTTTCGAGGAGGCGCTCAGAGTAGCCGGGAAGAAACACGATATGATCGGCATAAAAGTTTGGGATAAAATGGATATGGAGCTACCCGATATCGGTATGATCGAGGCGGAAGATGCGGAGACGGGGGGCAGGTACTGGGTCGATACCAGCGACTACCTGGTGCGGACCGCCTACCAGCAATATTTTTTTGATCATACGGAACATTGCAAGAGCGTCTTCAGCAAGGCCGGTTGCGATCTCCTCCATCTGCGTACGGACGAGGATTATGTTAAAATATTACAACGGTTTTTCGTCGGGCGCAACCGCCCGGCCTAGCAAATGAGACAACGACCCCTACATATAGTATGCAGCTTCGTTCTCCTGCTCCTGGCCCGGACCGTCTCCGCGCAGAACGCGCATCCACAGGACAGTTCTTCGCATTCACCCAGGGCCTCCACGCATTCCCACCGGTCTGGCGCGCTGGCAACGAAGCTACAGGGACCCTCTCCGGTAACGGCTACCGTGGACAAGCGTGAGATCCTCATCGGCGAGCCCATCCAGCTCATGCTGGAAGCCACCGTGCCTTTGGATGTACAACTATCCTGGCCTCCGCTGGACACCCTCCCGCATTTCGACTTTGTGGAAAAGGGCAAGACGGATTCCGTCGTACGTTCCGGCGGGCGTTACTATCGTCAGTACCTGACCATCACCAGCTTCGACTCCGGCGCCTGGTCCATCCCGCGCCTGCCCTTTGTCATGGGCGCAAAGAAGTATTTCACGGACTCGGTGCGGATCGGAGTCGGCTATTCGAAATTCGACGCCAGCAGGGACTATCATGATATCAAGGATATCATCGACGTGCCCAATCCATGGGCGAAATGGATCGGCTGGGTCGTCGCGGCCTTTACCCTCCTGTCCCTGGTCATCGTCATCTGGCTGGTGCGGAAAAAGAAATTGTTGAAGATCGGGGGGAGGCAGGAGACGCTTGCTCCCAGGCTCTCGCCTTATGAGGAGGCCATCCGGCAACTGGAAGAATTGCAGCAGCAGCATCTTGCGGAGAATGGCCAGGTAAAAATATATTATACCCGTCTGGGTGATATCCTTCGTCAGTTCATCCTTCGCCGGCTCGGCATTGCGAGTCTTGTGGAGACCAATGAAGAGCTGATCGGGAAGTTACGGAAGCTGCCCATTTCATCGGAAGAATTCGCGCGGCTGGCGGAGACCCTGCGGATGAGCGACTTCGTGAAATTCGCAAAGTACCAGCCGGGGATCCCGGATAATGAACATAATTTCAAGGTGATCCGCTCGTCCGTGGACAGCTTTGACGAGCTCGCAAGAGCGGGGGAGGCGCAGCGTGCACAAACCGCTGCAGTGGCGGGCGTGGGACCCGCGCCTGGAGAAACGAAAAGCGTGGATGGCATAACAAATAAAGGAGGAAAATAATTGCTTTACGATTGGTATCAACATATCAGCTTCGGCCAGCCGGCATTCTTCGGGCTCTTCAGTCTGACGCCCCTGTTGATCTGGTGGGAGTGGAAGAGATCGGGCCGGGCGCAGGGGACCTTGCTGGTGTCGACCGTACGTCCTTTTGTGCGGGGGCCGCGGTCCTGGAAGAACGCATTGCGGCCCTTGCCCTTCATCATGCGGCTGCTCGCCGTCAGCTGTCTTATCATCGCCCTGGCCAGGCCCCAGACCCGCAATGACGAACAACTGGTCAACGGAGAAGGGATCGATATCATGTTATGCCTGGATATCAGCGGCAGCATGCTGGCGCAGGATTTTACTCCCAGCCGGATGGAAGCAGCCAAGAGCGTGGCAGGAGACTTTATCGACAATCGTCCCACGGACAGGATCGGGCTGGTGATCTTTTCCGGGGAGAGCTTTACCATGTGTCCCCTGACCAGCGACCGCGCCGTGCTGAAGGCGCAACTGAATAATGTGCAGAGCGGGTTGCTGGAAGATGGCACTGCGATCGGCTCCGGCCTGGCCACAGGAGTAGACCGGCTGCGCTCCTCTCCATCGAAGAGTAAGGTGATCATACTGCTGACAGATGGGGAGAATAACGGTGGGCTTATCGACCCCAACAGCGCCAAGGAGATTGCCAAATCGGTAGGAGTGAGAGTATATACGATCGGGATGGGAACGGAAGGCTATGCGCCCGTGCCCGTGCAGACAGCCAACGGAGTGGTGATGCAGCGGGAAAAAGTGAATATCGATGAGAAACTGCTCACCCAGATCGCCCAGGAGACGGGCGGAAAATACTACCGGGCAAAGGATAACGAGAGCCTGCGGAGCATTTACAACGAGATCGACCACCTGGAAAAATCCCGGATCGAGGTCACCGCCATCCGGCGTTACAGCGAACAATTCTTCCCTTTTGCATTGGGCGCTGCCCTGTTCCTGCTGCTGGAACTGCTGCTGCGATGGACCGTTTTCCGAAAGTTCCCCTGAGGCGGCCCGGGGATCGGGGCGGCCAGGCCAGTTGGGGCTGCCCGGGGATCTCACGCTTATTTTTTGTAGGGTTATCTTATGTAAATTTGCGCCCATGCGTGGTAAAGTGTATAAGTCAACGGGGTCCTGGTATATCGTAAAGGCGGAGGACGGGACCACCTGGAATGCCCGGATACGGGGCATTTTCAAGCTGGACGAGATCACTTCGACGAACCCCCTTGCGGTGGGAGACGATGTGGAGCTGGAGACGGAAAATACGGAGGAGCGGACGGCCAATATAACTGAAATATATGACCGCAGAAATTATATCAACCGGCAATCTCCTTCTCATAAGATGCAGCATCATATCATCGCTGCCAATATCGATCAGTCCCTGCTGATCGCTACCTTAAAGGATCCCCGCACATCACAGGGCTTTATCGACCGATTCCTCGTGGCCTGCGAAGCTTATCATGTACCCGCCATCCTGGTATTCAACAAGACGGACCTCTACAGGAAAAAGGAGGAAGAGAAATTCCTGCAGTGGAAGGCGATGTATGAGGCCGTGGGCTACCGGGTGATCCGCATGAGCGTGCAGGAAGGCGCGGGCGTGGATGAGTTGAAAGAGACGCTGAAGGGCAAGATCAGCCTGCTGAGCGGGCATTCCGGAGTAGGAAAGTCCTCTTTCCTCAATGCCATCTTTCCTTCGCTGAACCGCAAGACCCATGAGGTCAGCGGATGGAGCGGGAAGGGTATCCATACCACCACATTTGCGGAGATGTTCGATCTTCCCGGCGAGCAAGGCCGCCTCGGGCGGAACGATGGGGAGGGCGTGTTGGCGGCAGGGGGCGGCCAGATCATCGATACTCCGGGCATGAGGGAATTCGGGCTGGTGGATATCAGCAAGCAGGAACTGTCGGGCTATTACCCCGAGATGCGCGTCCTGGCCGGCCAATGCCAGTTCAATAATTGTCTGCATATGGAGGAGCCCGGATGCGTGGTGAAGGTGGCCGTGCGGGATGGGCTGATCAACGAAGACCGCTATATCGGGTATTGCGGGATCCTCGACTCGATCGAAGAAATGAGGTATTAGGCCGATATGGGGATCAAGGATCATTTCTATTTTTTACCTATAAAAGTTATCTCTGTAAAATAAGATTTCTTGTATGAGCCCAAATCAAAGCGCTTCAATCCGGCATAAGCTATATGATTATATCCGCGTGGCGGATGATAAGAAATTATCTGCCATTTATAACCTTCTCGAGAACGAAATTGAGGAAACTAATGAATGGTGGAAGGATAAGGCTTTTGTAGCCGAATTGGATAGTCGCTATGAAGCTTTGGAATCCGGTGTCGATAAAGGCTTTACAGTTGCGCAATTGGAAGCGTCTATTGACAAACTGCGAAAAAAACGGTATGGCAAATAAGCTGGGCCATTTCAGCATCTATTGAGCCGGGCGCAAAAAGAGATAGCAATATCCTGGGACTGGTATGAGGAAAGACAACAAGGGCTTGGTGACCGATTCCTTGCCGAAGTTATTAATCGGATCAGGGATATAGAGAAAACTCCCGATAGATATCCAACCCGATATAAATCCTATAAAGAAACAACCACTCCTACCTTCCCCTTTTTAATCATCTATAGAATCAACAAAAAAAAAGAACAATCAGGATAGTTTCCGTATTTCAAATAAAATCTGGCGTTTTAAGTTCTTAACGATTCCCTGGAGTTCAGCCCATTTTCCACTCATCCATATCACCCCATTGGGGGGAATAGAGATAGGTTCTTAACGATAGGCTCTCAACGATTTTCCTAATTCACAGTTTTCTCATGTGACCTGCGGGTGGTTTTTACCACCTGCACTTTTTTTTGTGCCTACGACGGATCGCTGCCGTGCCATGCTATGCCGTGGGTTCGTCCACCAAAATCAGTATATTTATCCCTCAAAATGTACAGGCGCATGGACAAACCATTCAAGATCATCAGGAATACCCGGAAATTTTTACTCAACCATATCGCCGATCTCACCGTGGACGAGCTGAATGAGATCCCCCGGGGATTCAACAATAATATCGTCTGGAATATCGGGCATATGATCGCTGCCCAGCAGAATGTAACCTATGTCCGGGCCGGGCATAAGGTGGTGGTGGACGAGGCTTTCTTCCTGGCGCATAAGCCGGATACCCGACCGCAGCAGACATTCAGCGCAGCCGAGGTCGCAGGCACCAAGGATCTGTTCTTCTCCACGATCGACCGGTTCGAATCCGACTATCAGAAGGGACTGTTCTCGAATTATACTCCCTGGACCAACCGCTATGGAGTGGAGCTCAACACGATCGGGGAGGTGCTGGCCTTTCTTCCCTATCATGAGGGATTGCACCTGGGTTATGTCATGGCCCTGAAACGAATAGTTGTCGGCGCACGCCGGCCCATTGCCTGATCCATTTATATGATAACTTATACCATCGCATCATCCGACGAAGATCTGAACGGCATCATTGGATTGCAGAGAAGCAATCTGCCGGCGAACCTGACCCGGGAAGAAATGACCGGGCAGGGATTCGTAACGGTCGTGCATAGCCTCGCCGACCTGAAGAAAATGAACGAGATCGAGCCGCATATCATTGCAAAGGATGGCGACCGGGTCATCGCCTACCTGCTGGCCATGACCTCCGCCTCCGAAAAAGACATTCCCGTGCTGTTCCCCATGTTCGAGATGTTCCGCAATATATCATTTGCCGGCAGGCCGGTGGCCGATCATCGTTATATCGTGGTAGGACAGGTATGTGTCGGCAAGGAATACCGGGGACAAGGCGTGCTCGACCGCTGCTATGCCGAATACGGGCGTCGCCTCAGCGGCCGCTACGGCTTCGCTATTACCGAGATCTCCAGCCGGAACACGCGCTCCATCCAGGCGCATAAGCGCATCGGCTTCATCCCCCTGCACGAATATGAGGCCCCGGATGGGGAGCTGTGGAGCATCGTGGTATGGAAGTGGTGAGGGGATTAACTTTTAATTCGCTTTTTGGAGTTGGCAAGCTAGCCGGAGTTTTTTTAGATTAGCAGCCTGAAACAATCAGCCTGCTATGAAGAGCGTAATCTATTTCCTTCCCCTTTCGGTTTTCATCTGCCTTCAGCTCTCCTGCAATAATAGCAGCACCCACAGCGCCGTGCCGGCATCCCTGACGGAAAGAACGAATATAGAGGATCAGGGCGTCAGGATAGATTATAACGATAGCGGGAAGGGGGATACGACCCTGCTCTTTGTGCATGGATGGTGCCTTAACAAAGGCTATTGGTCCGAGCAGGAAACCTTTTTTGGCAAAAATTACCGGGTTGTCTCGGTGACGTTGCCGGGCTTTGGCGCATCCGGGAAGAACAGGGCGGACTGGACGACGGTAGCATATGGAAGGGATATCGATACGGTGATGTCGCGGCTGGGCCTGAAGAATGTCATTCTTGTCGGTCATTCGATGGCCGGCAATATTATCGTTGAGGCGGCGGCGAATGCCCCGGATCGCGTCATCGGGCTGGTAGGGGTCGACAACTTCAGAGGCTTTGGAAAGCCGCAGGACGCCCAGGCTAAAGTGGATCTCGCCAATGCGATCCTCGCGCTGAAAGTTAATTTCAGGGGAGTGGCCAGCGATTATTTTAACCAGGCCCTGTTCTATAAGACCACGGACAGCAACATCCGCAAAAGGATCCTGAACGATGTTGCGGGCTCGGATCCCATCATTGCCATCGCCTGTATGGAAGATACCAGCTATGATGATGTAGGGAGGTTGCGGGCCGCAAACAAGCGGGTATTCCTGATCAACAGTGACGTCACTCCGACGGATACGACGGGGTTTATTTTAAATAAGCTCCCTTTCGAGATCAGGTACGTACATGCCACCGGGCATTTTCCGATGGTAGAGAAGCCGAGAGAATTCGATTCTCTCCTGCGGGAGACGATCGCGCGGGTGGGGCGGTGAGCGCCGACACACTGATCCTGATCCTGAATTAAAGCCGGGAATCGAAGAAATTAAAGTTTAGCCTACCGAATGGTAAATTTCATACCTTTAGTGCCCAATCCTTGCCGCAAGTTCTCAATTCTCATTCTGCCCCTTATTAGCATCTGCCTGTCTTATAGTACGCCCGGTTATGGCCTCCTTACTAGTGATAGCATCTTCGTGCTGTTAAACCATTAAATAACATCATATGGCTACCTTTTTACTGGTAGGGAGGAGACACGCGTTCCTGTGTTTCGGAATGCTCATCCTGGTAATGAACACCATCGGCCAGTATCCGACTTCCTGTACAGGAGTCGGATCGAGGGCCAACAGCAATGGCATGACGAGTTCCTGCCCGAATGTAAGTGGTACGCCCTACGCGTCCAATTTTACGGGGACCGTGTATGCCACGGTGCCTGCCTCGTCGAAGACGGGTAACTTGAGATTGCTGTATGCAGGGGCAAATGCCTCGCTGAAACCATTTGCCATTACCAGGGTTTGGCTGACGACTGCCGGCACGGTCATTCAGACTGTTGCTTTTGGTCCCGCCTCCGTCCCGGCCATCAGCGGCGGGAATACCCAGGTAGATTACTGCTTCTATGGCTCCAACCTGGCTTCCGCCGGCACTTTGTCTTTTGAGTTGACCAATCCCGAAACCGCGACGGTATGGGGCATCTGTTCCTATGATGCCTCCTGCAACAGCAATTGCTCTGTAGTAGCCAATCCGGCTGCCCTTCCCGTGCTCTTTTCTTATTTCAGGGCAACGCCTGAAGATCGGTCCGTTCTACTTGAATGGGGTACGGAACAGGAAGAGAATAACAAAGGATTTGACCTGGAGAGAAGCGCAGGGGGCAGCGGGTTTACGTCCATAGGCTTTGTCCCTTCCGCCGATCCACAAGGCAACAGCAATATCCGGACGAATTATAGTTTCGTGGATAATACTATTCCGGATGTCCGGGATATCCAGTATCGCATACGTCAGTCGGACCTGGACGGGCATTCGCTCTATTCCTCCATAGTTGCGGTTAAACTGAAAGTAACGCCGGGCATCAGTATCCATAGTTCGGGGAATTCGGTATTCATTGATTTCAGCGGCATCGACCCTGCCAGTTTCTTTGATGTCAGCATATACGATACACAGGGAAGAAGGATGCGCCATTACCATATCAATGCTTCTGCCAGATTCGTTATTCCTGACCTTTCAAGCCGGCAACTGTATTTTGTTTCCGTAAAAGACAATGCTGGAATCCATCAATCGGCGAGATCCGTTTATATTAACGGATGGTAGCGGACGGTCTCTGTATCGGAACCGTACAGTCTTCCCATCGGGCTATTTCCATAAGATATTGATTATTAAGAGCGAGTGGACCGGGCATTTTTATCGCTAGCTTTAAGCTGAGATGATTCACCCCTTAACTACACCGCTATGTTCAAGAATTACTTTATTGTCGGCTGGCGCAATATCACCAGGCGCCCTTTTTATTCATCGCTGAATATACTTGGGATCTGCACAGGCATACTGTTCACCTTGCTGATCGGCGTCTACGTCTGGGGTGAATTACAGGTGAACAGAAAGCTGCGCCATGCAAAGAATCAATATTTCCTGATCAGCGATTGGAAGGATCCCAATGAGGGAATAAACATCGGTACCCTGGGGCCGCTGGCAAAGCGTCTGAAGGAAGAGTATCCCGGCCTGGTGGCCAATTATTACCGCGGCGACTTCGTGACCTCGATCATTTCAAAAGGCGACGTGCATTTCCGGGAAAGCATCGATATCGGGGACAGCACGCTGCTATCCATGTATGGCTTCGAGCTCTTGCACGGTAATGCGGCAACGGCTATGAAGAACCCCTATTCGGTCGTGATCAGGAAAGAGATCGCCCTCAAATACTTTGGGAGGACCAATGTAGTAGGCGAAAAAATGCGCATTCAAAGTTTTTCCAATACTGTTCATGATTTCCTGATCACCGGCGTGCTCAAGGATATCCCGGAAAACTCGGTCACCGACCTGAATATTGAAAATCATCATAAGCTCTTCATACCGGCCAATACCTTCTCTTATTTTTCACGGAACGACCGGGACAATTGGGAAAACGTCATTGTCCCCTCTTTCATTGAATTGAAAGAAGGCGTCACACCAAAGGACCTGGCAGGACCCATTAAACGCCTCATGCAAAAGAATGCCCAGGATTGGATCAGGCAGGATCTGACCGTCCGACCCGTTGCCCTGGAAAATTACTACCTGCAGAAAGATAATGGGCTGGTACAGCGGATGCTGTATGCTTTATCCTTCGTGGGCATATTTATTTTGCTGATGGCCGTCGTGAATTTCATCAATATATCCATCAGCGGCTCCTCTGCAAGGATCAAGGAGATCGGCATCCGTAAGGTGCTGGGGGGCCTGAGAAAGCAGATCATTGTCCAGTTCCTGACGGAATCCGTCATTCTCGTGCTATTGTCTACCCTGTTGGCCTTGCTTCTTTACCCGCTTGCCCGGCCTTTATTCGAAGAGCTCATTGGAAAGGAAATGGCAAGGCTCTCGTCCTTCCCCCTGTATTTCATGTTATTCCCGTCGGCGCTTGTCTTATTGGTAGGACTTGCGGCTGGATTCTACCCTGCCATTGTACTGTCCTCGCTGAAATCGGCCGATTCGATAAAAGGTAAGCTGAAGACCATCCGAAAGAATATATCGTTGCAGAGAGCATTGGCGGGCTTCCAATTCTGCCTTGCCAGCATTGTGATGGTAGCTGCCCTGATCGTAACCCAGCAGGTATCTTATTTTTTCAGCCAGGACCTTGGATATGACCAAGAGCATGTCGTCTCGTCGCAGGTGTCCCGGGACTGGACAGCACAGGGAGTGCGGAGGCTGGAAACGATCCGTAATGAATTCGCCGCCATACCCGAGATCAGTAAGGCGACCTTGTCCTACGAGATACCCGATGGCATGAATGGCAACCAATGGGCCCTTTACAGGGCTGGGCAGGATTCCACAAAGGCTGTCGGCATGCAATTGCTAGGCACCGACGAGCATTATTTAGAAACTTACCAGGTGCCCATGAAGGCCGGTGAGTTCCTGACCGCAGCCACGGCAATGGACTCAACAAAAATTGTGATCAATGAATCGGCAGCAAAGGCGCTCGGATGGACGAATGCTCGTGAAGCTCTCGGCGGGCAGGTAAAATTTCCAGGATTTGAGCCCATCTGCACCATAACAGGCATTACCGGGGACTTTCATTTCAACAGCATGCAGCAGAAGATCCCTCCGATCGTGTTCATCCATTTAAGGCTGTATATCCAGTGCCGCTATATTTCATTCAAATTAAGACCGGGCAATACGGCCAATGCCATCACGGCCATCGAGAAAAAATGGGCTGTATTGCTGCCGGGCAGCTCTTTTGAATACCGGTTCATGGATGAGACCCTGAAAAGACTGTACAGATCGGAAATACAACTTAAGAAGGCCGCGTATACCGCCACCCTGCTATCGCTGATCATTGTCCTGCTGGGCGTTATCGGCCTGGTCTCATTGAGCATTCAGAAGCGGACGAAAGAGATCGGGATACGAAAGGTGCTGGGCGCATCCCTGACCAGTATAATGACACTCTTTATCAGGGATTTTTTGCTGGTCATTATCCTATCCACCTTAATTGCCTGCCCGGTCGCCTGGTTCATCATGCATCAATGGCTGAATAATTACGCATACAGGATCCTGGTAACACCGCTGCCCTTTATCATTTCCGTACTGGCCGTATCCATTATAACCGTAGCGCTGATCGCCATTCAAACTTTGAAGGCGGGAAATGCCAATCCCGTGAAGAGCTTGAAAATGGAATAAACAGATCATTACTTCCCTTTATCGCTGCTGAAGGAATCCCTGAACATCTTCCATCCGGACGGGGTCTTCTTCCAGAGGACGAGGAATTTGCCATTATCGAAAAGTACATTATGGGCATCGAAGGATTGCCATAATCCTTCTTCGGTGACGAACTCCCCGCCATCTCCATAAATGTCGGTTGTGGTGAACTTGCCATTCCTGAGCCTGATCTGGCCATAGGCGATCCGAAAAAAATCGAGCGGGGCAGTTGGACCGCAGAGCGCGGGCATGCCGGGCGGCATGATGCAGCAATCCTTCGCATAGCGGTCGATGAAGATCGATGAATCTCCTTTGACGAAGGCCTGAAAATAAATGTCATTGCTGGCCGCAATTGCCGTTCTGGCTTCTTCCAGGCTGGACTGGGCCTTGGGTTGCGGGGCATTACAGCTGCCGGACAGGATGACGGCGGCCAGGAAGGAAAGTACGATGACAATTTTTTGCTTTTTCATGAGTTGTTTAATTTGACTATTGATCCGATGCGAAAATAGGGTGGCAGCCCAGGCTGGAATTGTACAATTGCGAACAACTGGCCTGGCCCCCGACTGTCGTACCCGATTGTCGCAATTTCCTCCCTAAAATGACGTAATTACACCCTTCCACATTGGGTGGATCCTCGTAAGTTTGTATATGCATATCCTCCTGATCTTCCTCATCGTACTGGCGGCGCTGATCGCCCTCCTCCTCATCGTGGCTTTCTTCGCCAAAGAAGAATATTCCATTGAAAGAGGGATCGTCCTTGCCCGGTCCAGGCAGGAAGTCTTCAATTATATCAAACTGCTGCGGAACCAGGATAAGTATAACAAATGGGTGATGATGGATCCCGCCGCAAAAAAAGAATACAGGGGAACGGACGGCCTTCCCGGTTTCGTGGCGACCTGGGACAGTGAAAACAAGAATGTGGGCAAGGGGGAGCAGGAAATAAAAAAAATCAGCGAAGGAGAAAGGATCGACCTCGAGATCCGATTTGAGAAGCCTTTTAAAGGTACTAGCTTTGCCTACATGACGACGCAGCCCGTGGGGCAGGATCAGGCAAGGCTGACCTGGGTGTTCATGGGCATGAGGAATTTCCCCATGAGGATCTTCCATATATTGTTCAACCTGAAGAAAATGCTGGGCAAGGATATGGAAACCAGCCTCTCCAACCTGAAGAGCGTTCTCGAAAAATAAGAGGTTCCGCCTGCGGAGTTCCGACAGCGCGCACCGGCCCTGCTACCGCCCCGCGAACCCTGAGCGCGATTATTTCCCCGGGTATTCGCAATGCTTCCAGTAATCCAGCATCAGCTCCAGCAGTTGCTGCAGTTCGTGGAATCCGGCCGGCTTCTTGAAGAAGCCTTGCACGGAAAGCGCAAAGGCGCGCCTGACCACTTCCCTGTCCTCCGTGGTGGAGAGGAAAATGAAGGGTGCGCTCCTGTTCTTTATGGACTCATTGTCATGCATATGCTGCCTCAGCTCCAGCCCGTTCATCACCGGCATGTTCACGTCACAGATAATAAGAAATGGATAGTCCGGGGAAGCTCGCAGGTATTCCAATGCCTGCTGTCCGTTATGAAAGAGTTTCAGCGGATTGCCGATAGCGGTGCCCTGGATGATCTCCATGATCAGTTCCTGGTCGTCTATATCGTCTTCTACCAGGATGATGGGTCCCGATCTTGGCATAGGAGTCTATTGATGAATCAAAGATAAGACGCTGACGGTAATATCAAAATGACGTTAACATCCGGCGGATCTCAGGAAGACGATCTCACCGGCAGGAAGAGATGGAAGACCGCGCCTGCATTTTTTTCCGAGCTGGCATAGATCATGCCTTCGTGGGCGGTGACGATCTTCCGGCAAAGGGCCAGCCCGATGCCCGTTCCTTCATATTTATCCCTTGTATTCAGCCTTTGAAAGATGGTGAAGATCTTGTCCGCCACGGAAGGGTCGAACCCGATGCCGTTATCGGCAATTTCGAAGGCCCAGTAGAGCTGTCCGGGATCCAGCCCGGTGAATTTCATCGTCTCGCGGGAAGAGAGGCGCCTGGCCGTGACCTGGATGAGCGGCGGCACTCCGGGCCGGCTGAACTTGAGCGCATTGCCCAGCAGGTTGTAGAAGAGCTGATTCATCTGCAGCGGGATCGCCTCGATCACCGGGAGCTGCTGGGCGTGGATCACGGCCCTTTTTTCCTTTATCACCAGGTCGAAATCCTCCAGCACCTTGTGGAGGACTTCGTTCAGATCTACCGGCGCCCTCAGTTCATCCTTGACATTCACCCTGGAAAATTCCAGCAGGTCCCTGATGAGCCGGTCCATGCGTTCCGCGGAAGCCCTGATCTTGGAAAGATAGCGGAGGCCCTCCTCATTCAGACCGCCCTTCGACTTTTCTTCCAGCAGGCCGGAGAAGATGCGGATCTTGCGGAGCGGTTCCTGCAGGTCGTGGCTGGCGATGAAGGCGAACTGCTCCAACTCCTGGTTGCTGCGGGATAGATGATAATTGGCCTTGTTCAATTCTTCCGTCCTCCGGGACACCTGGTCTTCCAATCCTTTCTCCGCGTTCTTATGGTCCGTGATATCCCGGAGGGTGCCGGCGATGAGATAGGCCTCTCCATTTTCCGTGAAATAAACTTTTGCGTGGAGGTTGA
>Ga0137403_10004955_pt1 | contig 15540 bp, 10 predicted proteins | sample CZOMad2_1_16fung_FD_122057 | JGI IMG/M metagenome (GOLD analysis project Ga0137403, IMG submission 122057) | Vadose zone soil fungal communities from Angelo Coast Range Reserve, California, USA - CZOMad2_1_16fungal (Hybrid Assembly) | ecosystem: Environmental > Terrestrial > Soil > Vadose zone... | reverse complement strand
GAAATCAATGAGCTTACTTTGCGTTCTGGAACCAGCCTAAGTTGCTTCTTTTGTCAAATAAACGGAGCAGCCGGGGTCGGCCGACCATCCACATTGCCAATTGGCGATTGCCGATTGCCGATTTGAACAAGCATTACCACTGGTCTCAATCGGAAATTGGAAATTGAAAATCGGAAATGAGTTCTATGACTTGCGAAGAAACTACCCAACTGCTTTCACAGTTTATCGACGATGTTTTGTCGCTGCCTGTGCGCATCACGGTTGACGAGCATCTCGACCGGTGCCCTGTTTGTCGCGCCCAGGCTGCCGAGTTGCGCTCAGTCAGCCGCAGCCTGCGACAGCTTGCTCGGCCGGTAGCGCCCGCTGAGTTGGCGTCCTCGATTACCGAAGCCCTGAGGATTGAGGCTGCCGCCCGCCTCCAGTCTCCGGAAAGGTCCTTCCAGGAGCGACTCGCCTTATGGCTTGAGCCTCGTTTGATGCCTTACACCGTCGGCTCTTTTGCATCGGTCGTTCTTTTCTTCTCCATGTTTGTAGGACTCAGTCCACACTTCATGGCCCTTCAAAAGGCCGCAAGACAGATGGAGACCGTACTGGTTTTCCGACCAAGTCCCGGCTACGACTTGAATAAGCCGGTTACTTCAGAGGACTTTTCTGCCAGGCGTGCGCCGTTTGCCGAGCAATCACCCAGCCTTAATCCGGGCGGCGCACTTGCCGCACTTACGGGCTCTTATGCACATCCGCACACCAACGTGAGTCAGGATGGCGACGATATGATCGTAGTCGCCGATGTTTTCAGTAATGGCTCGGCATCGCTGGCAGACGTGGTGCAGGCGCCGCGCAACCGTCGGATGCTCGCCGATTTCGAATATGCCCTGCGACAAAGCGCGGCCTTCGTACCCGCATCATTGGATCGTCGTCCCGATACGATGAGAGTGGTCTTCACAGTACAGAAGGTGGATGTGCGCGATCGAAGTTTCTGATTGAACTTTTGGTTAGCCGGACTGGCCACGCCTCGCCGCTACCGCTTTTTTCTCCACCACCTGTAAAACATGTAGATGATCGCTCCCCAACCGATCGCAGTAAGCCCGAGGCCTATTACAATAAAAAGTAGAATCTGTTCGCCGTGAAGATAGTTGAAGCTCATGTGACAAAGTCCCTAACTCTCAAACCCAATTCGTTGATATAACCAATTACCCACCCACCGATAGACTCGCTTGACGCACCGCACTGCGCATGTTAGTTTGCGGCTTCACCCTGTTTTACGAACGACTCTGATCAGAATCGGGCTAAGTAGTTAGTCTGAAAAGATACGCGTGACTGCCGTCGCTCCAGAACTCAAACGAACACCACTTAATTCCGTCCACCGCACTCTGGGTGGCCGCATGGTTGATTTCGGCGGCTGGGACATGCCGGTGCAGTACCCGGCCGGCACGATTGAAGAGCACCTGCGAACTCGTAAGCATGCGGGCCTGTTTGACGTTTCTCACATGGGCGAGATCGATGTGCGTGGCGCCGATGCGATTGCACTCGTAAGCCACCTTACCTCCAATGATCCTTCTAAGCTCGTCGACGGTCAGGCGCAATATTCGGCGCTCACAACTCCGGAAGGCACAGTTGTGGACGATCTGCTGGTCTATCGTTTCGCGGACGATCACCTGTTGCTTGTCGTGAACGCAGGCACTACAGGAAAAGACTGGGACTGGATTACATCACATCGAAGAAATGGAGCTGCCGAGCTCAGGAATGTCAGCTCGGATTATTGTCAGTTGGCGCTTCAAGGCCCGGACGCGCTGACGATCCTCGGGCGGCTGACTGATTTACCGCTTTCGGAAGTTAAGTATTACCACTTCACTGAAGGTCAGGTTGACGGCGTGCCGGCGATTGTTTCGCGCACCGGTTACACCGGAGAGGACGGCTTCGAAGTCTACGCTGACGCCAGCAAAGCGGAGCAACTTTGGAACAAGCTGCTTGACGCCGGGAATTTCGGCTCAGAGACCGGCGTACTTCCCTGCGGTCTGGCAGCACGCAACACCCTGCGCCTCGAAGCCGGAATGGCGCTCTATGGCCACGAGATCGATGAAACCACCACACTCCTGGAAGCAAACCTCGGCTGGATCTGCAAACTGAATAAAGGCGAATTCATCGGACGCGAGTTGCTGGCAAAACAAAAAGAAGCAGGCGTGCGAAGGCGGCTGGTTGGTTTCGAAGTGACAGAACGAGGAATCGCGCGAGACGAACAGGATGTGATGATCAACGGCGAACGCCTGGGCAAAGTGACATCCGGGAGTCCCGCTCCTTTCTTGAAAAAGAATATCGGCATGGCCTACGTACCAAGCGAATTCGCAAATGAGGACCAGCAAATTGAAATTGATGTGCGCGGCAAACCAGTAGGCGCCCGGATTGTGAAGACACCTTTTTACAAGCGAGAGCGCTAGCTGGCAATTGCGTTTAATCGCAAATCAGAAGCTTCGGCTGTCCGGACGGGCAGCCGGCGCGAGCGGCAAACCAAAATATCCCGGAGGCATCATGGCTAACATCCCTGACGATTTACACTACAGCAAAGACCACGAGTGGGTTCGCGTGGAGAGCAACATTGCCGTCGTCGGGATCACCGACTACGCCCAGGACTCTCTGGGCGACGTTGTTTACGTCGAATTGCCAAAAGTGGGCGATGAGTTTGCCGCCAACGAGTCCTTTGGCTCAGTAGAATCGGTTAAGGCAGTTTCAGAAGTCTTCTCTCCGGTGTCCGGCGAGATAGTTGGCATCAATGAAGCGCTTACCGACGCGCCGGAAAAGGTTAATCAGGATCCATATAATGACGGCTGGATGATTCGCGTTCAAATGTCGAACCCTGGTGAAGTCGACAGTCTTTTGACGGCCGCCGAATACGAAGATTTCACGAAAGCTGAGACGGAGTAAAATTGCGTTACATTCCCAACTCGCCTGAAGAGCGGACCGAAATGCTTCACCAGGTCGGCCTGAATTCGGCGGCAGAACTATTCGATTCCATCCCAAAAGATTTACGCTTAGCACGTAAACTAAACACTACCGCAGCTCTTTCCGAGATCGAGCTACTGGCCGGTTTTGAGAGACTTGCGACTCGCAACCCGGGTGCGCAACGCACCAGCTTCCTCGGCGCCGGCGCTTATCAGCATTACATCCCGACGATCGTTGATCACATTATTTCGCGCTCCGAGTTTTTCACAGCTTACACTCCTTACCAGCCGGAAATATCTCAGGGCACCCTACAGGCAATCTTCGAATTCCAAACGCTCGTTTGCCAGTTGACTGGAATGGAAGTGGCTAACGCCTCCATGTATGACGGATCAACCGCCCTCGCCGAAGCGGTGTTGATGGCCGAACGGGTTACAAAACGATCGAAAGTAGTCGCCTGCGGCGCGATACATCCAGAGTATCTCGAAGTCATAACTACTTATGTTCAGCACGCTGGAATTGAACTACTCCAGTCGCCACTCGATTCCGAAACTGGTCAGGCCTCAGATGCAACAGATCTGCTTGACGACAAAACCGCTGCGCTCGTAGTTCAATCGCCAAACTTCTTTGGTTGTATCGAGAACGTCGCCGCCTTAGCGGAAAAGGCGCATTCGGTTGGAGCGCTGCTGATCGTGGCTATTACGGAATCCATCTCGCTGGGTTTGTTGAAGTCGCCCGGAGCATGCGGCGCGGACATTGTAGTTGCGGAGGGGCAATCGTTTGGCGTGCCGCTCTCTTTTGGCGGGCCGTATGTCGGCTTGTTTGCCACGCGTGAGAAATACGCGCGACAAATTCCCGGGCGTTTGGTTGGTGAAGCGTATGACAAGGAAGGTCGACGCGGTTTTGTTTTGACGCTGGCAACGCGCGAGCAACACATTCGCCGCGAGAAGGCGACTTCAAACATCTGCACCAATGAAGGACTGATTGCTCTGGCGGCAACGGTATATTTGGAAACCATGGGAAGGCGTGGACTTCAGGAAGTGGCCGCGCAGTGTGCCCAAAAAACTGCGTACGCGGCTAAGCGAATAGGCGAGCTTGAGGGTTTTTCGCTTCCCTTCACTAGTCCGCGCTTTAATGAGTTCGTAGTGCGGACTCCAGTGGAAGCAAGACAACTGCTTGCGCGTTTGGCGTCTGAAAGAAATATCACCGGAGGCTTGCCGTTGTCTCGTTATTATCCGGATCGACCGAATGAATTTCTTGTCTGCGTAACAGAAATGAATTCGCGCGTTGATATTGACGGACTAGTCGACGGGCTGCGTGTTGTTTCCAACCACAAAAGTTGATCGCAACTTAAGACCAGTGCTTATTCGCTGATCTATGAAATCTAACATCACCAAAGTTACTACGCACATCAACCCAAACGAGGCTTTGATCTTTGAGCGGTCGCAGCCGGGACGGATCGGCTATCGTTTGCCGCCGCTCGATGTCGACGAGCAGCCGATCGGCGAGATCGTGCCGCAGGAGTTTCTGAGAGACGACGATCTAGATGGTGTGCCGGAAGTAAGTGAAGTAGATGTCATTCGCCACTTCGTGCGCATGTCCACCTGGAACTATTCCATCGATCAGGGGATGTACCCGCTCGGCTCCTGCACGATGAAATACAATTCGCGTTTGAATGAAAAGGTAGCGCGCATTCCTGGTTTCGCGGGACTGCACCCTCTATGCGAAGCTGCGGATGCACAGGGCGCGCTCGAAGTTATTTATGACCTGCAACGGGATCTGGCGGAAATTACCGGTCTGCCTGGAATTTCGTTGCAACCGGCGGCTGGCGCCCACGGCGAGATGACAGGTGTGATGATCATTCGCGCCTACATTGATGCGCGGGATGGCGAAGAGGCGTCTGCCAGACGTCGCACGATGCTGATCCCTGACTCGGCCCACGGCACCAATCCAGCTTCAGCTCATTTGTCCGGTTTTTCCGTTAAGACGATTCGATCGACTGCGGAGGGTTTAACCGATCTCGATCATCTGCGCGAGCTTTGTGCCGTCGGCAATGTTGCCGGGCTCATGCTGACGAACCCGAACACGCTCGGTCTCTTCGAAAGAAACATCCAGGAGATTTGCCGGATCGTGCACGACGCGGGCGGCCTTGTTTACATGGACGGCGCAAACATGAACGCGCTCGTAGGTGTCGCGCGACCGGGCGACATGGGAGTTGACGTCATCCATCTCAACCTGCACAAAACATTCTCCACGCCGCACGGGGGTGGTGGCCCGGGCTGCGGTCCATGCTGTTGCACGAAGGAGCTCGAACCGTTTCTGCCGGTGCCACGAATTGTAAAAAGTGGGATCGGCATTCCTGCCGGTCCATCCACCTCCGCACCCGAAATAGCCGACTCTTACAAACTCGATTTCAACTACCCCCAATCAATCGGGCGGGTAAAGGCGTTCTTCGGTAACTACGGAATGATGCTGCGCGCCCTGGCTTACATTCAGACCCATGGTCACGACGGCTTGCGTGATGCCACTGAGGCGGCGGTCCTCAATGCTCGCTACCTTGCCCACGGCCTCACGAGCGACTACGACAAACCCTTCGACGCTCCGCCGATGCACGAGGTGGTTTTCACAGACAAGCGACAAACTCGCAAAGGGGTGCACACGCTCGACATCGCCAAGCGATTGATCGATTACGGGTTCCATCCGATGACGATCTACTTCCCATTAATCGTCCAGGGAGCGATGCTGATCGAGCCGACGGAATCCGTAGGCAGACAGGAATTGGATCAGTTTGTTGAAGCAATGAGAGCGATCGCGCGCGAGGCGCTTGAAGATCCCGAACTAGTTTTGAATGCCCCACACTCCACGCGCATTGGCCGCCTCGACGAAGCCGCCGCCGCCCGCAAGCCCGTGCTACGCTGGAAACCAAAGCAAGCTGCTACCACCGCTTAGAGATTAGGCCGCAAAGCAGAGTGTATTCCCTGGCGGTCCATTGTCGCTCGTGAGCCCACGGTTGTTTCACCTCATGCAGGGTCACCCGTGTGGGAATCAGATAAAGACGATCAAGCTTCCCAATTCCCCGGCTCATCTCCTAAGGCGAAAGGTTCCTGCCTGCCTGGTGATGGAACCTTCAACAAAGCCAACCGCTCAACCACGCGGCCGTTGATGAGGTGTTGTTCAACAATTTCCGGAACGTCTGAAGCGCGGACCTGCGCATACCAGATTCCGTCCGGGTAGACCATCACCGCCGCTCCAATCGCGCAAAAGCCGACGGAACTACAATCGGTAACGAGAACGCTCCCCTTCGGATTCTTTCCCTTCTTCTCCTTGCCAAAAAGGATTCTCCGTGAGAGGAGTTCGCGCTCAAACGCTGCCTTCACCTCCGCACTGTCAACCGCCGAACAGGACTTCCCGGTGCAGACGAACACGTGATGCCGAATCGGCGCGGCGATTACCGGCGCGAGCCTTTCAAGCTCTTCGGGTTGGTTAATAACAGGAGTGTCAGCCATAGAAATTACGAGGCGTCGCTGGACAAACTTTGCCCGGCATCTTAACACACCACTCAGTCCGCGCTTGTCCCGGCATTTAGTTACTAAGAGTTACTAAACTTTTGCTAGCCCCGAAAATACAATGTAGAATACCGGCCGAAGGGCGACCGCTCTCACGGACCGCGTCGAGATAGAGCGGTTCGAATCGGTCGCCCGAATTACTATAATGAGCTAAATCAACCGCTAACTTTTATGGCGACCGGCCTCGTAATTCACATCTCTTCGGGTAAAGACAAGCATACCCAGGTATTGACCGACGAGAGCGTCCGCATTGGCAATTGTGAAGATTGTGCGGTGCGCTTGCGATCCTCGTCTCTGCCCAAGTCCACCAGGAACGATGGTCTGGTGCTTGAACTTGCGCGCCGAAATGGATCCTACCTGATAACCGGCTTCGATGAATCACTTAATCTTAAACTGAATGGTAAGCCCCTGGAATTCGACGCCGAGATAGCGGACGGTGACGAGGTTCGCATTGATGATTCGCACCTGCTACTGACGTTCTACCCAATCCGTTCGCTGCCCGCAGTCGTAGGAACCTCGGCCCACGAAGCACATGTAGCGCCTTTCATAGAACAAGCTGCCCTCGAGTCAGCCGCGACTGCGCGGCGAGACGATGCCAAAGTGTTTCTGCGCGAGTTTACGCGCGAGTTGGTCAAGGAAATTACTCCGAGCACGAAACTCATCACACTGGCCATCGCGTTGGCCCTGGTTGGCGGCACCCTTTACATCGGATTCTCGATGTTCAAGGAACTCCAGCGCACGCGCCGCCTGATTGATGACCAACGCGCACAGCTCGCGCTGGCCCAAAAGCAGGCTTTTGATATGAACAAAACGCTGAACGACATCGGGCGTTCGAATAAGGAGATTCGCGACAGTCTATCGTTGGCGGTGAAACTGCGCAGCGACTTCGGTAGTGGTGTTTGTTTAATAGCGGGCTCTTTCTATTTCGTAGAATCAGGCACCGGTCGTCCCCTTCGTTATCCTGAAGCACAGATGAACGAGAGCGGCGGCACGGTCCAGAACAGTAGCGAGCCAACGACGTTGACGCCGGAGGGGAAGGCCGCGATCGCCGAGTTTGAGTTTGTCGGTACGGGCTTTTATGTGGGCGGCGGCTTCGTGATGACCAATCGCCACATCGCACAGCCCTGGCTCGCCGACGATCGCGCACAGAGTTTAAGCAGTAGCGTCAGAGGGCAACCCCGGCTCAAGAAGTTGAACGCCTATTTTCCAGAACATACCCAGCCGATACCGTTGAAGTTCAGGGTGGCCGCCACTCGCGACGATCTCGCCGTCTGCCTTTTAGACAGCAAAGATCTGCCGTCCGACATTCCGCTGATTCCGCTGGAGACCAATCAGGATGCCGTTGCCGTGGGCAAGACCGTGGTGATGATGGGCTACCCATCAGGACCCGATCGGTTACTCGCGCTGCTCGATGATGCGGAGTCCCGCGGCATACAGCAGCGCTACGCCACACTCGACGCCCTGCTTGGCTACCTGGCTGAGACCCGGCGGATTCAGCCGCTGACCACACAGGGTAATATTACCGATCTTGACGTCAGGAGAATTGCCTACGATGCGCGCACGGCGGAAGGCGGCTCAGGCGCTCCAGTGTTTGGACCAACGGGCCGCGTCATCGGTGTCAATTTTGCGGTCTTCACGGAAAATCAAGCTTCAAACTTTGCAGTGCCCATTCAATATGGAGTTTCGTTACTCGAACGCGCGGGTTGGAAATTCCCTCCCGAGAAAGACATCAAAGAGCCGGACAACTCCCCCTCTCCAGCGAAATGACCCAATCAGGCGTCCGCGGGTTGAGTTTAAACCCTACTCATCTACGGCAACTCGCGGCCAATCTATAAGCATCGTAGGCTCATCATTCATTTACTATGGCGATGGACCAATGGGATTTACCGCCCCCTTCGCAGTGATGGTATATTGTTCAAGGCATCGTCAGCTGCTCGGCACAGTACTTGCTCACGGATTTGCCAGTTTCCTGAAGACTTTGCGGATGACCATGACAGCTTGTGAGGCCGTCCTCTAACCGGGATTTGACTTAGCCGCCAGTGGGATTTTACAAAGCAGAAACGCAGCAAGACAGCGTCATCAGAAGGAATTTCATAAGGTTGAAAACGACCAAGGGTCACTGGATGATGCGCGTTTGCCCCGACACAGCGTCGCGACGTAGACCCAGTGTCTTAGTTTTCCTCTTGCTCCTCTCCTTGTTCGCGCCCACTTCGTTATTAACTCGAAGCGCTAGCGCTCAAAGCCAGGCAAAGCCGGCCACTACTACTCCCGATGAGATTTTTCGTCTTGAGCGCGTTCCTATTGAAGGCGGCGCCGAGCTAATAACGATACATGCAAGGTTGGATGGCATTGAAGCGCCGGAAGTCAGCAAGTGGGTACCGCTGGTTACCGTACTTCGCGATACGCTTGGCGACTTCAGCCCCGAAAACGATCGTCTTCGCTACGTTTGGCCCCTGACTTATACGCGCCCCACACTGAGGCAGCGCGTTTCAGGCGCCATCCCTTTCCTTTATTCGCGCGTTGGCAACAAGAACCATTCTTCAGAGAAGGCGCCTCCCCCGGTCCTCGACCTGGCCGCGACCGATCGCGACGTCTGGAACAGAATATTTTGGACAGCGCTCGAAAGTCTCCTGCTCGATCCTTACGGCATGCCTGTAAAGGCTTCTACTCGTTCTTATCAACACAACGTCGCTGCTTACCGTAAGTCCCACATTATCCGTGCTCTCTCGGTGCTTTCTCTGTACCAGGCAGTGGAAGGCCCACCGGCTTTTTCAGACTCTGAGCTTGCCGAAATTCAAGCGCGACTACGGCTCACTGATAAGACGTTCGGAGGTCTGGTTGGAGATCTGGATCTCCAACGTTACAACGAGAACCAGATAACCGAGGTACGGGATACGCGCGGACACAATTGGGAACTGTTGCGACAGCGCGCAGAAGCCGAGTCGCTGTTTTTCGAGCCACTGCAGATGCCGGATGGAAGCATGACGCATGCTTTGCTCTGGGTTGCGCGATCAGAACTCGGGCCAAATGAAGGTAGACGATATGATAGCCGCTTCCTGAATATCTCTAATCCCTGGACTGACAAGCGTCTTCTCACCTGGCAGGGATATAGCGAGAAACGCTTCCTGGATTCAGAAAACCATCCCGTGTCTGTTGAGACGCCGGGCGCGCGCGAAACTGAGATGATTCCGCTGGCGCTCTACGGATTGGACAATCCCAAAATTCCCATGTTGCTCGTTGACTTTCGCGATGCTCTTAATCCCAAGAAGCGCGAGCTGTCGCGGCGTGCTTTGCAGGACGTTACGCGAAACATCCTATCGCTTTCGCGCTTTGGCGACCTTCCCTATTTCCTGGGTCGAACGGTTTTTGATTTCGTGACGGGCAGACGAGGCATTGATGTTAATCAGCCATCGCGGCTCTACACTTACTCGCAACTCAAACTCCTCCTTTCGCTCAATCAATCTCTCGATCCGGAATTGCGGGAACAGATTGGAAATCGCCTGGAGAAGGTCTCGCTGAATCCCATGGAAAACGATCTCGAGGCAGAAGCCAAAGTTGCAACCGAGCAATACCAGGCGCTGTTGACTTACGCAAAGCGGCCTGATGGATTGCCGCTGAAGCTCGAGCGAGATCGTCGCGCGGAAATGGTGGCGTTAGAGCATGGACGTGCGGAGCAAATACTCTTCCGCCTCGCAAATATTCTTAGTTTTGGAAAGTATACGCATCGCGAGAAGGCTGAACCCGGAATGGAGGCAAGAATCGACGTTGCCCGGCGACTGGCTTACCATACGCGTTTTCTCCGGGAGGTGGCCAAATCGAGTCAGCAGATTGATGTTGTCTGCGATCTGAATGAGGTGAAACGGTCGCTCCAGTTCATCGCGGACCACGCGGCAGATGTAGATGCGAAAGTCGCAACCGCGGCAGCGAAAATCTTTTTGCGCACGCAAGACAATGAAACGCGACGCTTTTGTCTGGAGGGCCTCTCGCGGATGACCAACCAGAAAGCCAGGAGTGAACTGCTTCGCCTCTCCCAACAGAAGGAGCTCGATCAATCTGGCAAGGATTTAGTCATTTCCTATCTCAAAGCTCCGCGTCAACCAATCGAACCCCTCACCGCTTCCGGCGAGAAGTCGACCGTCACCAAAGTCGACCAGTAAATATGTTGCGACTCGGCCGGAACACGTCTCTTCCATTTCTTTCAGCATCACATACTGCTGCCAGGCGATCTTATCCGCCTATTAGTCGTCTGCTTGCTGCGCTGGCGTTTCTCCTGTTTCCGGGGCTGGGTTTCGGTCAAACAAAGCGCGTGGTTACCGTGCAATGCGATGGCTTGCCTTACGAACTTGTCGATCGCTTTGTGCGTGAGCGCGATCCGCGCACCGGCAAGAGTCAGCTGCCCTGGTTCGATTACATTTTCTATCAGCGGGGCACGCGCCTGGCTAACTTTTACGTTCGCGGCATGAGTCTGTCAGCACCTTCCTGGTCTCTCATTGATACGGGTCAGCACCTGCAAATCAAGGGCAACGTGGAATTCGATCGCTACACGCTGCAAACTTACGACTATCTCAATTTCATCCCCTTCTATGTCCAGGCCACTATTGGAAGGCGCGTTGACATGCAGGGCGTCGAAGTGCTCGACGCGATTGGCGTGCCCCTGCTGGCCGACGCATACCTGCATAGCCAACAGCATGCGACCTTCTCTCTTTTTCAACGCGGGCCGAGGTATATCACGTTTGGCAAAGCCCTGCAGAACAGATTCAAGAAGGCCCCCAAGGAGTTGTTTGACGAATGGACAATGGAAGGACTTGGGCTCAAAAGTTCTGTTCCCGATCAGCTGGCCCGCGAACTGATCGAAGGTTTGAGTGACCCGCGCTTTCGCTATCTGGAACTTGTGACGACGGCTTTCGATCATGCTGCCCACCACAACAACGATCGCGAATCTCATCTCAACGTCTTGAAAGAGCTTGATGCGATGCTTGGTCAGATATGGACTGCGATTCAGAAAAGTCCGCTCGCTTCTGAGACTGCGCTGATTATTGTTTCCGATCACGGCATCAATACAGATGAACGTGTTTACAGCCAGGGGTTTAATCTTGTGAAGCTGCTCGGCAGCAGTGCCGGCGGCGGACATCATGTAATCACGAAGCGCCGCCTGCTTGCCGACTACGCCATCAAAGGCGTCAACCCGTTTGCCCAGGATATAGTCACTACCACGCGCGACTCCTATTATCTCAAGAGCCAAAGCATGGATTACCCTACCGCGATGCTGGATTTTGACGGAAATGAACGGGCGTCACTTCAGTTTAGAGACTCTGATCTCAACTTGCTCCAGATCATTTTGCAGCAACTTCAGCGTTCTGACATTCCCGTTTCACTGCGAAAGGCGTTGATCGATCAGTTCTTCAATACTGTGGGCGCCAGGCGGGCGGAGTGGCGGGAGAACATTGATCAAATCGAAGAGGAACTCGGTGCTCTACGGCGTCGCATTCAAAGGCAGCGCGAGCTGTGTGCCGCCCAACCGAAGAAGTTCACCAAAGAGGACTCAGACGCCGGTAGGAACGATGAAGCAAAGCGTGTTTGTGCCTGGGCCGATATCTGGATAGGACAGGAACAGGGTTACGGAAACTACGTACGCATACTCAGGAATCTGCTTGCGCTAGGGAAAGGCAATCTCGACGTCTCACAACTCAAGATCGAGGATGTCATTACGCGACGGGGGATGGGCCAGCATAACACTATTTATCAACTTCAGAATTACGTCGCCGGCATTTCACCGGGCGGACTTGTTTTGAAAGCCGACGGCTCGCTCGACATGGAAAGAAGCTTTGTTCATGTCGACTACTTTTCGTTGTTCCACAACCTCAGAGTCCGTAACAATGTCCAGGCGGGAGTACTCAATCATCCCATTGACCTGCTTGCGATGCGAGTTCCATTGGAATTAGTCACCCCATTAATAAAGGAGAATGGAATCGCGGACGTTATTTGGGTCAGCGCCGGACCGGAGCAGCAGGCACTGATTCTCGCTCGCGCGGACAAGCAAGGGCAGTTAAGCTTTCGTTACGTTCCCATCAGGCACTTAACTCAGGATCAGGCTGGTCACTTGCAAGTTGAATTCTCACCGTGGCAATCCGGCCTTCCACTCCAAATCCTGGAAGACCCACAATTGGAATTCCCCCTGGCAGAGAAGGCCCAGAGCCGCGAGGCGTGGCTGAGCGAATGGCATACGGATCTGGAATGGTTCCACGCTCTTCATAAGACCCACTACTCCAACGGTCTAATCGGATTGCACGAACAACTAGCCCGTCATCCGATTGCCAGGCTTTCGCTCGACGAAGCAGGTATTTCCGCAGACGAAGCCTTGCTGCGCCGGCTCCTGCGTAAACAACGCGCAAACATCGAAGCGGACTTGCTCGTGGTTGCCAACGATCATTGGAATTTTGATGTCCGCGGTTTCAACCCAGGCGGAAACCACGGATCCTTCTTTCGCATCTCCACTCACTCCACCTTTATGTTAGCGGGAGGTGACAAGACCATGATTCCGCGAGCAGTAGTTGTCGACGAACCGTACGATAGTCTTAGCTTTGTGCCCACTGTCCTAGCGTTAACGGGAAATTTACGCGATGATAACAATCCAATTCCGGTTCTGTGGGACAAAGGTTTCCGGCGCTTTCCGGGCCGTCCGGTGAAGGAAGTGTTGGCCAAACCAGAAAACCGAAAAATCGCGGTTACAGGAGCAACTGCAACTCCTTGACGACTTCGGAAAACCAGTTGACTGAAGAGTGGCCAGAGGATTTTCGTGAGCTGGAAGAACTCGTCGACGAGAGCGGGCCTACTGGTCCCGATAATTCCCGCCGATCTTTTGTCTGGCTACAAGCGATCGCCTTTCTCCTGGGACTCGGCCTGCTCATTTACGTTATCAATCTTGTCGGAGTCCAACCGATCTTCGACGCCCTCATCCGCATTGGTTTTTTTGGTTTTTTAATCCTGCTCGCGATTAGCGGCTCGCGTCATGTGCTCCGCACGCTTGCGATGTCTGCTGCCGTTCCCAAAGAACATCGTCGCTTCAGTTTCGTCCAGGCCTTCGCAGTGCGGCTGGGAGGCGAGGCGATAAGTTTCCTGACTTTCACTGGACCACTGCTTGGCGAAGCAACCAAGGTTGCGCTCTTGCGCCGACGAGTTCCTTTAACCTACGGCGTTCCGGCGCTCGTTGTGGACAACCTGCTCTACAACCTTTCGGTGGTGTTCTTTATTTTGAGCGGCGCGTGCGTGATGTTATTCACTTACAACCTGCCATCGTTGATCTATTACTCGCTTATTGGGATCGCGCTAGTTGCAGCCCTGGGAATCGCCGCCGCAGCTCTTGCAGCAAAGCGCCGCCTTATGCTGCTCACCTGGATACTCGATCAAATGGCCAGGTTGCGGCTGAGTCCCAAAGTAATCCTTAAGCGCCGGCAGCACATCGCTCACATAGAGTCGAAGGTCTATGATTTCTACAAACATCACCCCGGCGTTTTCTTCGGAATGATTGTCTGCGACCTGCTCGCTCACGTCTCGGGCGCGCTGGAAGTCTACGTAACCTTACGCATGCTGGGTTACTACCCCAATGTCGCACAAGCCTACATAATCGAGTCGCTGACTAAAATAATTAATTTTATCTTCGCGTTTGTCCCTGGCACGATTGGCGTCTATGAAGGTGGCACGGGTGTCGTACTTAGGCAGCTTGGATTTACCACGGCCATCGGTGTCACGTTGGGACTGGTGCGAAAAGCCGGCACCGTTTTCTGGACGTCTATCGGACTGTTAATCTTGACTTGGCGGACTCTGCCGAATGCGTGGGGACGGTTATTGGATCGTAGTCCACACTTGCGAAGACTTATGGATAGCCTCGTACTCTCAAACATCGCTCATCGGCCGGCGCGCACGGCAGTCAGCATCCTTGGCACGGCGGTCGGAGTGTTACTGATCGTCTTCACGGTTGGCCTGGCCCACGGCGTTTTGCGCGAGCGCGGCCGTCGCGAGTCAAACATTGGCGCGCAGATTATGGTTCGCGCGTCAGGCACGCTCGGCATCAGCGGCAATGCGCCTTTCATGTTGCCAGTTTCGCGCGCGGCTGAGATTGCGCGTATTGAAGGCGTGCGCGCCGCTACGCCGCTCGGTCAGGCGCTCGATCGCAGTGATTCAGGCTTCGGAACACGGTTAATCGATGGTATTGAGTTTGATGACTACGCAAAGCTGGCCGGAATTTCTCTCAGGGAGGGTGAGAAACTCACTGGCGGCGATCAGGCCATCATCGATCCCGTCTGGCAGCAACAGCGAAACGCCGCAGTCGGTTCGACTGTTCAGCTTTTTGAGCGCCCCTTCAAGATTGTTGGTGTTTATGAACCGCCCGGCGGCGGCAGAATCAAGATTCCGCTTTCAACCATGCAGGATCAGGAGGGCGCCGACGGTCGCGCGTCCGCAATCCTCGTTGCCGTCAACGATCCTGCCCAGCAAGACGAAGTCGCGGCGCGCATCCGAGAACCTTTCCCTGACGATCAGATCATTTTCACGCGCGACCTTCCGGAAATTTATGCGTCCGGCGTGCCGGCGTTGAATGTGTTCATAAAAGTCGTGGTGGGTGTAGCCACGGCGATTAGCATGCTGGTGATTCTGCTGGCGATGTACACAACAGTCACTGAACGCACACGCCAGATCGGCATCCTCAAAGCACTGGGAATGTCAAAAACCGGAATCGCCTGGGTCATCGAACAGGAAGCGATTTTGGTGAGTCTGCTGGGGGTTACGGTAGGCGTACTCTTCACTTTCGTTGCCCGGTTAGGCGTAATGCGCATGACAACCCTGGTGGTCGAGATTGAGCCGCGCTGGATTGCAATTGCGTTTCTGGTGGGGATTGTCGGCGGCAGCGTCGGCGCCCTCTACCCCGCGCTGCGCGCCGCGCGTCAGGACGCGGTTGAAGCGCTGAGTTATGAGTAGGACCGACATTCCTGTCTGTCTTTTTCGGATTGCAAATCTCCGGTAGTGATATGAATCGCTTGTTGAG
>Ga0137403_10004954_pt1 | contig 15540 bp, 12 predicted proteins | sample CZOMad2_1_16fung_FD_122057 | JGI IMG/M metagenome (GOLD analysis project Ga0137403, IMG submission 122057) | Vadose zone soil fungal communities from Angelo Coast Range Reserve, California, USA - CZOMad2_1_16fungal (Hybrid Assembly) | ecosystem: Environmental > Terrestrial > Soil > Vadose zone... | reverse complement strand
ACCTGGAGAAACATGAGTCTTCGCCACGTCTCGCTGCGCGAGATGGGATGGAGCAGGAACCCTACGAGTTTCGGATTCGCTGGGCGAAACCGGGATCACAGGGTGAGGCGACGTACGGATCATTCCGCAAGCACGCCTTCCTTGCTTCACAGAAAATGAATTTTAAGCGCGAGCCGGTACTGCGGATTACGCGGAGTCTGTCCAACGCCGCAGGTGCACGCGAGAAGTTGCTGGGCCAGGAGAAAAAATGGGCGACAAAGAAAACGTGGGCGGCACGCCGCAAGGCGGCCACAAGTACGACGCACAGTCCATCAAAGTCCTCGAGGGGCTGGAAGCGGTGCGCTTGCGGCCGGCAATGTACATCGGCGGAACAGGCGAGCTGGGACTGCATCACCTGGTATGGGAGCTCGTCGACAACTCCGTGGACGAAGCGATGGCCGGCTACGCGGATGACATTAAAGTAACCGTTCACACCGACGACTCGGTAACGGTGGAAGACAACGGGCGCGGCATCCCCGTGGATATGCACAAGACAGAGAAGAAGCCGGCAGCAGAAGTGGTGATGACCGTGCTGCATGCAGGCGGCAAGTTCGACAGCGACACGTATAAAGTTTCGGGCGGATTGCACGGAGTGGGTGCGTCAGTTGTTAATGCGCTTTCGGACTGGCTGGAGCTGGAGATTTCCCGCGACGGTTCCGTGTGGGAGCAGACCTACGAAAAAGGAAAGCCGACTTCCAAGCTGAAGCAAACCGGAAAAACGCGGAAGACCGGCACGAAGACCACATTTCACCCGGACCCATCGATTTTTGAGAAGGCGACATTCAGTTACGACATGCTGGCCCAGCGGCTGCGCGAGATGGCGTTCTTGAACAAAGGGTTGAAGATTACCCTGACGGACGAGCGGACGGAAAAGACAGCGGAGTTCCGGTTCACGGGCGGAATCGCGGAGTTTGTGAAGCATTTGAACCGCGGCAAAGAAACGCTCCACGATTCACCGATTTATATGGAGGGCAAGCGCGGCAACGTGGAGATTGAAATCGCACTGCAGTACAACGACTCGTACGGCGAAAACATATTTGCGTATGCAAACGCCATCAACACCGTGGACGGCGGGACGCATCTTTCCGGGTTTCGCTCTTCACTGACGCGCTCGATCAACAATTTCGCTTCTTCGGCGGGAATGCTCAAGGAGCAGAAAGACGAAGTGACCATCACCGGAGACGATGTGCGCGAGGGGCTGGTGGCCGTGGTCAGCGTACGACTGCCGCAGCCGCAATTTGAAGGGCAGACCAAAGGCAAGCTGAACAGCGACATCAAGGGCGACGTCGAGCAGATCGTTAACGAGCGGCTGGGCGAATGGTTCGACAAGCATTCCACCGTGGCGCGTCGCATCATTGGCAAGTGTATTGATGCGGCGCGCGCGCGCGAAGCGGCCCGCAAGGCGCGCGAATTGACGCGCCGCAAATCCGCGATGGATTCCAGCGGCTTGCCAGGGAAACTCGCGGATTGCCAGGAACGCGATCCGGCGCGGTGCGAACTATTTGTCGTCGAGGGCGAATCAGCGGGCGGCTCGGCGAAGATGGGCCGTGACCGCAAGTACCAGGCGATCCTGCCACTCAAAGGCAAGATCCTTAACGTCGAAAAAGCGCGTTACGACAAGATGCTGGGACACGAAGAAATCCGCGCCATCATCACCGCGCTGGGCACCGGTATCGGCAAAGACGATTTCGACGCCGGCAAACTGCGCTACCACAAAATCATTTTGATGACCGACGCGGACGTGGACGGCAGCCACATCCGCACACTGCTGCTGACGTTTTTCTTCCGGCACATGAAGGAATTGATCGATCGCGGGCACATCTACATCGCCCAGCCGCCGCTCTACCGCGTCAAGCGCGGCAAGACAGAAAAATATATCCGCGATGACCGCGATTTCGCACGCGAGCTGATGAAGCGCGCCACGGAAGACCACGTGGTGAAAGCCAAGGAAGGCGTGAATCTCGAGGGCACGCGGCTTACCTCCTTCCTGTTGAACGTGCAGGAGTACGAAGCGGCGGCGGCAAAACTTGGCCGCAGGCTGCGCGAAAATGCGCTCGTCGAGTTGCTGGTGGAGAGCGGCCTGGAGAAAAAAACGGATTTCGAGGACAAGAAAGCCCTTGAGAAACTTTTGAAGCAACTGGAAAAGACCAAGCTGAAACTCGAAGGCAAGATTATTTTTGACGAGGAACACAGCCTGTACGAAATCCAGTTTGGCCCGCCGCACAGCCAGAAGATCAATTGGGCGGTGGCGTCGACGGCGGAATACAAGCGCCTGCGCGGGCTGGCCAAGCAAATCGAGGAATTCAACCATCCGCCGTTCACGGTAACGCGTAATGGCGACAAGGTGACGAAGGAAAAAGTGACAGACGTTCTCAATTACGTGGTTGAGGACGCCAAGAAGGATTTCACCATCACGCGATTCAAAGGGCTGGGCGAAATGAACGCCGAGCAACTCTGGGATACCACCATGAACGCGGACACGCGCACGCTGCTCCAGGTGAAGCTGGAGGACGCCGTTGCGGCGGAAGATATTTTCACGACGCTGATGGGTGAAAACGTCGAAGCGCGGCGCAAGTTTATCGAAGATAACGCCTTGGAAGTCGTGAATCTGGATATTTAGCGCGTGCCGGTTGATTCCAAAGCTGGCGGTGGCTCCATCCGCAGCGCGATTCGCTGGGGACTGCTTTTGGCGGCAGTCGCCACATTTGGATTCCGTCTTCCGCGGTTGGTGAATGAATTTCGCGCCTGGCGCGGAGCGGTGCGACTTGGCGACGCATCAGCAGCCGAGAGCTGGCGGATTTTCCTGGTCGCCGACGCGATCGGGCTTTTGATCGTGGCGGCATTCGGTGTGGTAATTTTTTTCGTGTTGCGGCCGCGCAGCAAGAGCCAGCCATGATTTACCAGTTGGGATGGACGACGCTGCCAGGGTTGCGGGGGTTGAGTTGCAGCGAATTTCGCGCAACGCCAACGGAAACGCCAGACAACGAGCGTGGCGTGGCAGTTGAGTTTGCCGGCGATGCCGAACGCGATGTGTTCTTGCGGCAACTGGAAGAGCAATTTGCGGCGCGGCGGTTTACAAATTCGGCGGATGCGTTCGACACCGTGAAAGCATACGTGATCGAGCACGCCGCGAAGCGTTAACGCATTGGTTGTAGTGGCGCCCGCCTTGGCGGGCTGCGCCACTACAGAAGAGAATCTCAACACCAGCGAGGGGAAATGGCGGACGAGACAAACACATCAGTACTGCTTCCGATCGATATCGAAGCAGAAATGAGGAAGTCGTACCTCGATTACGCGATGAGCGTGATCATCGCGCGCGCGCTTCCCGACGTGCGCGACGGCTTGAAGCCCGTGCAGCGGCGCATCCTGGTGGCCATGAACGATCTCGGCCTGGCTTCCAACCGCGGCTACCGCAAGTGCGCCAAGATTTGCGGCGACACTTCCGGCAACTATCACCCGCACGGCGAAGCGGTGATCTATCCAGCGATGGTGCGCATGGCCCAAGACTTCAACTTGCGCTACATGCTGGTCGACGGCCAGGGAAACTTCGGCTCTGTTGACGGCGATCCGCCGGCGGCCATGCGGTACACCGAAGCGCGGCTGGCGAAAATCTCGGAAGACATTCTCGCCGACCTCGAAAAGGAAACCGTCGATTTCATTCCCAACTTCGATCAGACGCGCGAAGAGCCGGTGGTTCTGCCTTCGCGGATCCCGAATCTGCTCGTCAATGGGGCGAGTGGCATCGCCGTGGGCATGGCCACGAACATTCCTCCGCACAATTTGCGCGAGATCGTGGACGCCGCGATTTTGCTGATCGAAAAACCCGACACGACGCTCAAAGAAATCATGAAAATTGTGCCCGGGCCGGATTTTCCAACCGGGGCATACATTGCCGGCCGCGAGGGCATCGAAGCCGCTTACAAAACAGGCCGCGGCAGCTTCACCATGCGCGCCAAAGCCGCCATCGAAGAAACTACCAAAGACCGCGAGAGCATCATCATCACCGAAATCCCGTATCAGGTGAACAAAGCGCGGCTGATCGAGCGCATCGCCGAACTCGTGCAGTCCAAAAAGATCGAAGGTATTTCCGATGTACGCGATGAATCCTCGCGTGAAGGCATGCGCATCGTCATCGAGCTGAAGCGCGGCGAAGAATCGCAGCTCATCCTGAACAATCTGTTCAAGCACACGCAGATGCAGGAATCCTTCGGCATGATCCTGCTCTCCATCGTTGGCGGGCAGCCGCGCGAACTGGGCTTGATCGCGATGATCAAGCTCTTCATCGAGCACCGCATCGATGTGATCCGCCGCCGGACGATTTTCGAGCTAAAGAAAGCCGAACAGCGCGAGCACATCTTGCTCGGGTATCAGATTGCACTCGATCACCTCGACAACGTGATCCGCATCATTCGTGGTTCCACCAGCCGCGTCGAAGCCAAGGAAAACCTGTTCAAGTATTTCAGCGAACAGGAAGTCACCATCACGGAAAACGGGAAGTCGAGAAAAATCGAGGGTGTGAAGCTGGACGGCCGCAAATACCGCTCGCAGGGCGCGCCAGAAATCGAAGCCGCTGGCCGCGGAACCGGGCTGGGCCTCAGTTACGCGCAGATCGACGCCATCCTCGAACTGCAACTGCACCGCTTGACGCAACTCTCCATCGACGAAATTCTGAAGGAATTGAAGTCCATCCGGGAATTGATCGACGAGTTGCGCGAAATCCTGGCGAGCGACAAAAAACTCAAGCAAGTCATCGTCAGCGAGCTGCGCGAAGTGCACAAAGCATATGGCGACGATCGCCGCACTCTAATTGTCGACAAGGTGGACGAAATCAAGCTGGAAGACTTGATTGCCGACACGGAGATGCTGATTACCGTCAGCCACGCGGGCTACATCAAGCGCACGGCGGCCGATACGTACCGGCACCAGTCGCGCGGCGGCAAAGGCCGCATCGGCGCGCGGACCAAAGAAGAGGATTTCGTCGAGTATTTGTTCATCGCTTCGGCGCACAGCTACATTTTGCTGTTTACGTCGAAGGGCCGGGTTTACTGGCTGAAAGTGTATGAACTGCCGGAAGCCGCCGCGGCGACTCGCGGCAAGGCCATTTCCAGTCTGGTGAAATTCCAGGAAGACGAAAAACTCACCGCGCTCGTCGCGGCGCGAAACCTGGAAGAAGCGGGCCAGTTTGTTTTCATGGCCACGAAAAGCGGCACCGTGAAGAAATCCGCGCTGACGGAATTTTCCAATCCGCGCTCGACGGGCATCATTGCGCTCACTCTCGACGACAAGGACGAGTTGATCGGCGCGAAGCTTACCGACGGCAAGAAAATGATTTTCCTGGCTAGCCACGAAGGCCAAGCCATCCTTTTCCGCGAGACGGAAGTGCGCCCGATGGGCCGCAATGCCGGTGGCGTGAACGGAATGGACCTCGACAAAGAGGACTATGTTGTGAGCATGGACGCGGTGCAGCCGGACTTCGGAATCATCGCGAAAGAACACAACACGACTACGCAAAACCTTGAAGAGCTGGAGAACGAGCAAATCAAGGACTCGCTGGTGACCCTGATGCTGACGGTGGCCGAGAAAGGCTTCGGCAAGCGCACCCCGCTCGCGGAATATCGCATCACGTCGCGGGGCGGTAAAGGCGTCGTGAATATGAAGACCACGGATCGCAACGGGTACGTGGTGGCCACGTTGCAAGTGACTGAAGAATCCGACGTCATGATCATCACGCACAACGGCAAAGTTATTCGCGTGCATGCGAATGAAATCCGCGAAGCTGGCCGCTCGACACAGGGCGTGCGCTTGTTGCGCCTCGATGACGACGACTCCGTCGCCGCCGCCGCCGTTCTTCAGGAAGAAAACGAAGAAGAGAAGAAGTAGCTCTATCGTCCCCTAGCGTCGGCGACCCCAGCCCAGCCACAGTCCGGTCCTCTCGGTGCCCGCGCAAGTCCGATGGTAAGTTTTGGCTTTGCCATTCGTTTCTGAGCGCGCCAACGATTCAGTATTTCCCCCACATCGAGCACTCGCGCCACGTCGCTGGCCATACACAGCAACGGAGTTGGTGATAGAATCCTTCGCCTCATGAAAATTACACGACGATGCATTGCGTTTGTAATTTTGCTGGCGGCGCCGCTGCTGCTTTTTTCTTCGGCGCAAACTTCCGGCAAAGCTGCGGCCAAAGGCCAATACCTCGCCTACGTCGGAACTTACACTACCAAGACGAGCAGCAAGGGCATTTACGCTTTTCGCTTCGACACGGCGACGGGACAACTCAGCTCGATCGCGATCGCGGCCGAAACGCCGGACCCCTCGTGGATAGTTGTGCACCCTAACGGAAAGTATGCCTACGCCGCGAACGAAGCGGGCAAAGCGAGCACCGTGAGCGCATTTGCTGTGGATGGCAAGAGCGGAAAACTTGCGCCGCTGAATCAGATGCCGGCTCTCGGCGAAGACCCGTGCTACTTGTCGTTCGATAAAGCCGGCAAGTTCCTGTTCGTCGCCAACTACACCTCTGGCAACGTCGTGGTATTTCCCATTGGCACCGATGGCAAGCTCGGCGCCTCCACTTCAAATGTCCGCGACGATGGCAAGCTCGGGCCGAAAAAAGAGCGCCAGGAAGCGCCGCACGCACACTGGATCGAGACGTCACCGGACAATCGCTTCGCGCTGGTTGCAGACCTGGGCTTGGATGAAGTGCTGGTCTACAAGTTCGATGCCGCGACCGGCATACTCACCCCGAATGAACCCGCGTTCGCGAAATTGAAAGCTGGATCTGGACCGCGGCACGCCGCGTTTTATCCGAATGGGAAATTTGTCTTTGCGGTGAACGAACTGAGCTCGACGGCGACGTCCTTCGCGTATGACGTGAAAAAAGGGGCGCTCAAGGAAATTGGAACGGCGTCGACGTTGCCCCCCGGATTCTCCGGACGGAACGACGTGGCCGAAACCACCGTGCACCCGAACGGAAAGTTTCTCTACGTATCCAACCGCGGAAATGACAGTATTGCGATTTTCTCCATCGATCTTGGAAACCGAACTCTTGCGCCCGTCGGGGGGATTCCCACGGGTGGCAAGGAGCCACGGCATTTTGCGATCGATCCGAGCGGCAAATACTTGCTGGCGGAAAACCAGTTTTCGAACAACATCGTGGTTTTCAAGATTGATGCTGCGACGGGTGGCCTCACCCCCACCGGACAAGTGGTCGAAGTGCCTTCGCCCGTGGACTTAACATTCGTCGCCGCTGAGTAGCTCGCTGCGCTACAATCCGCCTTCGCATTCATGGCAATTAGGGAGAAACAAATGATGGATTCAACAAGCGTGCGTGGAGTCAGAATCGCAAGCTTCTTGCTGCTCGTCTTCATTTCCGCAGCGGGGACACTCGCGGCCAGTGACGAAACGGCTCCTGCCCGCGATCCGAAGCAAGCTGTCGACGAGGCGTACACCGCCAAAATCCAGAAGTACACCACGGCGCCGTACTTCACATCGCCACTCGTCAACTACCTCCCCGCGTCCAAGACCGTGCCGACTCCCGAAACGGTGCTTGGCGATGTCGCCGGCGCCCCAGGAGTCCTGCCCTACGCCGAAGATGTCTACAAATATATGCGCCTGCTGGAAAAGGCCAGCCCTCGCGTCAAAGTTTTTTCGATCGGCACGACGGAAGAGGGGCGCGAGATGATCGCCGTGGCCATCTCTTCGCCCGAGAATTTGAAAAACCTCGAAGAAAACCGGGCGCGGCTCACGAAACTGGCTGACCCGCGAACGATCAAACTGGATGATGCGGAAGCTGACAAACTCGTCGCTCAAGCCGTTCCCGTTTACTACATCACCGGAACCATTCATTCCCCGGAAACCGGCGCGCCCACCGCGCTGATGGAATTGGCATATCGCCTCTCCGTGGACGAGAGTCCATACATCCGTGAAATCCGCGACGGCATGATCACGCTGATCACTCCGGTGGTCGAAGTAGACGGCCGCGACCGCATGGTCGACATCTACAAATGGCATCTCGCGCATCCCAAAGATTTCTATCCGCCGCTGATCTACTGGGGCAAATACGTCGCCCACGACAACAATCGCGACGCCATGGGCGTCACGCTCAAGCTCACAGAGAATGTCCTCAATACCTACGTCAAGTGGAAAGCCCAGGTACTGCACGATCTCCACGAGTCCGTGCCGTACCTCTATGACAATACGGTCGGCGATGGCCCGTACAATGCGTGGGTCGATCCGATTCTCACCGACGAATGGCAGATGATCGGCTCGCGCAACGTGGCGGACATGACCAAGTTCGGAATGCCCGGCGTCTTCACTCACGGAGACTTTGACACCTGGTCTCCCGGCTACTTAATGTTCATCGCCGCCATGCACAACGGCATCAGCCGCCTCTATGAGACTTTCGGCAACGGCGGCGCCGACACGCAAGAGCGCACGCTCGATCCCGAAGAGTATGCGCGCACGTGGTGGCGCCAGAATCCGCCTCTCCCCAAGGTGCTCTGGTCGCAGCGCGACAATAATAATTACGAGCAGACCGGTCTGCTCACCTCCCTCCACTATTTCAATGAGAACAAGCGCCTCTTCCTCAAGAATTTTTATTTGAAGGCCAAGCGCTCGGTGGCGAAGCCCTCTGCGGAAGGCCCGGCCGCCTACGTATTGCCCGCCGATGAGTCACGCCCCAGCCTGCAGGCGGAGCTGTTGCACGTATTGCAGAAGCAAGCGGTGGAAATTTCGCGCGCAAAGGCGGGCTTCACCGTCGCGCTGCCGGTCAAAAAAGAAAAACCCAAAAAAGACGGCAAGGATAAGAAAGATACCAAGGAGGCTGAGAAGGACAAAAAGCCGGAGCCCACTTCAAGAGACTTTCCCGCCGGCAGCTACATTGTCCGCATGGACCAGCCTTACGCGCGCATCGCCGATGCCTTGCTCGATCATCAATACTGGAGCCCGGATGATCCACAGAAAACTCCTTACGACGACACGGGCTGGACATTCGGCGAACTTTTTGGCGTACAAGTTGCTCGGGTCACCGATTTGAAGGTGCTCGATGTGGCGATGGAACGCGTCACGGAAATTCACGCACCTGGCGGCGTGAAAGGCGATGGCGCGGTCTTCGCGATCAACAACGCTGCCGAGCCTGCTCTCGCAACGCTCCGTTACAAACTCAAAGACGCTAACGTGGAGGCCGCCGAAGAGCCGTTCGAAAGCGGCGGAAAGAAATTCAACCGCGGCTCCTTCATCATTCGAAATGCGAACCGCGCCGACCTCGATCGCGCCGCGGCGGATGTGGGCCTGCAAGCCGTCGCAGTCGGAGCCGCTCCCAGCGTAAAGACTCATGCGATTCGCGCCGCGCGCGTGGCCTTCGTGCACACCTGGCTCAGCACGCAAACCGAGGGCTGGTGGCGGCTGGCGCTCGACGATCTGAAAATCCCCTACGACTACATCAGCACGCAGGCAATCGCCAAAATCGACGACCTCAACGCCAAGTACGACGTCATTCTCTTTCCACCAGTTGGCTTTTTCAGCAGCCCCACCGCCATCATCAACGGCATGCCCACGGCCTGGGGAAATCCTCTGCCGTGGAAAAACACGCCGGAAACGCCGAATCTCGCCGGCAAAAACGATTCGACGGATGACATGCGGCCCGGCCTCGGCTGGGATGGCTTCGCCAAACTGCAAACTTTCGTACAAAAGGGCGGTGTACTACTGACCGCGACGGACACTTCTCGCTTCGCCACGGAAATCGGCCTCGTCACTGGCGTCAGCGCACAAACGTCCGAACGCATGAAAATTGTCGGTTCCGTCGTCGGTACCAGGCTGGTAGACGGTGCCAGCCCCATCGCCTATGGTTACGAAGAAAAGGTCCCCGCCTACTGCGACAACGGTCCGATCTTTTCCCTTAGCAGCATCTCCGGTGCGCGCGGACGCCGCCGCCTCGGCAACGAATCCCGTTCCCGCCCCACCGGGCGTGGTACTGCGGACGAACCGGATTTCACCGTGGGCCGTCCCGGCGTCGAGGCTCCCGAAGAACCAACGTCGGAAACCTGGGAAGCACCGCCGGTCACCGACGAACAACGACGCAACGGTTTCCGCGTGATTCCTCCGGCCGACCGGGCACGCGTAATCTTCCGCTATGCCGATCAGAAAGACTTGCTCATTTCAGGTCTAGTTGCAGGCGGGAACGAGATAGCACAGCATCCCGCCGTTGTGGACGTGCCCTCCGGCAAAGGCCATGTGGTGCTCTTTTCGATCAATCCGGTCTATCGCGGTGAGACGCGGGGCACCTATTCCATGGTGCTCAACACTATTCTTAACTTTGACAGCTTGGACGCCGGCCGCAAACTCGCCGAGAAGTAGGCGCGTCGTCTAATTTGGAGGTCGTGTAGGGCCCGCCTTCTTAGGCGGGCCGCTCATTCCTCGGTGCGATAGTTGAACCCACTGGCAGTTTTGGCCAATTGGAGTACAATCCCGCCCATTATGGCCAAGCGCAAAGCAAAGCGGGCAGCCCCGAGACGTTCCGCCAAGAAGCGGGCCTCACGCCGACCAAGCTCACGCAAGAGCGAGAAGCTCCCAAAGGATGCCGTCACGCTCATCGTTATCCTGCGTGCCCGCGAAGGCCAGGAAACTCTACTGGAAGCCGAGCTGCGAGCCCTGGTCAGCCCCACGCGCAAAGAAGACGGCTGCCTTCGCTACGATTTGCACCGTTCCGCTGATACGCCGGGCGCGCTCCTCCTCCACGAAGTCTGGGCCACTCGCGATGCTCACACCGAGCACACCCATTCCGCGCACTTCCTGCGCTGGAACGCGCGCAAAGACGCGCTCCTAGCCTCCCGCGAGGCCAACTTCTGGAAGCAAGTGGTGTGATCGGATGCTTTCCGTCCCCATCCTGATTCTCCTCGTCTTGGTCTTGGCGTGGATCCTACCCCTCTTGTACACGCGCACAACAGAGTCCCTGAGGTCCAGGGGTGGCAGCGCGTCGGGCAGTACTAACGATCCCAGTAAAGTGTCGGCAGCACGGCGCAATTTTTTCTGGACACTTTTTCTTTCAATGGGTTGGTGCTTGCTGTCTCTTGCCGCGTACCAGAGATATTCTGGATTGGAACGCGGAATGAATGCGGTTATTAGTTTAATGTGGGTCATCGCTACTGTGCTGAGGTACCGCCGATGGCGCCAATTACGGCTAATCGTCGGCTCCTACGAACAGCCCGGCATTATTTCGAATCCCAGGAAGTAAAGCACCCTTCCTCGGTTACTTAACGACTGTGAGCTACGCAACTAAAATCCTCATTTTGACTTTCATGGGCGCCGTCCTCCTCGCCGCAACTTATCTTTACATTCAAGATTTGCTTTACATCAAGGTCACCGGTCGTCCTGCCTCTGATCGCGTACGCGAATGGAAAGCGAGGAGGTACCGCCCGTTAACCCGCCCTAGATACGTCGCATATTCTGTGGTTCTTGTACTAGCCACGCTGCTGTCTGCCTACGCGGCAGGCTGGAGTGGAGATTACAAGGGCCGGGGCAAGGTTTTTCCACTAGTTCGGATGCTTTATGCGGCTTGTTTGCTTTACTACCTGCGGAAGCGCTGGCGAAAGCAGCAATCAGATCTGGATGATCAGCCCTCCGGAGGTGCGAGGTAGTAGCCCGGCCGCGCTCGGACCTTCAAATTCTTAGCATCGTTGCGCAGGACATTCACTTTAATTTCATGGTAACCGGAAGCCTCCGAACCCGTCGGCGTGTAGCTGATCGTGTATTGCGAATGCAGCTCGCCGCCAATCTCATCAATGGCTTTCTCAATGGAGCGATCCTTGAACGTGGCCAGATGCGCGCCTCCGGTGGCCGTGGCAGCAACTTCGAGGGCATGATCCTTGATCTTATTTTCAGCGTGCTGCACCGCCCAGATGGCCAGAGCCAGATAGTCGATGTTGCCGTAGCGATTCTCTTCGCTGGTGGGCGTCTGCGCAGTGCCGGGCTGTGGCGGAAGCGGAAACGTCCCCGGTGGAGTGATTTGCGGCCGAGTGTCTTTCGGCTTGGCCCGCAATTCGGCGCTGGTGGTGGACAGCCCCACGCTGTAAATCGTCACGTTGGCCAATTGCGCCTGCCGCAGCACTTCGCCAAGCTTCGCATCGCTGCCGGCGTCGGTGGCTTCAGAGAGAATCATCAGCACACGCCGCCGGCCCGGCTTATCCGCAGTCGCCTGCGGCCGGCCGGTGAGCATCTCCACGCCCACGGCCATGGCATCGTAGAGCTTCGAGCCCGAAGTCCCTTGTTTCAGATGCGTGATGGTGCTCTCGACCAAATCTCCGTTGGAAGTGAAATCCTGCAGCTTATCGACCCCGTCATCAAAGCCCACCACCGCGGCTTCGCCCGTCGATCCCATCACCGTTTGTGTCAGCACAATGCCAGTTTTGCGGATCTGCGGCAGCAGAGGTTCGATGCGCGAACTAGTCTCAATTAGAATAGCCAGGGATATGGGATCGCCGCCCAGATCGAAGTGAGAAATCTGCTGAGCAACGCCGTTATCCGCAACCTTAAAATTCCCGGCTTCCAGGTCATGCACCATGTCGCCGCGCGAATTGCGCACCGTCACCGGCGTGTTCACCAGCGCGACTCGCACTTTGACCTGCGCTGGCGCGTTTTTCGGAGGCAACTGCACCTCGGCACCAGGTTTGGGAGGCAACGGTCCGGAGGGCGACTGCCCCCAAGCGGAAACGCCCGAAGTCGTCATCAAAAGCCCCACACTGATCAATGTGCCCGCAATCCGTGCCATTTCGTTTACCTTACCTCTCAGACCGAAGTCGCTGCCCCCACCCGAGTGTACTTGATTCGACGCATCCCCAGCGGAAGACGTTGCCGCGAGCGCCTGCGATTCCTACAATCAATGTTTAACTAAAGTGGAGAGAAGACCCATGTCCGACGGCCAAAAACTTAAACCTCAGCACGCACCGAAAGCGCCTCACGAAGATCCAAAATTCCTGAAAAGCGTACCGGCGCGGCCGCTCCGCATCCTGGGCGAATACATCCACCCACTCGTGCAGCTCAAGCGCGAGGGCATCGCGGACACCATCGTAATGTTCGGCTCGGCGCGCATCGAATCGCACGAGACGGCGCAAGCGCGCATCACTCGGCTGAAAAAAGAGAAAACCTCGAAAATGCCCGCGGCAAAACTGACCCAGCATCGCGCGGACGTACGTCACGCCAAGAGCTTGCTGGAAATGTCCCGCTACTACGAAGAAGCGCGCCAGCTCTCGCACAAACTGACCACCTGGTCGCTCACGCTGGGACCTCGGCCGCGGCGCTTTGTGGTTTGTTCCGGCGGCGGCCCGGGCATCATGGAAGCGGCCAACCGTGGAGCGCACGAAGCCGGCGGAAAATCCGTTGGACTCTCGATCGAGTTGCCGCACGAGCAATTCGCAAACGCCTATATCAGCCCGGAGCTGAGCTTCAATTTCAAGTACTTTTTCATGCGCAAACTTTGGTTCGCGCAAATCGCCAAAGCCCTGATCGTTTTTCCCGGCGGCTTCGGCACCATGGATGAACTTTGGGAAATGCTGACACTGCTGCAAACCGGAAAGCTTCCCAAGCAGAACATCATCCTGATCTACGGCCGTAAGTATTGGGATGAAGTGCTGAACTGGAAAGCCATGGTGCGCTGGGGCACGATCGACGAGAACGAATACAAGATGCTCCAATTCGCCGACACCGTCGACGAAGCGTTCGACCACATCCGTGCGGGGTTGGAGAAATACCACATGGATGCTGATCCGTTTTTACAGGCCTACTAACCCCCTTCCCACACTAAACCATTTATTTACATATATTTAGAGCGTGGCCCAACGTTTGCTACATTCTCTCTGTAATGGTGTTCTATGGAATAGCACCCCCATCCCAGTCGGGGATACTTTGGGAGGATGGAGGAAACATGACGTTTCACACGGGAGAGAAAATATTTTTGGGAAGGGCGATGCTTGCTGCTGTCGCATTTGTTGGCATGCTGGCATTCGCCGGAGCGCCCCGGGCATCCGCCGAGAGCTACGATGCTTGCCAGCGGCGAATCGCCAGGGCGGACCACAGACTCCACGAAGCCGTGGAGCATCACGGCTGGGACAGCCGCCAAGCCGATCGTGCGCGACACGATCTCCACGAGGCGCGCGAACGCTGCTGGAATGAACGGCATCGTTGGTGGGATGAAGACGGCCACCGCTGGCACACCGACCGCGATTGGGATGACCACGATCACGATCGCCACTAATTCATCAAGATGTTTTCTTCCGGGGCGCCGCGAGATTCTCGCAGCGCCCTTTGTTTTTTACCGAAGCTTGTTTACGGAAAGCCTTTTACAGCCGTGGCGGGGAAGCGTGCACAACACTTTCATCGTCCCCGTGTTTTAACAGCCAGGAGCAGGACGCGAACCCCCGTACCAGTCCGGGAGGCGTCCTTGGGAGGGTGTTATGCAACTGCATAAGTATCTGCTGATATCCATTTTCGGCAAGACCGCGCTGGCGACCGCTATTCTGAGCGGGTTATTGCTTTTTGCTGGCGCACCCAGCGCGAAGGCCAACGATTGGGATGATTGCAACCGGCGCACGGCGTACGCCGAATTCCGCCTTCATCAATCGATCGCGTATTTTGGCTATTACAGCCCGCAGGCTGCGTACTGGCGGCATGAACGCCACGAAGCTTACGAACAATTGGAGCGCTACCGCCGCCGCGAGTGGCGTGAACACCAGCGCCGGGAGTGGAGAGAACAGGAATGGCGCGAGCACCATCGCGACTATGACGGGCGCCGGTACTATCGCGACAGGGATGGCGATAGAGATCGTGACCGAGACCGCGACTGAGCCGTCGCCACAGTTTGCCCCAGAAAAACGGAACGGGGCGCCCCAACGAATCGGGACGCCCCGCTTTTATTTTTCAACGCGAGATAGAATTAGTGCGAGTTCACCAACTGCTCATCGGAAAACACAGCTTCGAAGCGGCGCGTTTCATCCTGATCGTGCAGCATTACGATCGGAACCACACGCAAATATTGCTTGCACGCGTGGCACTGCGTCACTTCTCCCTGCAAGTCCTGTAAGAATCCATCCGTGAAATGATACAAAGTGCGTTCGCGCCGGGCATTCTTCTGGTCGCGCGCTCCACAGTGCGGACAGATGAATTCCACCGTGTCCTGCTGCGGATCGCGGTCCAGAGCAGCCCAGCCGGTGCGGCGCACACCTACTGTTTCCAGATTGTGCCGGTCCATCGGGGCCATCCTCCTTAAATCCACGTCCACCAAGAATAAGATGCGTCAGACGCAAGTTCGGATACGGTTCTTATACTCTATTCATTTTAAATAGGTTAGATAGTGTCGCCGGCCTGGGGACTTGAGTTTGCGCCCCACAAACTGCTCCTTCCCCGATCCCGCGGGAACTTGTCCGCACCCTTGGTGTCCAACGCAGTGAGGACGCGCGCAACCTCACATCCCTGCGAGCGCGGCGCCGGTCTCCTGGAGATCTAGAGCAACCCCCAGGA
>Ga0137403_10004953_pt1 | contig 15548 bp, 16 predicted proteins | sample CZOMad2_1_16fung_FD_122057 | JGI IMG/M metagenome (GOLD analysis project Ga0137403, IMG submission 122057) | Vadose zone soil fungal communities from Angelo Coast Range Reserve, California, USA - CZOMad2_1_16fungal (Hybrid Assembly) | ecosystem: Environmental > Terrestrial > Soil > Vadose zone... | reverse complement strand
TTCGATTTGAGGTCAGTTCGCCGGAAGCCCGCCATGACATAGGTCGCAATCGACAGAATTTCGAGACCTAGAAAGATCATCATCAGTTCGTTCGATCCCGACATCATCAGCATGCCGGCGGTCGCGAACAGCAGCAGCGCGTAGAATTCCGCGTGATTCATGTTTTCACGGCGGAGAAAGTCCAGCGAGGTGAGGATCGTCACCGCGGCAATCAACAGGAAGATAAAATTGAAAAAGATGTTGTAGTCATCCACGATCCAGAGATTCGAATACCACTGGCCGCTATTATCCGCCATCGGAACGAGGGCGAGCATTCCCGCGAGCGTTCCCGAAAACGCCAGCCAGCCGAGCTTCGACTTCTTTCGATCCGTGACAAACGGCTCAGCCACCATGACCGCAATGCCGAATACGGAAAGAACCACTGCGGGAAGGATGGCCGAGATGTTGATGCTGGCGAGATTCATTTCGGTTGCCCAGCGTATTGCACTTGAACGTTCTGCACGCGGTTCATGAGCTTCGTCACCGAGGCGTCCATCGGACGTAGAAAATGATTGGAGTACATGCCCATCCACACCATGAGAATCAGTAGCGGGATCAGCATGACGCGCTCCCGGCCGCCAATGTCGGCCAGGCTCTTGTTCTGGTCAATCGTGATTTCCCCCCAGATCACCCGCTGATACATCCACAACATGTAAACCGCCGAAAGAATCACACCGGTGGCGGCGAGCACGGCTCGGGCTCTGTTTATTCCAAACGTGCCCAGCAATATGAGGAATTCGCCGACAAAGCCGTTCAGTCCGGGCAAGCCGATCGAGGACAGTGTCACGATCATGAAAAATGCGGCATAAACCGGCATACGGTGGGCCAGACCGCCGAACTGGTCGATCAATCGCGTGTGGCGGCGATCGTAGATGATCCCGACGATCAGGAAGAGCGCGCCGGTTGAGATGCCGTGATTGAGCATCTGATAAATCGCCCCCTCCATGCCCTGGGTCGTGAAGCTGAAAATGCCCAGCACGATAAATCCCAGATGGCTGACGGAAGAGTACGCCACCAGCTTTTTCATGTCCGGCTGGACCATTGCGACCAGGGCGCCATAGATGATGCCGACGATCGCGAGCAGTGAAATCAGCGGTGCGAAGAGATGGCTGATCACCGGAAACAACGGCAAGCTGAAACGAACCAAACCATAGGTTCCCATCTTCAGAAGCACACCGGCAAGGAGCACTGATCCGGCAGTCGGCGCCTCGACGTGCGCATCCGGAAGCCACGTGTGGAAGGGAAATAAAGGAACCTTGATGGCAAATGCCAGGAAAAATGCCAGGAACAGCCAAAACTCGGTGGAACGCTCGAGGACGAACCGGCCTCCGGCGAGGGCCATCTGGATTTGCGGATAGCTGAAGGTGAACGTATTGGTCGCATCGCCGTGGAGAAAGTAGAGCGCGAGAATGGCAACCAGCATCAGCACGGATCCGACCATCGTATAGAGGACGAACTTCATTGCCGCGTAAATCCGCCGCTCGCCGCCCCATACGCCGATCAGGAAATACATCGGAATGAGCATCACTTCCCAGAAGACGTAGAAGAGAAAGAGATCGAGCGATGCGAAGACACCGATCATGCCCGTCTCGAGCAGGAGCATGAAAATGAAATACTCCTTCACGCGATCCCGGATCGACCACGAGGCGAGAATCGCCAGAGGGCTCAGGAGCGTTGTCAGAAGGATGAGGAAGAGACTGATTCCATCGATGCCCATCGAGTAGTCGACTCCCAGCGTTGGCATCCAGGGAACGTCCAGGCGGAATTGAAAGTCCGGGTCGCCGGATTCGAACTTTGCCGGGAGATAGAGTGAGAAGAGGAAGGCGAGGATGGTAACGATAAGAGCGAAGGTTCGGATGGCGCGGGCCTGCGTCCGGTTGAAGGACAGGATGAGCAGCGCGCCCACGGCCGGCGTGAACGTGATGATCGTGAGGATGTGTGATGCGATCAGGTTTCCCATGGTCTGTTGTGTAGATGGAGTTGCAGAATGCAAAGCTCCCCTCCTAAGTTAGGAGGGGTGGCTGCGCCATTCAGAAAAAGATCCCGTTCCGAAACGGCGCAGACGGGGTGGTTTCCGTCGGGGAACCACCCCGGCCGCGCCAACAAAGGAGGCTTCGCGATATTTTCTTGATGCGCGTCCACCCCTCCTAACTTAGGAGGGGAGTTTAAGTTTTCCATACCTTTCATCTCAAGAACCACGCAACCACCAGGACTCCCCCAAAGAGGATCCACCCGGCATACGCGCGCACATAACCGCTTTGCATATGTTTCAGTCCACTCGCGCTGCCGCGCACCAGCCGGCCGACGGCGTTTACGGCGCCATCGATCATGAGCGTGTCCACAACTTTCCACAGAAGCTCTCGCGAGGTCTGCACGATAGGCCAGACGATAATCGCGTCATAAAGCTCGTCCACGTAGTACTTGTTCACCAGGATGGAATACATCGCGTGAGCCCGGGTCGCAAGCCTGTCCGGCAATCCCGGTCGTGCAACATAGAACAGGTACGCCAGAGCAAAACCAAGCAGGGCAACCGTGGTCGAAGCCGCCATCAACAGAATTTGGGTGGAGCTGGACACGGCCTCCCTCTCCGTTTCAAGGGACGCCGGAGTCAGGAAGTGCGGAATGTCGACGTACCCTGCCACGATGGAGAAGACTGCCAGAATGATCAACGGAACCACCATCGACGACGGCGATTCGTGGACGTGATGCACGTCATGCTCGGAGTACCGTGGCGCTCCGTAGAAGGTCAGTATCAGCAGCCGGAACATGTAGAACGAGGTGAATCCAGCCGCGATCACACCGACAGCCCAGAGCAATTTTCCGTAAGCCGCGTGACTCCAGGCGGCCTCGAGCACCGCGTCCTTACTGAAAAAGCCCGCCAGTCCTGGAATTCCGGCAATCGCGAGCGTTCCGACGAGAAATGTCCGGTACGTCCAGGGCATGTGGTGCCGCAGTCCTCCCATTTGCCGAATATCCTGAATTCCCCCCATGCCGTGAATGACACTGCCGGCGCCAAGGAACAGCAGCGCTTTGAAAAACGCATGCGTCATCAGATGGAACACTCCCACTGCGTACACTCCTGCGCCGCATCCCAGGAACATGTACCCCAGTTGGCTGACCGTGGAGTACGCGAGGACTTTCTTGATGTCGGTTTGAACGAGGCCGATCGAAGCCGCATATATCGCGGTGAACACTCCCACGACGGCGACAACGAAGAGGGCACCGGGCGCGCGGTTGTACAGCGCGGCAGAGCGCGCCACCATATAAACGCCGGCAGTGACCATGGTTGCCGCGTGGATCAGGGCGCTCACGGGAGTTGGGCCTTCCATCGCGTCCGGCAGCCAGACATAAAGCGGAAACTGCGCGGACTTGCCCGCCGCGCCGACGAATAGAAGCAGGCAGATGGTCGTCAGCACACCAACCGTGCCGAGCGGCTCGACAGGAAACAGCGACACGTCCTCCACGCGCGAAAAAACGCTCTGAAAGTCCACGCGCTCGAAGGTCCGGTAGATGAGCATGATCGCGAGGATGAATCCGAAGTCGCCCACGCGGTTCACGACGAAAGCCTTCTTGCCGGCATCCGCCGCGGATTTTTTCGAGAACCAGAATCCGATGAGAAGGTAAGAGCACAAACCCACGCCTTCCCAGCCCACGAACATCAACAGGTAGTTGTTCGCCAGGACGAGGGTCAGCATGAAGAAGACGAAAAGATTGAGGTACGAGAAGTAGCGATAGAAGCCTTCTTCGTGGCTCATGTATCCGAGCGAGTAGATATGAATCAGAAATCCGACGCCGGTGACGATCAGGATCATCAGGCCGGAAAGGTGATCGAGCATGAGCCCGAACTGCGCCTGAAACGTTCCTGCCTGTATCCAGGTGAAGTAGTCCCTCAGGATCGGCAGTCCGGTTTGCGGCAGGGCCAGCATCGCCACAAAAGCGCGCAGCGAGATGAGGAAGGACAGTCCGACGGATCCCGCCGCCAGGGTCCCAATGACGTTTTTCGACAAACGTTTCCCGAAGACGCCGTTAACCGTCGCGCCGATCAGTGGCAGGATAGGAATGAGCCAGAGCATGTCAAATGCGCCCATGATCAGATCCAGCCGCGTAGCGGCGAAAGAATGTAGCCCGGAGTTATGGCTTGAGTAGCCGCGTAGCGGCGAAAGAATGTAGCCCAGGGCGTAAGCCCTGGGGTCGCGGTTTGTCTTTCGTTGCAGCCTCGTAGGGGCGAAAGAGTTTGCACCGTAATCTGTCGCCCCTCCGGGGCTTGCATAAATGCCATTATCCGTTTTCCCCAGGGCTTGCGCCCTGGGCTACATTCTTTCGCCGCTCCGCGGCTAGCAACGGTTTCCGGCGGTCATAGACCGCCGCTACAGTTTCTTTCGCCGCGGCTACCACTTGAGCAAATTACTCCGATCCACATTCAGCGATTCCCGGTTCCGAAACATTGCAATCACCAGGGCCAGGCCGACCGCGGCTTCCGCGGCGGCCACAACGAGCACGAAGAAAACGAAGATCTGCCCGCTGATCTTGCCGTGCTGCAGGGAGAAGGCGACGAACGTGAGGTTCACCGCATTCAACATGATCTCGACCGACAGCAACAAGGCGATAATGTTGCGCTTGATGAAAAAACCCAATACTCCGATCAGAAACAGAATCGCGCTCAGGATGAGGTACCATCCGATCGGAATCATAAGTCCCTCTTTGCGAATACCACGGCCCCCATCAGGGCAATCAGGATCAGCAACGACGTGACTTCAAAAGGCAGCAGGAAATCCGTGAACAGGCTCTGACCGATGGCGGCCGGGCTTCCAACCAGTTGCGGCTGGGTTCCCGGACTCGCTTTCAGGTTCCACAGGGTCGTCACCACCAGAACGAGAAAGAACAAGCCAAGTGGTATTCCGATAAATTTCAACCACCGCAGCCGGTCCGCTCCGTCTTCGTCTTCCGGCAGATTCAAAAGCATGATGACGAAGACAAACAGCACCATGATCGCGCCGGCGTACACAATCACGTTGATCACAGCCAGGAAGTCGGCCTGCAGCAAGATGAACAGAACCGACACCGCCGTCAGCATAAGGATCAGCGACAGGGCGCTGTACAACACGTGCTTCTGTGCGAGCACATTGATTGCGGCCCCGACGGCAATCGCAGCAAAGAAAAAAAAGAGTATCTGGATCATGAAATAGCCACGACGAAACTGGTTACCACGATGTTTGCGAGCGAAAGCGGAAGCAATACCTTCCAGCCGAACCGCATGAGCTGATCGTATCGGAACCTTGGCACGGTCGCCCGCATCAGAACGTAAAAGAAAATGAAAATGGAAACTTTCAGCAGGAACCACACAGTCGGCAATGCCATCTGCAGGAGCGCGGGGCCGAACATCGGTCCGGTCCAACCCCCGAAAAACATGATTGTTGCAAGGGCCGACACGGTGACGACGTTGGCGTACTCGGCAAGCATGAACATGGCAAACTTCATAGAGCTGTATTCGGTGTGCCATCCCGCCACAAGTTCCTGTTCCGACTCCGCCAGATCGAATGGCAAACGATTTGTCTCGGCGACGGCGCTGACCAGGTACACCACGAACGCCACCGGCTGCAGGAAGATGTTCCAGCGGGGAATAATGCCAAGCCAGGTGCTTTGCTGCGCGGTTACCAGTTCGGCAAGACTCAGGGTGTTCGCAATCATCAGGACCCCGACAACAGACAAAGTCAGGCTCAGTTCATAGCTGATCATCTGCGCCGACGAGCGGATCGCGCCCATAAGCGGATACTTGGAATTCGATGCCCAGCCGCCCAGTGCGATTCCGTAAACACCCAGCGACGTGACCGCAAAGATGAAGAGCAATCCGACACTGAGATCCGTTATTTGCAGCGATGGCCCGAAAGGGATGACCGAAAACGAGAGCAGCGCGGGAACCAGGGAGACGATCGGAGCGGCGATAAACAGGAACCTGTTCGAGTGCGTGGGTATGACGTCCTCTTTGAAAAGAAACTTCAGGCCATCCGCAATGGGCTGCAGCAGGCCGAATGGCCCGACGCGCGTCGGTCCCGGCCGCATCTGGACCCGCGCCATCAATTTGCGCTCCAGCCAGCTCAGGTAAGCGAGCGCGCCCATAACGCCGCCGAAGATCACGAAGATCTTGATCATCAGCACAATGAATTCGGATCCCGTGACGTATTCGATCATCTCTTTGGTGGCTGCGCCCTATCGGGCTTGCATTCGCATCCGCTCATCTTTATTTGGTGCCTGTGCCCTTACCCGCGCTTCTGCAACTCGTCGAGGATGTCTTCAGTTTTCCTGACGTCCAGGTTTTCGTAAAATTCGCCGTTGATCTGGATGGCCGGCGCCGTCGTGCACGATCCGAGGCACTCGAATTCGATCACCGAGAAGAGCCCGTCCGGGGTCACCTGTCCCATACCTATGCCCAGCTTGCGTGTGACGCAGGCTTCGATCTCGTCCGAGCCCCGAAGCAGGCATGCCAGATTGGTGCAGATCATGATGTGATACTTGCCCATGGGCCGCCGGTGGAGCAGCGTGTAGAACGACATGATCGAATCCACTTCGGAAGCATTCAGTTCCAGATACTTACCGACGTATTCGATCGTTTCGGACTTGATATAGCCCTGCTCCTTCTGCGCCGCGAGCAACATGGGAATCAATGCGGACCTCTTTTGCGGATAGATCGAGACCAGGTGCTTGAATTTCGCTTCGGTTTCTGCAGAAAACATTTATCTATCAGTCCCTCACCGTTCCCACTCCAACGCGCCCTTCTTCCACACGTAGATATACCCCGCCAGAATCGCCGCGATGAACAGCAGCATTTCGAAGAATCCAAAGAGTTTGAGTTGCCGGTAAACGACGGCCCAGGGGAAGAGGAAGATCGCCTCGATGTCGAAAAGCAGGAACAGCATGGCGACCAGATAGAACTTGACCGAAAAACGCTCTCTGGCCGTGCCTATAGGCTGCACGCCGCACTCATAAGGCGAGAGTTTTCGGGGATCCGGCTTTTTTACACCGAGGATGTAGGAACCGATCAGTGAGACGACGCCGAATCCCACTACCAGAATGAAGAAAATCAGGACTGGCGCCCATTTTTCGAGCATACCGCGTGCCCCCGCATCCGAGTGAGCTCTGTCAACTAGGCTCGCAATAGTACAAAAGGATCACTATAGCGAAGGCCACGACGAATTGGAAGGCATGTGCTAACATCCTTCCTGCTATGACCATAGAAATTGTTTTAAATGGCGAAACCCGCCGGATTCCCGCTTCCCTGAACATCACGCAGGTCCTGGAGCATCTCGATCTGCCGAAAGACCGCGTGGCGGTGGAACGCAACCGGACGATTGTGCCGAAGCCGCAGTGGGAAAGCGTGGCGGTAGGGCAGGGAGACCAGCTCGAGGTCGTGCACTTTGTCGGCGGCGGCTCCGGCGACGACACATTTAGCATTGCCGGACGGAAGTTCCGCTCGCGGCTCATCGTCGGAACAGGAAAGTATCCCAGCCACCAGGTAATGGCCGAAGCGCACCGCCTGTCCGGCACCGATATGGTGACCGTAGCCGTTCGGAGAGTGGACTTGAAGGCGCCCAAAGGCGAATCGCTTCTTGACTACATCGATCGGGAAAAGATCATGATCCTCCCGAATACCGCCGGCTGCTACAACGTGGACGATGCCGTGCGGACCGCGCGGCTCGGCCGCGAGGCGGGGCTCTCGAATTGGGTGAAGCTTGAAGTTATCGGCGATGAGAAAACGCTTTTCCCGGATACGGCCGCGCTCGTCGAAGCCACCAGGATTCTTGTCAAGGAAGGATTCGTTGTCCTGCCATACACCAATGACGACCTCATCGTGGCCCGCAGGCTTATCGACGCCGGCGCCGCCGCCATTATGCCCCTGGGCGCCCCGATCGGGTCCGGCATGGGAATCCAGAACGTCGCGGGCATGCGAATTCTCCGCGAGATGATCACTGAAGTTCCGCTGATTGTGGACGCCGGCGTGGGAACCGCTTCCGACGCAACCGTCGCCATGGAACTCGGCGCCGATGGCGTTCTGATGAACACCGCCATCGCCGGCGCGAAAGATCCCGGTGCGATGGCCGAAGCCATGAATTATGCCGTCAGGGCGGGGAGACTGGCGTATCGAGCCGGGAGGATTCAGAGGAGGCTGTACGCGACGGCTTCGTCACCCGTGGAAGGGAAATTGTAGGCGCCGGCTAAAGCCGGGCGCCTACCTGGTTTTCATCGCCTTGCCTTCCTCGATCGTCGTGAAGGCGCCTTTATCGTCGGCGATTTCAAATTTGAACGTGTAGGATGATGGCGACGTGATGTTGATCGTCGCCCGGCCTTTCACTACTTTCCCGGCGACCTTCCCTTCCGTGTTCCACGTCCAGGCATTGCCAGCGACATTTCCCTTGCCGACATTCACGTTGCCGCTGCTGTCGACTCCGTAGTAGGTATAGTACTTTGCGCCGCCGTCGTAACCCAGAATCCCAGTAGCCTTCATAGGCGCCGGTCCCTTGATGTCATCGTGGAAAATGACAAAGAATCCGCCTGGCCCCAATTCCACTTCCTCGGTTCCGGTGTTCTTTCCGGCCGGCCCGAACGGACTCGCCTTGACATCCGATTCAAGGGTCCACTTTCCGATGTAATACTCCAGCTTCTTGTGGTCCGGCGTAGGCTTCGGCGTTTGTGCCGGCCCCTGCGCCAGAGCCGGACCAGCGCCTGCCAAAGCCAGTGCAAGAGCAAACACCAGGCGCGAGAGGCGATTCATGCCGTCCTCACTTTGTAATGTCCGCGAACGAGAAACGTAATCACTGTCCCCACGGACGCCGTGAAGAGACACCCTACTACTCCGACCAGCCAGATCCCCCGATATTCTTCCAGCGTATTCCCCGGCGCAGAGTTCAACGCGATGCCCAGAAAGCCGCTGAGCAGAAGGGCTGTGGCTCCTGCAAGTTGCGCAAATGTATTGAGGAAGCCCATCACGGATGACGTTTTCTGCGGGCCGAACGTTTCCGAAAGCGCCGCGGTGATAAGCGGATACAAATTCATGGAAACGCCCATCAGGAAGAAGAGGATCCCGAGAATCGTTGTCGACTTGATGCCCATCGGCAGCAGCTCAAAAAGAACCGCTGTCAGCAGAACGAATCCGATGGCGAGCGTGTTTCGAGAGATCCCTCGCTCGACAAGGCGGTCCGAAATGAAACCAACGGCCGGGACTCCGATGACGCGCCCCAGGAGATACAACATGCTCAACACGCCGGCAGCAATAACGGCCTGCCCCAGGGGCATTCCGCGCGAGATGTAGATATCTGCTGCATAGAACGCGAGCCAGGGCCCGAAAATTCGAAGGGAAATAATGAATCCCGAATAGACCAGAATGAAGCCCCATAGCTGCAGGTTCGTCAGCATTGACCGGTCGAATGGCCGTCTTTCCGTGGCCTGGTGTCCCCGCGGAGCCGATCGAAGGAATACCACGCATGCGATTCCGATCAGGGCAACGGCTGCCGCCATAATGTCGGTCGATTGCCGCCAACCCGATGCGATGTTAATGGCGACGTACGGCACGATGAGATTCGCGACCCCCTCGCCGACGGCCCCGCTGGCGCCGAATGCTGTCTGCGCGAGGCCTCGCTCGGCAGGCGAAAACCATCGTGAAAGCGCCCCAGCCATGACAACGTACACGCCCGCAGCCGCGACGCCGTTCATGATTCGCCAGAATAGAAGCTGGTTGTAACTGGCGCTTGTGGCGAACCCAAAAAGAGTTGCGGAAGTGAAAAAGATCGCAAGCCCGACTACTTTTCGGCTGCCCCACCGGTCCGAACTCACACCCCACGGCATCTGAGCCAGCGCATACGCGTAGAAAAACACCGATCCCATGGCGCCGAGCATGGATTTGTCCAGGCCAAGATCCGCAGAGACAAACTTCGCTATGCCGGTGTAATTTGACCGGGCGAAGTAGCTGGTGGTATAGGCCAGCATCCCGAAAATAAGAATGACCCAACGATAAGCCACGGAAGTGAGGGAATCATACATGAGTCAGGGCAGATACTACGAAGATTTTGAAGTGGGCGAAGTTTACCGCCATTGGCCCGGCCGGACGATCACCGAATTCGACGACACGATGTTCAGCCTCATGACCATGAACCAGAACCCGCTGCATATCGACGAGCACTATTGTTCCCAGCTCCAGCACGGAAAGCGCCTGGTGAACGGAACGTTTGTGTTCAGCCTGGCCGTCGGCATGAGCGTTGCGGATATGAGCCTGCGATCGATCGCGACACTGGTGTACGAGGATATCCTGCACACCGGTCCGGTCTGGCACGGCGACACGATTTATGCCGAGTCGACTGTGCTCGACAAGCAGGAATCGAAAAGCAAGCCCGATCGGGGAATCGTCTACATTGCGACGCGGGCCATTAATCAGAAGGGTGAAACGGTGCTGACGTATCGGAGGAAGATCCTCACGCCGAAGAGAGTTTTCGATGAGGGAAGGAACTTCTGGCCCTCAAAATGATGAGTACAGGGCATTCTTTAGCCGCGAATTACGCGAATTACGCAGATGGGCGCTTAAAACAATCGTTAAATGCGCCCATCTGCGTAATTCGCGTAATTCGCGGCTAAAGAATGCCCTGTACTCATTTTCTTCCTCTCGATTCGAAATCGTCCGCCGACGGCGGATTCAGCGTCAGATCTATTGCCAGCCAGATCGCCTTGGAATAGCGGACAAACCAAATGCCGAAGACCACAGCCACCGCGATCATGATACTCAGCGTGAGGGCGGCGGACTCGATTCCGAAGACATACCGCAGCACCGGCCACGAGCCGAGAGCAACGAGGACCGTTCCACCGTAACCAATCGCAACATGAGGCAGAAAGTACCCCGACTCACGCATGAAGTAGAATCCGCAATTCGGACAGCGCTCCGGGTTGTCGAAATATCCCTGGAACAGCTTTGCTACTCCGCATACCGGGCATCGCAATTGGAGAAGCCGGGAAAGTCTCATAATCGGTCGTCGGCGAGGGATTATACTAGCTCCTATGCCGGACAATAGTTTCGATGTCGTATCCATTGTCGATATGCCCGAGGTCCTCAACGCGGTTCAGCAGGCGCGCAAAGAGGTCGTGACGCGATTCGATCTGAAGGATTCGAAATCCCAGATCGACCTGAATGAGAAGGACAATAAGCTGGTCGTGCAGAGCGTTGACGACTTCAAAGTAAAGGCGGTTGTCGACATCCTTCAACAGAAACTCGCCAAGCGGAAAGTTCCTCTGAAGAACTTTACCTACGGTCCTATCCAGCCGGCCGCAGGCTCAACAGCACGGCAGGAGATCACGATTCAGTCGGGCATACCCGTCGAGAAGTGCAAAGAGATCGTGAAAAAGATCAAGGACAGCAAGATCAAGGTCCAGGCCTCGATCCAGGGCGACCTCGTGCGGGTGAGCGGGAAGAGCCGGGACCTGCTCCAGGAAGCGATTCAGCTGCTCAAGGGGGCGGACATCGGGCTGGAGCTTCAATTCACGAATTACCGGACGTTCTGACAGTCCGTTTTATTCCCCTCCTCGAGAGGAGGGGTGGCTGCGCCATCAAGAAAAAGAATCCGTTCCGAAGCGGCGCAGACGGGGTGGTCGATCTGGTGTCCATCGTGCTCAGAGCCGCATATGAGCCCACCAAGAAGTGGCACCTACAACATCCGAGCGAGGCAAACACTTCGCAAGAAACTCCGCAACTCCGCTACCTCCGCTGAAGCCGTTCTGTGGACACACCTCCGGCAGCGTCAACTCCTTGGGAAAAAGTTTCGCCGCCAGGAAAGCATAGGTCGCTACATTGTCGATTTTTATTGTCCGGAATGTCGCGTAGTTGTCGAACTCGATGGTTCGCCTCATTCCTCGTTCACTATGGTTGAATACGAGGCGGAACGGACCAGATACCTGGAGGGACGGGGACTAAAAGTGATTCGATTCGAGAACCGAATCGTGTTTGAAAATATCGAGTCTGTGTTGGAGACGATCAGGGACGCCTTGAGGAAGTAGGGTCTGAAGCGACCACCCCGTCTGCACCTTTTCGGAACGGATTCTTTTTCTTAATGGCGCAGCCACCCCTCCTCTCGAGGAGGGGAAAACGGAGCTATTTCTCAATACCATACGCCTTCATCTTCCGGTAGAGATAACTCCGCTCAAGCCCAAGAAGCCGCGCAGTTTGCGAGATGTTCCAATTGTTCTCTTTTAACTTGGAAAGGATGAACTCCCGCTCGTACTGCGCACGTGCTTCGTGGAGCGTGGAGGCGCGCGATCCGGAGTTTCCATTGGGCAGGGAGAGATCATCCGTCTGGATGACCGCGTCGGGAGCCATGATGACGAGCCGTTCGATCTCATTCCGCAGTTCCCGGACGTTTCCCGGCCATGAGTAATCCACCAGCATGTCGAGGGCTTCCGAGCTGAAATCCTTTGCCGGGCGTCCGTGCTCGGCAGAGAACACCCGCATGAAATAACGAGCCAGGACCGGGATGTCTTCGCGCCGCTCGCGCAGCGGCGGGACCAAGAAGGGAATCACATTCAGGCGGTAAAAAAGATCCTCCCGGAAACGGCCGGAGGCGATCTCATTCTGGAGATTCTTGTTGGTGGCCGTGATAACGCGGACGTCGGCCCGGACGGATGCCGGCGCGCCGATCGGCTGGAAGCTCTGTTCCTCGACAGCGCGCAGGACCTTGGCCTGCGTTTTGAGCGACATGTCGGCGACCTCGTCCAGAAAGAGCGTTCCGCCGTCGGCGAGCTCGAACTTTCCTTTTTTCGCGTCGCTTGCGCCGGTGAACGACCCCTTGGTGTGGCCGAAGAGTTCGCTTTCGATGAGTTCCTCGGGGATTGCCGCGCAATTCACCTCGACGAAGGGCGCGTTGGCGCGGCTGCTCAGGAAATGGATATTACGGCTGACCAGCTCCTTGCCCGTGCCGCTTTCGCCGTAGATAAGGACGCGGCTGTTGGTGGGAGCCACGATCGCGATCTGCTTCCGGAGCGCCTTGACGGGTATGCTTTCGCCGACAATGTTGAATCGGTCCTCCAGTTGATGCCGGAGCAGATCATTGGCCTTTTCCAGGCGCCGGTGAGAGAGCGCGTTGCGCGCGATCAGCAGAGTGTGCTCGAGTGAGAGCGGCTTTTCGATGAAGTCGTATGCCCCGAGTTTCGTCGCGCTGACAGCGGTGGCGATGGTCGCGTGGCCCGAGATCATGACCACGCGCGTGTCCGGCGACTTCTCTCGCAACCGCCGCAAGGTTTCGAGACCGTCCGCGCCGGGCAGCCAGATATCGAGCAGAACGAGATCGTAGGAATTCGACTCGATCTTCTTGAGGCACTCTTCGCCGCTGGCCACGGCCTCAGTTGTGAAACCTTCGTCTTCGAAGACGCCCTTCAGCGACTGCCGGATGCCGGGCTCGTCATCGACAATGAGGATTCTTGGCATACAGGTAGCTCAACCACAAATCGTGTGCCCTTCGGGGAATTCGGTTCCGCTCCGATATACCCGCCGTGGTCGTCCACAATGCGGCTGGAAATGGCAAGGCCCAGGCCCGTGCCGTTTTTGTGCGTTGAAAAATACGGGCTGAAGAGCCGCTCGCGGTCGTCGGGCGCGATGCCGCGGCCGGTATCGGCAATGGTCAACCGGGCCATGGTCTCGTCGCGCGCGAGCTCGCAACGAATTTTCAATTCCGGCTCCGGCTCGCTGGAAAGCGCTTCGAGAGCATTATCCAGCAGGTTGACCAGGACACGCTTCATCTGAAGAGAGTCCATCAGGATGGGCGGCAGGTCTTCAGGGACATCGACGGACACCTTCACCCCATCCAATCTATCTTCGTAAAGCGCCATCGTCTTATCGACCAGGTCCTTCATGCTGTTCGGAACGCGCGACACCGCTGGCAAGCGGGCGAAGCGAACAAACTCGTCCACGAGATTCTTCAGGCTCGAAACCTCTTCCACAATCGCTTCGACACACTCCTCGATCACATTCGTGACCCTCGGACTCGCCGACGGAAGGCGGGCGATGTTTCTCCCAATGCGTTCGGCGGAAAGCTGGATCGGCGTCAGGGGATTCTTGATCTCGTGAGCCAGGCGCCGCGCCACTTCACGCCAGGTGCTGGCCTTCTGGGCGCGCACTACTTCGGTCTGATCTTCAATCACGAGAAGGAACTCGCCGCTCATGAGCCGGGTTGCCGTGACGGCACTGTGAGCAGGCCCGCGGGTTGTAAATGCGATATCGCGTGTGACCGCGTTGGTTCCGGCATCGCGAAGCAGGTCGCGGATGAAGTGCAGATCCTCCCGGAAGATCTGGCCGAGCGTGGCTGCATCTTCATTCGAGAACATCGTGCGCGCCGCTCGGTTGATCTTGTTCACTCGCAGGTCGGGATCCGCGGAAATCACGCCGGCCGGGATGCTCTCGAGGATGATCTCCATGTATCGGCGCCTCGATTCGAGTTCCCGCGTGGTGCCCTGAAGTTGCTCGGCCATGTCGTTGAACAGGGTGACGAGCAGCCCGAGCTCGTCCTCGGCCTGGATGTTCACACGGTGGCTGAGATCGCCGGCGGACAGCTCTCGCGTGGCTTCCGACAGCGCTTCGATCGGAACCGTGATTTTCTTGGACAGAAAGAGTCCGATCCAGACCGCGGAGAAGAGAACCAGGACGGTCATCAAAAGAAGGATATAAATCAGACTGTCTCTATAGGATTTCCGCCTCTGGATGAGCAGGTTGTAATTGGCCCGTTCCATGCCGATTTTCGACGTCAGCTCGTCGATTCGGGCGAGTTTGGGAAATACCGCAGCCTGAATCTGTTTTCCCTGCGGGGCGTCGATGCGTTGGGCGCGGATCCAATGGGTATCGATGTCGATCACGGCTTCATCCCGGCTGCGCAGCGCGGACACGATCCGATCGGGCAACCCCGGTGGAATGCCGTCCGGAATCGCCGAAGAACGCACCACCTGGCCTTTTTCGTCCAGCACCATGAACGCGCTCATTTCGGAAGTCGCTTCGAAAATTTCGTCAACCGGAACGCTGAACCATTTGTCAATACTGCGGTTGACCAGTCCGAAGGCGAATCCGAACAGGCAGGTTGCGGGAATCAGCGTCAGCAGGATCAGCGTAAAGACCAGCTTGGTCTTGAACTTGGAGCCGGGTTTCCCTACTCGTCTTTCCGCCCACACCTTCACCAGGGTGCGAAGCAGCACAAAGCCGAAGACCAGTAGAACGAGGAATATAAAGGTCGAAAGGGTCACCAGAAGGACTATCTGGTTAGGTTCCGACGGGCTGAAAAACGGACTGAGATTGAAGGCCGCCTGCACGAACACCAGCAGCGCCAGGGTGAGGAGAAACACCCCGGCCAGATAAAGTTTGGTAGTCTGAGGAGGTACCTTCATTGGCCGATGTATGGTATCAAAGTTTTACTGTAGCGGCGGTCTATGACTGCCGAAAAACCGGCGCTCATAGGAGCTGTGAAAAAAATGATCTGGCGAAAATTCCGGGGGATGCA
>Ga0137403_10004950_pt1 | contig 15558 bp, 10 predicted proteins | sample CZOMad2_1_16fung_FD_122057 | JGI IMG/M metagenome (GOLD analysis project Ga0137403, IMG submission 122057) | Vadose zone soil fungal communities from Angelo Coast Range Reserve, California, USA - CZOMad2_1_16fungal (Hybrid Assembly) | ecosystem: Environmental > Terrestrial > Soil > Vadose zone... | reverse complement strand
CCCGCCCTCCGCAGTAGGTACCAGCGAAATCACCATCACGATCCACCACGGGCCGGTGAGGCACCAGATGCGCGCGCGTCTGGATGGCCGCACGCGTGAGCCGGCTTGCCCCCGGTATGAGCCCACCTATACCAACGTATGATAGCGTGCCCGCCGCACAGGCCCTATCTTACCCCACAACGACATAATCTCTCACAGCACCATCACGGTAGCCCCTTTTACACAGGAGACCGCTCCGTGGCACTATTCTTGCTCAGGTTAGGTGTAACAGCGCAGCATGTCTCTCATGACAGGAGGGTCTATCATGCCCGAGTTCATGGTCGCCATTGATCATATTACCTACTATGCGGTCCGGGCCGAGGATGAAGTCACGGCCATCGATCTGGTCCTGGAAGGCCAGGGGCTGGAAATTTCCTCCGAGACACGCGATGCCTATATCAGCGAATATCAGATTGAGACCCTCGACCACACGCCTGATCTCAGGGCGGACCGTCCCGCTGACAGCGACGCCAGGAGACACATACAATGACTCGTTCCCAGACCCGGACCTTGCGACTTTGCGATGTCATTCAAGCGGTGAGCGACGTTGCGGCCAATGAGGACGAAACGCTCGCCGCGATCGTCCATCTGCTCGCCAGTGGCCAGGTGCGGCTCTCTGCCCATGCCATGCAGGCCATTCGTGAGCTGTTGGTGACCACGAGCGCGGCCGCGTAAGACAGGCGCATGTGGCGCCTCTTGACAACTACGCGACTGCGAGACATATATAGAAATTAGTAGTGAGTGTGAAGCCCCAGGGCTTCGTGGTAGGACGATCCGTATGGCAGTAGTCCTTGCAATGAGGAGCGCTGCAATGGATACGCCTCCATGCTCGTAAGCGCGCCGTGTGGGTAGGTGTCCAGGCGGCGCGTGTGTTAAGCCCCCTCCGGAAGGTTGTGACCGGCAGGGGGTTTTTTCTGGCCGGCACTCTCCTGTTTATCATGCCCATCAAGGCATAATAAAGCCCCGAGCATCCCGCCCGAGGCCTTTGTTTTCCTTTAGCCAGTTTTCCTCTCTGCCGCTAAAGCCCTGTTACTGCGCGCTGTGCGTCCCGGATGGACGGTTCCCCCACCGGACCGCTCTCCCCTTCCTGCCAGCATCCCGGGCTTCCTCTGGTGTCCATCGGTGCGCATGGCCAAGCTTATGCGCCATTGCGCCTCCCTGAGCGGCAATTTGTTTGTGCCGGTGCGGGGCCATGGCCCGAAAGCCGACATGGCGTTTGTTGGGTTGTGGTGTCATAGGTTCCCTTCTTACCGTTTGAACGACTGTATCTGCCAGTATGACTGTGTACACGTCCATTGGGTTCCAGTTCACGTTGCGGATCCGGCCAAGGCGGGCATTTAGGGCACGAGTTCTTGAAGGAAACTCTGGAGCGACATCAGTACTTTTTGAACGGAGAGCTGCAACTCGGTCAATGATGCGATCACCGATGCTACAGCGGGGTTGTTCATGCTGGCTGTTTTTGCCCCGCCTGAAGCTTTTGTCAAGTAATCCTCTACCGACCAGCCGTCAGCGCCCATGTCATAATTGACATTCCACCAGGTGTAGCCGTCAGCAACAACCGGTCCTCCCACTACCGTGCCGTTCTTGCCTTTCCCCTGGGTGCCCAGCACGTTTGCAGATAGCGATGGGGCGCTGCGTACTTTGAGGGAGGCAGTCGTTTGAACGCGATCCCCGATCATAAATTTGTATGTGACCAGCGCAGGCGGAGACGGCGGCAGTGTGGGTGACGGCGGGAACACCTGCGCATGCGCCATGCCTGCTCCGAGCGCAAGCATCACCCCTGCACCGAGCAGGGCGCGAACCGCAGTACGAAATGGTATGAACATCATGATTCTTGGAGTGTCTGCCGGTACCAGAATACCGAGAGGCACGAGTTAATGAATATACGACTTTACCTTCTAAACCACTATCTGCCCCTACGTCGCTAAAAAGCTATGACGGGCCCAGCAATATCTCAACGTTTAAAACTCTGTATCATCCAATAACTCTGCGTACACGCCGAGTCCCGGCATCCGCATTTCCATGCACTTCCCACCCATGAGCAGATGTAGGCCAGGTTGTAACTCGGGTTGGTAAGTTCCGTGCTAGTGAGGCTTATGATGGCGGTTGCCGTCTTGGGGTACCAGGCTCCTGCAATCAATGATTCGGTGCTGGTGTAGGAGATGGGGATCCATTGTGTGCCTCCTGTTTTGAACAGATACCCTTGATTGTAGATATACTGCAATGGGTCTCCACGGCCCAGGTCAAGCCTCGCATCGGTGAGGTTCAGGCAGGTGACGTTCATGAGATTCGTGTTGGGAGATGATACCACGTCATAGGGGGATGCGTACCCCGTGGGGATTGAGGTGGAAGGGGTGTATTGGGAACAGGCTACTGGGCCGGGGGTGGGAGTAGGTGTCGGGGTTGCTGCGGCTGCCAGCGTTTGTATCTCTGATGGGGAGAGTGCCCGGTTGTAGATGCGGACGTCGTCGAGCTTGCCGGTGAAAAACCGTTCCAATGTCCCGCCGATATTCGTGCCCCCCAGGTACACGTCCTGCGTATTGGCCAGTGCTCCGCTGGACGCGGCGGTCGCGGCTTTTTGCTGCCCGTCTACATACATTGTCCACCGGGTCCCGTCGTAGGTACCCGCTACGTGGTGCCACTCGCCTGGATTGATGCCGCTTACCGGCCAGATGACTCCATTCCCCCCTCCGCTATCCGAGTAGCTGCCTGCTTCGAGGCTGGGAGTACCGCTGGGGTTGCTCCACCGCAAAAAGTACGGTTCGATCCCGTCGTATCCTTTGCCTACCAGATAGCTCAGGTTGCCCAGAGATGGGAATGTCGAGGCGTTCACCCACGTGCTCATCGTGATCGCCCCGCTGATGGCCAGGGAGGGGCTGTTGGCTGCGCGGACATAGTCGTTCGTGCCGTCAAATTGCAGGGCGCCGTTCAGTTTGCCGCTGGTCCAGACGGGGCCGTTGACGAGGGTGCCGGTATTGTTATTGCCGGAGGAGTCAGTGGCGGTGGTGCCTGAGGACTCGTCGAGTTTGTACCAGGACACGGGGTTGGATTGGGGCGTGGGAGTCGGGGTTGGGGTTGGAGTAGCACTGCACTCATTCGGATACAAACCCATGTCAACTCCGCTCTCCCCTCTGCATTTTGCCGGACTGTTTGACTGCAGATGGAAGTCGCCCGCGTCCGCATTTACGAAAAGCGGATTTGCAGCAATGGAGTTTCCTTCTCCGCCGATCCTTGCTCCCCATTGGGATAGGTTCAGGTTCGGAGCATCCCAATTGTAGGTAAGGTCATTTGATATTATATAGGCAATATTATTCGATGCCGTACATCCACTGGACGTGCAGTAGTCATTATAATTGAAATTGTTCCCACTGCCATCAACGAGCTTCTGGCCAATCATCAGTTGCCTGCCTGAAGTCACGGAACCGTTCAGGTAGAAAATATTGTTCTTCAGGGTGGCTTTGGTCGTATTTGCCGTTCTATAGCCTTGATCCTTATTCTTGTAAAACACATTGCCAATCACGATTTCTCCGTACTGTCCCGGAAGCGAAGTCTCGCCAGAACAATTGCACAGCCCTTGATCAGTTCCGGAAAAAACGTTATAGCTGAAGGTATTGTCATGGCAGCCCGCTTCGTCCTTGGCTCCAAGGCCCCAGTTACCCTGCACAATGTTTCTGGTAAACGTATAATGGTTCCCGAACACATCGCACCACAGCGCGATCCCGCGATTCGTCGTCGTTTTCGAAATCAAGGTATTATTCGAAATCGTAACGTTCATGGGATCAGTGAATTGTGAAGGACTGTCACAACAGGCAAGCTCGATACCTCCCGTTCCCCAGGAAGGCGAGTTGTCGGTCTGAATGATCGTGTTGCCGGTAACGACCCCGTTATTACTCAAGTTCCCTACGTTTATGACATTATAGATGATGCCCGTGCTGTCAAACGTGTTGTTGCTGACCGTGAAGTTTTTCTGCCACCCAAACGTGAGAACCGAGTCGTTCCCCCCCAAGGTATTTAGGTCATATCCGACACTGTTCAGGTTTTTGAATGTATTGCCGGTAATCACATTTCCCTCCATCCAGCTCCAATCGCACGTTCCGGGTATGCACATGCGTATCTGCGGAGGGTAGAAATCATCGGAGAAGGTCAACCCCGGGCCGATCTGGATATAGCTTACTCTTCCCATTTCAATCGTCCCCGGATTCCGAGCCTGAGAACCGCTCGTTTTTCCGTTGTGCATGATCACCGAGCCCGCCGGAGCTGCAGGATCGGCCTGAAACACAATGAGATTACCACTCGTTCCGGAATTCCGTGGAGAAAAACTCCCTGTATACGTTCCCGCCCGCAAACACACAACGGCTCCCGCAGTGGCACTCGTCATCGCATTCTGCAGTTCGCTTGAGTTCGAGACATACTGCGTGCAGCTGGCTGCGGCATGGACTTCCTCGGGCTTGGGAGGAAGCACAGGATACAGCATGACCACCATAATGAGAATGAGGAGTGCTGCGCCCAGGGGGGAGAGGCGCTTCAAGGTAAAAAAGGTGAACATTGAGAAGACAGAGATTCACCCATCCATACGCATGAAGTGAAGGGATGCGTGAGAGCTCCATATTATTTATGAATAGTTGCTGATGAGGTAAGTATATGATGATTATGGACAAAAGAGAATGGAGGATATCCACAGGAGCCAGCAGGCAGGCTACCGCCCCATATTGTACAGCCGTTTGATTTCATCTGCGGAGAGGGCGCGGTTGTAGATGCGGACGTCGTCGAGTAAGCCTTGCATAAACTCACTCGTGCCATCTTTACCTCTTCTTCCGTCGTGCAGGTCGTTGCCTATGGCCTCTGATTCCCCACCGTTTCTCTACCCGCCAGAGAGCAGGAAAAAGAAAAAGCCCCCGCACGGGGGCCCTTTCTCTCTTTCTTCTATGTCCAAATGTTTCCTCACCATGAAGCATAGCAGAGCTATGACAGGCGTCAACGTATACTTATCCCCAGGAGCGTTCAGCATCAGAGGCAGGCTTCGCAAGAGAGATGCTCACCGCTTGAAGCTCTGTATCCACCTTCTCCCAGCTTGCCGGGATACGGCGGACAAGTCTGCCTCCTACCGCTTAAACGACTGGATCTGCCAATATGACTGCGTACATACCGAGTCCCTACACCCACACTTCCACTGTGTTCCCGTCCATGAGCAGATATACGCCAGATTGTAGGATGGGTTGGCAAGCTCGGTGCTGGTGAGACTTATGGTTGCCGTGGCATTCTTGGGATACCACGCATTAGCGATCAGAGGTTCGCTTGATGTGTAGCTGACCGGTGTCCACGCACTTCCGCCGGTTTTGAACAGGTACCCCTGATTGTAGCTGTATGGGGAGGGATCCCCTTTGCCCAAGTCTATGCGTGCGGAAGACACGTCACACGTCACGTTCATCAGATTCGTGGATGGAGATGAGAGCACGTCGTAGGGAGAGCCGAAGCCTGCGGGGAGAGTGGAGGTCGGGGTGATGGTCGGCGTTGGTGTAGGGGTTGGGGTGGGGGCGCGTACGGCACCGCTGGTGAAGGGCTGGGGCCAGGAGTCACCGCACGGAACCGGGCATCCTGGCCCCTTGCCTCCGCCCCGGGCGGGTCCGCCGCGCGGCGCGCTTAGAACTCGACCTGCTCGCCTTTGATCATGCGGACGGCTTCGATCGTCACCGAGCCCGCGCCGGCGAAGGCCCGCGCTTTCGCGGCGCCGCTGACGGCCGTGGCGTCGACCACGCCGAGCGCCTGCACCTCCACCACATGGACCCCCGCCGTGAGATCGGGGGCGATGAAGTTGAAGGCATTGGCCGTCAAGCTATTGAGGAGCACGGTGATTTCCTCCGGGGTGGTCGTGCACTCCGTGGGAATGGCGGCCCCAGCTGGACAGCTCAAGATCCCCTGCAACGTCGCCGCCAGCGTCTGCAGCCGGCTGCAGTAGGTCACACCCGCCCCGTCCACGCCTGACCCCGGTGAGCCCTCGAATGCCAGCCCGTTATCGGGCAAGGCGTAGGACCCGTTCGGGCCCGGCCCCACCCCCGCGTTGAGCGTGGCGGGATCGATGACGACGCGCACCCGGACGGCCGAGACCGCGGTCGAACTATCGAGCACTGCATCTTTGCTCCGGACGGTCGTGTCGGTGTAATTGCCGCACTCGAGCGCCGGCGTGATAAAGAGATCCTTGGCATTGGCCATCTTGATCTGCTGGGACAGGATGGTCGTCCACAGCCCGCTGACCGCCCCCTCCAGGTCCTTGGTCTTGACGGTCTGCAGCGTGACGAGCTCCGTCACCGCCGCCGTCGCCTTCGCGGCCGGTTGGCTCTGCGCCGCGGCCGTGGCCACGGCGACCAGCACCCCGAGGCCGACGACAGGCGCGACACTCCAGATCTTGCGCATGGATTCCCTCCCTCTCTTGCAGGACGGTTGCTGATGACACGCGCGGCCCCGACGCCTCGGGCGCAAACCCTGCAACGCGCAGCCGTGGTGGGTGCCAGCGCATGCCCCCGGCCCGTGCGCCGTGGGCATGGTGCGTGTCTCCGCTCCGGCGTGCGGGACACCGCCCGTTGCCGACGCAACGAGGACCGAAGAACCAGCCGGTAACGATAAGAGTTCATCATAATATATCAACTAAGAGCTTTATGCTTTAAAAATTTCACCCCACGGGCGGGCTCACCCGGTGGTGACCGCGACGAGGCATGAGCGTGGACCAAAAACCCAGGCATATGCCTGGGCCCCTTGGTTATCTTTTCTTTAACGAGTTCTTACCGCTTAAAACTCTGAATCTGCCCCTTCGACTACGCTCAGGGCAGGCAGTTATCTCTTGAATGATTGAATTTGCCAATAACTCTGCGTACACGCCGCGTCTCGGCATCCACACTTCCACTGTGTCCCATTCCATGTGCAGAGGTAGCCGAGGATGTAGTTGTCCTGTGTCTGTTCGGTAACGGTCATGGACATGGCGACGTTCGCTGTCTTGGGATACCACGCTCCGGCAATCAGGGATTCGGTGCTGGTGTAGGAAACGGGCGTCCATCCTGACTGGCCTTGGTGGTAGGAGTAGCCGGTGTTGTAGATATATTGGTTGGCATCTCCCCTCCCAAGATCTATGGTCACGGAGGAAGATGAACACGTGGCTCTCATGAGCATCTCATTGGCGGAGAGTACGTCATAGGGGGCTCCATAGCCGGTGGGCAGGGTAGATGCGGGTGTGTACTGATGGCAGGAGATGGGAGCCGATGGCGTCGGGGAAAGGCTTGGGGATGGAGAAGGACTGGCGGGAGGAGTAGGCGTTGGCGTGCCTTTGACAAGATAATCCTCTACGCTCCACCCGTCAGCGCCGGAATCATAGTTGATATTCCACCACCAGTAGGTATCGGCGAATGTCGGACCTCCGACGACCGTACCGTATGCGCCGGTTGGCTGTGCCCCAAGCAGTGTTCCGCTCGATGACGGTGTCGCCCGAACATTGAGATTTGCGTTCGTCTGTACCATGTCGTTGATCGCGAATTTCGTGCTTGGAGGACTGTAGAGGGCCTGAGCTTCCGCAGCGCTCAAGGCGCGGTTGAAAACCTGCACCTCGTCAATGGTGCCGTCTGTATCGGTTCCGATCAAGAAACTCGCGGTGTTGTTTGCCGTAGCCGCGGGAATCGTTCCTGTATACGAAAGTGTTTTCGCTGCTCCGTCCACATAGGCTTTCAGCCGGTTCGTATTCCCGGTCACGGTTCCGTCAAAGACCATTACCACATGGTGCCATACCGTATCATTCGAAGTAAATTGCGCATAATTGTTTGCGTTGCTCACCGGGAACAGATACACCTGATCCGAGTAGGTCCCGATCGTAATTTGATTGGTCCCACTGGCATACTTGCTCACATTGATGTTTGAATTTGCCGCAGCCCGCCGGAACCACATGGCCATGGTAAGCTGGGGGGCTGCGTTCATTTGCGTGATGTTTGCGGTATTCACATAATTGTTCCCCGCCGAAGTAAATGCCAGCGCATTCCCTACCTTCCCTACAGTCCAGGTCGGATTGTTTACCAGTGTTCCCGTGTTGCCATTTCCCGAGGAATCGGCTGCAGTTGTGCCTGCCCCTTCGTCAAACTTCCAGTAGCCGAGGAGACCGGATGCGGGGGTAGGAGTTGGTGATGCCGTAGGTGTTGCAGTAGGCGTAGGGGTTGGGGTTACTGTCGGAGTAGGGGTCGGGGTGGGCGTTGCGGTTGGAGTCGGAGTGGGCGTAGGTCCCCCGCTCGGATACTCATAGGCACCGATGTCCCAGCTTACGCCCTGCGGACGGGTGACTTTGTCGAAGTCCCAGGTGAAAGCAGTCGTTCCCAGCGCGAGATTCCCCAGCATCGATAGGTCTACCCCCTTGTCCTTCGCTGGACTCGTTGAGAGTAGGTGGAAATCTCCTCCCGCCGGGTTCACGGCAATGCCCGAAACACTGCTCTGTACCACCGAATGGCTCCCTTCCGTCAACGATGATCCGCTCGGTGCCAGAAAATTGTAGTCGCTGTTGATGCTTGGGACACTCCCTCCAATTGACCCTCCTGGATTGTTGAATATCAGATTATTGCGCAGCACCGGCCCATCACTGAAGTCCGAAAATCCAATACCGCCGAGCGTCGCACTGTAAATCGTATTGTTATAGATCCGAATCCGCAGATTGTTCCGCGTCTGCCCCGTATCACGCGTCCAGGCGACAATTCCAATGCCCGGCATGGCGTAAATCACGTTGTTCCGGATTACTGCCCCTTGTGTGGCTCCAATCGTAATGCCATTACTCGAATCACTGGATCCATTGATCACACATCCTCCGTGATGGATCACATTGTTCTCAATCAGGTAATTCGACTCATGGGTGCTCAGATTCATCTGGCCTAGGGTGCCAATGCCGTCACCACCGCTACAATTCGGCGATGTACCCGAGTGCGTGTAGGAGATGGTGTTGCCCCGCACCGTCACATTGTAGAGACCGGCTTTCAGATCAATGCCATCGCCCTGGTCCCCGTTGAAACCCGTGTCGGTGAGGGTATTGCCCTCAATGAGAATATCGTAATTGTTGTCCCCGCCGTTGGGGCCGGTTTGGCAGCCGCCGTCTGCAGCAAGATTGTAGTTCCCTGCAATATAGATGCCTTCGCCGATACCTTTCTGAATCACATTGTTCCGGATTGTTACGTCGTGGTCAATCCCTAAATTCGCACAATTACCGTCCCCCACGGGCTGGTTGGTTTGTACCGTTGCTCCGATGGCGCTCACATCATGCACCCACATATACTCAAAGTAGGAATAGTTGCCGCCCCACCGAATGCGCGAGCCAGGTCCGGTCACTTCAAACCCCCGAATCGTCACGTAATCGCGCTGGTTGTCGTCGTCCCATCCCATGCCCATGCTGCCGCAGGTATTTGCACAGTTGACCTTAAACTTCTTCGTGCCCGCGTAATCCGCCCAATTCGGGGTCGCGTCATTCGTGTTGTACTTTGACATGCCGTCGAGGGTCAGGCGGTGCGATCCTGTGGTGTCAGCTCCGCTGGTACAGTTGGCTGTGCCTGCGCGGCATCCCCGGTCGATAAACAGCCGTGCGCCGTTTGACATGAGGAATTGTTCTGAGGTGTCTGATCCGGCGGTGCGGGCGGAGAAGTAGATGATCACATCGTTTGAGGCAAGTGCGCTTCTGATGGCACTCCACTTGGTCGAATAGTCGCTATCAGAGTCGGTCAGCGATTTCCACGGATTCGCCGCACTCCCGTTCTGGGTAGCACCAGTATAGGTGGGGTCAACATAAAACGCCGTCTGGCTGGAAGCCGGGTTCACTGTCACCGTGACATTTGACGTCACATTTGACGTACCATCATTCACCGAGAGCTGGAAGGTATAGGTCCCAGTTGTCGTGAAGGTTACGGTGGTCGTTAGAGCCTGTGCATTGGAAAATGTCACTGCTGCCGGACCTGAGGTCATGGTCCAGCTTACCGTCAGCGGATCATTCTCCGGATCCGTGGCCTGACCAAAGAGGCTCAGATCTTTAGCCGGGAAGTTCAGGGTCTTGGCTGGACCAGCACTGACGGTGGGAGCGGAGCCGGAGGCTTCTGCTGATGGAACATCGGCAGAGTGAAATGCCACCCAGAAACCGACAACCGCGACAGCGGCAATGAACGCAACCGCTGCACTGGATCTCTTGCGCATATGGGACATGTACTGTTCACATCATACTTGTATGCAAGGAAGGGTGTACGTTCATTGCAGTACGGACGTATGACGTGGAATATATGATGGATAGATAAGATATGAGAGATGGATAAATATGAGGGATCGTATCCTATTGATGAGTATACCTTACACATGTATCTCTGGTCGAGGAGGGTTATACACAGTAGTGCACAGCCATCTCACACGCTGGAGCAGGCTCTTACATTTCATCCTTATTGGTGATTTGAATCTCAACGCGAAATGTTCCGTTCGTCAGCTTGCAGTGGCCCATTTTTGCAGGGGTGAATGTTTGGGCGGACATGGGATTGCCTGCTGATAGCTGGACCTCCGTTTTTTTGAGCAATCCGGGGGTAGTGCACACCAGCTTATCCGGCGGAAACGCCTGTTTGTTGAGGATTACAGTAAATTGTTCGTCAGCATTGAAGACGAATGCTCTGCCGGTATCAAATTCGGTGATTTGGAACCTGCTGGCGGTATCAAGCACCCGAATCAGCGTAGCGTCGATAGTCCCTTCGCCCGTCAGAATGCCTCGAATTTCCACCAGATCCTTTTGTTTTATTACCGCAAGATCCGTGGAGATTGCATATACGCTAAAAATCTGCCCGGCATTGGTTACCGACACCCAGGAGGTGCCTCCTTCCGATTTTATGCCAATAGCCCGAGTATTGACAGCAACAGTCTCCACCGTGCCACGCAAGGTGATAGGAGACAGGACAGCGGATGTCGCCGTCCCGGTACCCGTTATTTCCGTGCCTGAAGGAGTAGGACTTGCCGTCATCAAAAGCGGAGTCGGCGTTGGAACCAGTGGGCTGCCGACTACGGTGCTCGAAGGCAGAGGCGATGAAGAAAGCGAATTTGAAACCGGAGTACCGACCTCCGACGTACCCGAGGGCGAGGGGCTGCTTGCTGCACAGGTGTTGCTCTCACCCGGCATCCGGGCATCAAGTGAATCTTCTATGGTCCAGCCTTCAGTCCCGTTTTCGTAATGGATCTGCCACCAGGTATAGCTCTCGGTGTCCATGGGGCCACCAATTACTGCGCCGAATGCATTGACTGGCTCGGCGCCGACTATCGAACACGTGACATCGGCGCAAGAACGGACGCTAACCGCATTCGGGGAAACCTTGATGAGATCGCCGACGGTGAATTTGTCCGGGGTCAAAGCACCGACTCCGCTGTAAATCTGCTGGACTTCGGATTCGGTCAGCATCCGATTATAGATCTGTACGTCGTCGATAGCGCCGTCGGTATCCTCCCCAATAAAGAAGTTTGCCGTATTACTTGCTGTGGTTGCCGGAACTGTTCCCTGATAGGACAGCGTCTGCGCCACTCCATCAAAGTAAACTTTCAGACGGTTCGTGTTTCCGGTCGCGGTTCCGTCAAAGATCATTACGATATGGTGCCATGCCGTGTCATTGGAGGCAAATTGTCCGTATCCTGTTAAACTCCCGGCAGGAAACAGATAGATCTGACTTGCATAAGCCTGAATTGCGATCTGTTCCATACTCACAGTAGATTTATAAATATTGATCCCTGCACCCGAAGTGGTCCGTTGAAACCACATTGCTAGCGTTAATTGCGGCGCTCCGTTCATGGGAGTAATATCCGCTATGGTGACCCGATTATTCGCTGCTGAACTAAACGTCAGGGCTTTGCCGAACTTCCCCGCAGTACGCACAGGCCTGTTGACCAAGGTGCCGGTTCTGCCGTTGCCCGAAGAGTCGGCGGCAGTCGTTCCACCTCTGTCATCGAATTTCCAGTAAGCTATAAGGCCCGGGGGCGGCGTAGCGGTCGGAATTGGCGTAGGTGTTGGAGCCGGGGTGAATGGACAGAGTGTGAGCGGCGCGGGAGGCGGACCGGAATCAAACTCATATGCTCCAATATCCCATGAAGCACCCCGTGGGCGGGAGAGTTTGTCAAAGTCAGTGGCAAAGCCGGTGGACACAAGGTCGGTTCCATTATCTCGGGGCAGAGAGGCGCTTGCGAGGTGAAAATCTCCGCCTGCGGCATTTACGAAAAGGCTCGAGATGTCACTCAGCAAGAAAGAGTGGGCTCCCTCGCTGAAATTGGACGAATTGGGGCCCAGAATATTGTAGTCACTGTCAACTCCGGTGGTGTTATATCCGCCGATCGAGGTAACCCCAAAGATGATATTATTTCTTAATTTAATATTGTGGCTGTCGCCGGAGCCAACTCCCGCCACTCCGCCCAGTATGGTGTTGTTGTAGATCTCCACATTAGAATTTTCGAATGGAGCGGGATCGCCGGCAAGGTAAATACCTATACTGGGGACATTGTAGATCAGGTTGTTGCGGATAACAGTCCCGTTTTGTCCACCAAGAAGCATTCCACTCTTAACCGAGTTGAAAATACGGTTTCCCTCGATCAGATAATTCGTTTTTGCCGGTGAAAACACGCCAAGAGCCGTGATCCCTACAGCATCTCCGCCGCTGCCTGCAGGCACATGCATATCCTGGATGAGATTGTTGCGCACGGTTACATTCATCAGTCCCATTTTCAGATCGATTCCATCACCCTCTGCTCCGTCTATGCCAGGGTCGCGAATGGTATTGCCTTCAATAAGGATATCGCTATGGGTATTGCCATAGTCAGGACAGCCGCCATAGCCGATTTTATTATATGTCCCGGCAATATAGAGTCCCTCACCTCTTCCGCGTTCGATGAGGTTGTTTCGTATTGTAATATCATGGTCTCTGCCAAAATCTTCCTGACAATTCGGATAGTCGTTCACCGCTGCATTGAACTGTACCGTGGCTCCAAGAAGCGTGACATCATGCACCCACATATTCTCAAGGACTGAATAACTCCCACCCCATCGGATGCGGGAACCCGGTCCCGTTGTTTCAAACCCCCGAATGGTGATGTAATCACGCTGGTTATCGTCATCCCACCCGATCGACATGCTCCCACAAATATTTGCGCAGTCAATCTTAAACTTGTTCGTGCCGGCGTAATCCGCCCAGTTCGGTGCCGCATCGTTCGTGTTATACTTTGACATCCCGTCCACGGTTAGCCGGTGCGTGCCGGTGGTATCTGCCCCGCTTGTGCACTTGAATGTCCCCGCCCGGCACCCGCGATTGAGAAACAGCCGCCCGCGATATGGCATAAGAAATTGTTCCGACGCGTCGGACCCGGCTGTTCTGGCGGAGAAATAAATAATGACATCGTTTGCAGCAAGCGTCGAGTTGATAATACTCCACTTCGCGGCGTAATCGCTGTCGCTCTGCAGGAGCGATTTCCACGGATTTGCCGCAGATCCGTTTTCGCTACTGCCTGTGTAAGTCGGGTCCACATAAAACGCGGTCTGACTGGATGCCGGATTCACCGTGGCCGTTACATTGCTCGTTATGTTTGACGTCCCGTCATTGGCGGAAAGCTGAAAGGTGTAGATACCTGTCGTGGTGAATGATACCGTCGTGATCAAAGCATCGGCATTCGAAAATGTCACCGCCGCGGGTCCGCTCACCAGTCTCCAATGCGCCACCAAAGGATCATCTTCCGGATCGCTCACATGACCGAAGAGCGTCAGATCTTTCGCCGGAAAGTTCAGCGTCTTTGCCGGCCCCGCATCTGCCGTAGGCGTAGACCCCGAAGCCCCGACTGGACGCTCTTTAACAAAAAATAGTATACCAGAAACGACCGCAGAGCTCAGCAGTGAGACGACAATCAAATATACATGGAATTTCTTCATAAGCGTATGGTAAGTATAGAGAATTTAGGGGAAAAAGTAAGTCCCAGTTTTACACAGGTCTACAGATCTTATGAGGGAGGTTATCGTCCCATATTGTACAGCCGTTTGATTTCATCCGTGGAGAGGATGCGGTTGTAGACGCGGACGTCGTCCATAAGGCCATCCCAGGGCGTATTTCTGGCAGCGGGATCATCATTACCGATAAAGACATTGTTTGTACCGCTATTCGTCGGAGACCCACTCGCCTGATTTGAACTTCCGGAGGGTGCGCCGTCGATATAGAAGTTCGCCGTACCCGCACTGTTCCTCGTAACTACTACGTGCTGCCATTTGTTGTAGGTGAGCGAATCTGCTGCCGATTTTGCCTCATTACTTGCCCCATCACTGGTAAACAAGAAGCATGTTGTATTGCAGTTATCAACGTGCTTTTCCGCATAAAGTATTACGCGACTATTACCTATAATTTTTCCTTTATTATTTGCGCCATCAAGCGGATTGACATCTACTGCCCTGGTATACACCCATGCGGAAATCGTGAGAGGAGTTGTACCAAGAAAATTATTTCCAGTGTCGATATAATCGTTTACTCCGTCAAAATTCAGTCCTTGCCCAAGTTTGCCAACTGCGCGAGTGGGACCATTGCCCATATTGCCGTCATGTCCCTGCCCGCTTTTATCAAATGCCCGGTTCCCTGCCATGTCCTTCCCGTCAAACGTCCACCAGCCGACGAGGCCGTTGGTGAGGGAGGTGGATGTTGTGTTCAGCTTGACTGTCCCGCCCATATTGTACAAACGTTTAATTTCATCCGCACTCAGCGCGCGGCTGTAGATGCGGACGTCGTCGATGAGGCCGTTGAAAGCTGTTGTATTATCAATTGGAGCATCTCCAATCTTTACGCTGAGTGAACTGTCATCACCCAGGAGCTGCGTTCCCATATCGTTATTTGTAACTGCTGAGACGATTCCGTTAACATAAAATATGGGAGTTCCTCCATTTTGAAACGTAACCACCACGTGCTGCCAGGTATTATATGATATCGAATTTGCCGCTGATTGCCATTCTGCATTGTCAATACCGTCTACCGTAAAAAAGCCCAGTTTATTACTGGTAATATAAAATACCCATCCACCAGAACCGTCTCCATTATGCTTGTCAATGATCCTTCCTCCCGATGTCCCCACTGTCCGTGGTTTCACCCAGGCTGACAGAGTAAACGTTCTCAGGTTAGTAAGTGCAGACCCGGTCCCCGCATCTACATAATCATTCACCCCGTCAAAGGAGAGGGCCTGGCCGATCTTCCCCGAAACACGGACAGGACCGCTGGTGAGGATGCCGCGGTTGCCGTTTCCGCTTCTGTCATACGCTTGCACACCCGACATATCCTTCCCATCGAACGTCCACCAGCCGACGAGGCCGTTGGTGAGAGAATTGGCGGTGGTGTTCAGCTTGACCGTGGCGCCGATTTTGTACAGCCGTTTGATTTCGTCTGCAGACAACGCGCGGTTGTAGATCCGGACGTCGTCGAGGGAACCGAGTAAGGAACTAGCTCCATTTTGTGACCCCAGGTTAAGCCGGTTTGCATCAACTGC
>Ga0137403_10004949_pt1 | contig 15560 bp, 17 predicted proteins | sample CZOMad2_1_16fung_FD_122057 | JGI IMG/M metagenome (GOLD analysis project Ga0137403, IMG submission 122057) | Vadose zone soil fungal communities from Angelo Coast Range Reserve, California, USA - CZOMad2_1_16fungal (Hybrid Assembly) | ecosystem: Environmental > Terrestrial > Soil > Vadose zone... | reverse complement strand
GTTTTGTCCTGGATTCGGAACCGTTTGAGCAGTGTCTCGAATGTGCAGTCTTCTCCGTGGTGCGAGAATTCAGCGTCAAGCATGTCGAACGAAACGGCGCGACCATTCGTCGAAGTTTTTTTCGCAAAAATAAACTTCGCCTTCGGATCGATGAATTTCCGGATCAGCCAGGCTGAACCAACGCGATCGATCTCCGGGCGCGGACGCGTGACCCAGGTTCTAGCGCGGTAATCTCGCGTCGCAACTTTTGGAACCGACGCTTCGCCTGGTTGCGTCCCTTCCATTTTGCGCAAAAGCATTTCCACATCTCGCGCCCGCGGGCAGTTGAAGAAGTCAGTTTGCTGGATCTCGCGAAATTGTTTTCGGACACGATCGAGTTTGTCGCCAAATGTCGACGAGCTACGAGTTTTGCGGTGACGAGTCAAAGCCCGAAGCAGCTCGCGGAGTGTCGCGTACTCTTTCGCGCGTGCGCTATTGAACAGCTCAATCAGTTTTTCGTTCGGTAACCCTTCGATTTCGCGGGCCCGAACCAGCGTGGCGTCGCCGCCGGCCGACCGGATTTCCTGGGTCAGCCACTGGAAAGATTCGTAACGCGGGGGTTCATCCGGCAAGACATAGGCCGAAGTTTGAATTTGGATAGCGCCGGACTTCTTGAGTTTGCGCCAGATCGAGACGCGCTCGGCCTGGTGAGTAGCCGGGAGCCGAAACAGAAGCAAAAGCCAGGTTAATTTCTTCTTTACCTGCATGTAGATATATACCTATACTGATAGTTATAGATATAACAAGATGCAATCCCCCTTACGGATTCTGTTGATCAGCAATTCGACCGTTCATGGCCGCGGTTATCTCGATCACGTCGAAGACGAGATCAAAACTTTCCTCGGGCCGCCGAAAAACGTTTTGTTTTTCCCATTCGCTTTGTACGACCGCGATGATTACGTCGCAAAAGCGAAAACGCGCTTTGCCGCGATGGGTTGTTCGCTCGAGTCCGCGCACGCAACCGGCGATCCTAAAAAGGCAATCGATCGCGCCGAGGCAATCTTCATCGGCGGTGGCAACACGTTTCGTTTATTAAAGGCGTTGCAAGATCTCGACTTGCTCGATCCGATTCGGCGCAAAGTAAAAGGCGGAGCGCCTTACATCGGCAGCAGCGCCGGCTCGAACGTTGCGGGCCCAACGATCAAGACGACCAAGGACATGCCGATCGTCCAGCCGCGGTCATTCGACTCGCTAGGCCTGGTCCCCTTTCAAATCAGCCCCCACTATCTCGATCCTGATCCGAATTCCACCCACATGGGCGAAACTCAAGAGGAACGCATCCTCCAATTCCTTGAGGAAAATGAAACGCCGGTCGTCGGCATTCGCGAAGGAGCATGGTTGCGAATCGAGAATGGCGCAGTGACGCTGAAAGGCGAAACCGGCGCGAGAATTTTTCGTCGCGGTCACGGTCCGCTCGAAGTTGCTCCTGGGACTGAAATCTCCGGTTTGGTCGGAGGACCCGATGAAACCTGAAGCAACGCTTTTGGTACGCCGCAGCGATGTTGAAGAGCTGCTAAGTCTGCCCGACTGCATCGATGCAGTGGAAGAAGTTTTTCGCCTCCAAGGCCAGGGCAAAATTCCGGGATCGGAAATTCTCGGAGTGAAAACGCCGAACGGCGGCTTGCATGTAAAAGCGACACTTCTGCCGCGCGGCCAGAGTTACATTGTCGCGAAACTCAACACCAACTTTCCGAACAACCACGCGAACTCGCATCTGCCGACCATTCAAGGCTTGATTGCCGTCTACGATGCGGAGAACGGTTGCCCCCTCGCCGTCATTGATTCTATCGAGATCACAATCAAACGGACCGCGGCCGCTTCGGCCGTGGCGGCAAAATTTCTCGCGCGAAAGAATTCATCCGTCGCCACGATTTGCGGCTGCGGAGAACAAGGGCGCGCGCAACTGCGCGCACTTCACTCAGTTCTACCGCTGAAGAAGATCTACGCGTTCGATCGCGATGAGCGGGTTGCTAAAAGCTTTGCCAGCGAACTTTCGCACGAACTAAAGATCGACATCGAGCAGACGCGCGACGCACCGACCGCAATTCCGAAGAGCGATGTCTGCGTCACCTGCACAACGTCGACCGATTTTTTCGTGCGCAAAGAAGCAGTCGAACCCGGAACGTTTATTGCCGCGGTCGGCGCCGACGATGCGCACAAACAGGAGATCGATCCGGCGTTAATCGCATCGAGCAAAGTCGTCGCGGACAGCCTGGAGCAAACTTGTGCGATCGGCGATACGCACCATGCCATCGCCAAAGGCCTGATGCGGAAAGAAGATGTTTACGCGGAGTTAGATGAAATTGTTGCCGGGAAAAAATCCGGACGCACGACCGACGACGAAATCTTCATCTTCGACAGCACCGGCGTCGCAATTGAAGACGCCGTGGCCGCGGCGGCGGCGTACGAAAAAGCGCAAACAGCCGGCATTGGAACTTATTTCCAATTCGCCGCTTAATTTATGAAATGGGTCACTCGTGAAAAAATCAAAGTCGATCGAGTGGCGTGTCCGTGGCTGATCCGGCAGTTTATCGATCCGCAGGCCGAATTCGTTTTTCTGCCGCACGACACCGATTGGTCGAAAATCGACAACGGCACCGTGTTCGACGTTCCGAATTGCGAGCTCGGTCACCACGGCGAAGACGTGTCGTTTAATTCAATTTTGAAAAAGTACCGACTGAGCGACCCAGCGCTTGTCTTACTGGGCGAAATTGTGCGCGCGGCCGATTCGCACCCAAGCAATCCCCATCCCGCCGGCGAAGGGTTGCGCTGGATCGCACACGGCTTCAGCGAGCTCGGCCTGAGCGATCACCAAATTCTCGATCGCGAATTTGTCGTTTACGACGCGCTTTACCAAGAGTGCAAGAACAGAACCGACGTGAGATAATCATTCTCTGATGTTCGGAATTCATGATTTCGGATTGTTTCTAGCCGCCGGCATTTTGCTGAACCTGACGCCCGGTCCGGACACGGTTTACATTTTGGGACGGAGCATCGCGCAAGGGCGCGACGCCGGAGTCGCTTCCGCGCTCGGCATTTGTGTCGGCAGTATTTTTCACACCTGTGCCGCGGCGCTCGGGCTTTCGGCGATTCTCGCGACGTCCGCGCTCGCTTTCGGCGCAATCAAGTTGTTCGGTGGCGCGTATCTGATTTTTCTCGGGATCAAAATGATTCTTGATCGACGCAAGCATTTGAGTTTGCCGTCCAACTTTCGGCGCCGCACAACCACGGCAGCATTTCGCCAGGGAGTTTTCACGAACATTTTGAATCCCAAGGTTGCGCTGTTCTTTCTCGCTTTTCTTCCGCAGTTCATCGACCCGACATCGAACAGCAAGGTCCTGGCGTTTCTGATCCTCGGTTTCACATTTGTCACCACCGGCACAGTCTGGTGCCTCATCCTTGCGTGGTTTGCTTCAGCTTTTAGCGAACGATTGCGAACAAACGAGACGATCGCGCAATGGCTCAATCGAACAGCCGGCGCGCTCTTTGTTTTTCTCGGTCTCCGTCTCGCGACAGCAAAGTGATCATCTCGATCTATGTCGGGCGACGCCCTGCGATCGATTCGGTCAGTTTTCTGCGCGTAAAGCATTCCTGAAATTCGAACAATTCTTGAGACCAATCGGTCAAAACCAAATAACCATGAATACAGCAAAGTTGTTCACAATCGCAGCGGTCAGCGCCGGACTCGCCTTCGGCGTTGTCGCGCAAGCGAAAGAAAAAGAAGAAGAGCAAAGCATCAGCAGCTCTGATGTGCCGGCGGCGGTGCAGCAGACTGCCGATACCCAAGCCAAAGGCGGCAAAATCGTTCGCTGGGAAAAAGAGGGCGCGAACTTTGAGGCCGTCATTGAAAAGAATGGCAAACAATGGGGCGTCGAAATCGACGCGAATGGCAAAGTCGTGAGCAAGCACGACGAGAGCAAAGAGCACAAAGAAAAAGGCGAGAAATACTAAGTGAGAGATGTTGCGGTTTTGGAGCGTTCAATCGCTCCAGAACCCGCAACGCGCCCGATCGCCGCTGGCTGTCTTAAGGTCCGCTTCTTCCCCAAAGGAGGGATTCAAAAATAACACCATCGCTTCGTGGTCATTCTCCTATGGTTGCCCGATCTTTGTGGGCAAACTGGAAGGGAATGGCCCACATGAAAACATCCAAGACAACACCAATATGCTGGCTGCTGACGGCTAGCCTCAGTCTTATCGCGGTCGCCCGCTTGTTTGCGGCAGATCTCGATACGGCGAAAATCGACAGTCTCACTGGCCTCAAAGGCAAGTTCAACGAAAAAGAAGGCGTTTATAAAGTAACCTTCCCGCGGAACGACGTGAAGATCGCGGTCGATGGCTGGACGATGCCGCCATTCATGGGCCTCGGGACCTGGGCCGCATTCCAGGGCAGCAATGATAAGGCGATGATGATGGGCGACACCGTTCTGTTTGAAGACGAGGTCAATCCGGCAATGTCCGCGGCATTCGACAACGGACTTTCAGTGACCGCGTTGCACAATCATTTTTTCTTCGATCATCCGAAAGTTTATTTCATGCACATCGAAGGCGAGGGCACGGTTGATCAGTTGGCCGGTGCGGTGCGCAAGGTTTACGACGAGATCAAGGAAATCCGGGCGGCGACTCCGCAACCGAAGGATTCGTTCGGTCAAATTGCGTTGCCGGAGAAGAGTTCAATCTCCGCCGAACCGCTGAATAAAATTTTCGGAATGAGCAGTGAAGTTAACAACGGCATGGTGAAATTCTCGATCGGCCATCCGGCGACAATGCATGGCGTCAAGATCGACAACGCCATGGGTGTGAACACGTGGATGGCCTTTGCCGGGAGCGATGACAACGCCGTGGTCGATGGAGATTTCGCCGTCACCGAAGACGAATTGCAGTCCGCGCTCAAAGCGATTCGCGTTGGCGGAATCAACATCGTCGCGATTCATCAACACATGACGAACGAGCAACCGCGCATTTTGTTTTTTCACTACTGGGGTAAAGGTCCGGCTAAGAAACTGGCCGAAGCAATCCAAGGCGCGATTCTGGCCTCCGGCCTGTCCGGCGTAAGTACATCGGCGGCGAGGTAAAGCGACCGTAAGTCATTTTGGAACGAACGAAGCAAGACAACAGGTAACGAGAACTAACAATGAAAACCATATACACACTGATGATTTGCGCCGGTTTCTTGTCAGGCACCGCACTGGCCGAGACGATCAACTTCGATGATGCGAAAGCGGGCGCAGCGCCGCCGGGTTGGAAAAGCGCGGTCACCGGGACTGGCAGCGCGAAGTGGAGCGTCGAGCAAGACAGCTCCGCGCCAAGCAAGCCGAACGTGCTTAAACAATCTGGTGTCGGCACGTTTCCGGTCTGTATTTACGAAAGCGCGAAGCTCAAAGACGGCTTTGTCGAAGTGAAATTCAAGCCGATCGAAGGCAAAGAAGATCAAGCTGGCGGCGTCATCTGGCGCGTGCAGGACTCGAACAGTTATTACATCGCGCGGGCCAATGCGCTTGAGGACAACGTAACGATCTACCACACGATCGGCGGCAAGCGGGTTGCCTTCAAAAGCATAAACACGAAAGTAAAGTCCGGGGTCTGGCACGCGCTGCGCGTGGATTTCGAGGGCAACAAATTCACCGTCACGTTCGATGGCAACAAGGTAATCGAAGCGACCGATCAAAGTTTCCCGAACGCGGGAAAAGTTGGCGTGTGGACAAAAGCCGACAGTGTGACGTTATTCGACGACTTCAGCTTTAGCGGCAAATAGGTAACAGGCGGTCCCGTCGTCGGAAGATAATGCGTAACTTGATTGGCGTTCTCGTAACTCTCGCGCTGATCCTAATTCTGGCCTCGTGCCGGCCGACAACTGCACGAACGGTTGTTGTCTATGTGAGCGAGGACCAGGTTTTTTCTGAGCCGATCCTGAAGGATTTCGAGCGCGACACCGGGATCACGGTGAAATCTGTGTTCGATACCGAAGAATCTAAGAGCACGGGCGTGATGAACCGGCTCATCGCGGAGAAGGACAATCCACAGGCGGATGTTTACTGGGCGAACGAGCCGGTGCGAGCGGACGCGCTTAAGCAGCGCGGTGTGTCCACGCCGTATGTGTCAGGTTCTGCGGAAGGCATTGCCGATCAGTTCAAAGATCCGGATCATTACTGGACCGGTTTTTCTGCGCGCGCGCGCGTGCTGTTGGTCAACGCAAGATCGACAATCAAACCCGCGGGCATCATGGCTTACACGGAGCCTTCAGCGAAAGGGCGCACGGCCATCGCGAATCCCTTGTTTGGGACGACCACCGATTATGTCGCTGCTCTTTTCACGATCTGGGGCGACGACCGCGCCAAGACTTTCATGAACGACATCAAGAAAAATGGCGTGAAGATGACAACGAGTAATGGTGAAAGTGCTGACTTCGTCGCGACCGGACAAGTCGACTTCTCGCTCGTCGATACCGACGACGCAGTAAATCTGAAGAAACAAGGCAAGCCGGTCGAGATCATTTACCCGGATCAAGATGCGAATGGTCTCGGCGTCCTGATTTTGCCGAACGCAGTCGCGTTGGTCAAAGGAGGACCGCACACGGAGAATGGGAAACGACTTATCGATTATCTCCTGAGTAAGGAGACCGAACGCAAACTCGCATTTGCTGATTGCGCCCAGATCCCGTTGCATTCCGGTGTGGAAATACCTCCGGAGATCAGGCGCATCGAAGGCATTAAGACAATGCGCGTCGGCTACGCAGACTTGGCGCGCAAGATGGAGGAGATCCAGCCCTTCCTCAAAGAATGGGCCGGACAGTAAGAGCCGAAACGATCGTTCTTTGGCTGTGTCTCGCAGTCGTTGCGATTGCCGGTCTCGCACCAATCGCTGTGATGGCCTTCGAAAGCGTTTGGCATGAGGGGCATTTTAGTCTCAATCATTACCGCGAACTCATTTCAGCGGCACGCTACTGGCCATTGTTTGGCAACAGCATTCGATTAGCGCTGGCAACGACGGCCCTTTGCGGATTGATCGGTGTGCCCACAGGAATCTTGTTCGCAAAATCCGATCTCTCCCTGCGTTCCGGTTTCATGTGGCTGCTCACAGTGCCATTCGTATTGCCTCCGTATTTTGTCGCGCTCGGCTGGAGTCGCGTCGTCGCCCATCTTGGAGCAACGTCATCGGACTGGCTGTTCGGGTTCGGCGGCTGCGTGCTTGTGCTTTCTTCCGTATTTCTGCCGATCACGATGCTCCTGACGTTTGCGTCGGCATCGAACGTGGACGGCCGTCTCGAAGAGGCGGGCCGTCTCGCATCGCGATGGCCAACCGTGCTTCGACGAATCACGCTGCCACTTAGTGCCCCCGGGATTCTGTTTTCCCTAGTCCTCGTATTTTTGCTAGTGATCGGCGAGTTAAGCGTTCCGAGTTTCCTGCGCTACCCGGTTTTGCCGGTGCTGAGCTTCACCCAATTTGCCGCCTCGTACAACTTTGGCGCGGCCACGGCGGCAGCGGTTCCACTTGCGGCGTTAGCATTTCTCGGTGTTCTCATCGAGTCTGCGCTCCTTCAAAATCGGGTCTTCACGTTTCGAAGCGTTCGCCGTGGGCTGCTAATTTCTCTTGGACGCTGGAAACATTTTTTCGCGGTAATCGTCGGACTAGTGAGCATCGCGCTCGTCATCCTTCCTCTAAGCGCGCTCTTCGCCGACGCATTCTCACTCACCGCATTGCATAACGCGGTGCAACGAGCGGGAGCCAGCGTCGTAAGAAGTGTTATGTATTCGGCTATAGCGGCAACGATCTTGATGACTCTTGGATTTCTGCTCGGCCATTTAACGCGCGATCGCGGACAACGACTAGTGAACTTTCTGACCCTCGTGCTGTTTGCGATTCCGGGAACGGTGTTATCGATCGGGCTGGTTCGCCTGTGGAACTCGCCGATTACCTGGTTCATCTACACAACTCCGGCGCTGTTGATACTCGGTTACACCGCACAATATTGCGCCGTCACGACAAGACTGTCGGTGGCGGGATTTTTTCTCATCCCGAAAACGCTCGATGAAGCCGCTCGCCTTAGCGGAGCGTCATGGGCGCGCCGGCTCTTTCGGATTTTCGTGCCGCTCTCGACGAAAACGCTCATCTGCGCCTGGCTCGCGGCTTACATTTTGTGTCTGCGGGACGTTCCCCTTGCGCTCATGACTGCTCCGCCGGGCGGCGATCCACTGCCGGCCCGCATCTTGACACTAATGGCGAATGGATCTCCGCCTTTGATTGCGAGTCTCTGTCTAATTATGGCGATGGCTTCCATTGTTCCCCTAGCGATTTTGGCACGAGCGATCCGAGCGCAAGCCATACCAGCATGAATCACATCGAACTCGATGGCGTCTCAAAGACGTTTGGCGAGCGAATCGTTCTTAACGACTTATCGCTTCAGATTGAAAAAGCGGAGCGCCTCGTACTCTTCGGTCCGTCCGGTTCTGGGAAAACCACCGTTCTGCGCCTTCTCGCCGGATTGGAAGTTCCCGACAAAGGCGAGATTCGGATCGCAGATCGAATCGTCGCAAGCTCCGGAAAGAATCTCGTTCCGCCAGAGAAACGGGATGTGGGAATGGTGTTTCAGGACCTTGCGCTATGGCCGCATATGACCGTGCAGCAGAACCTGATGTTCGGTCTCACCGCGCGCAGAGTTGAAAAACGTGAGGCTGAGGTTCGCGTCCGCGAAATGCTTCGTCTTGTTGGCCTGGAGCACCGAATGGAGGCCAAGCCTCACGAGCTTTCCGGTGGCGAGCAGCAACGAGTTGCGCTGGCGCGCGCTTTGGTGTCGCGACCTTCTATTCTTCTCATGGACGAGCCGCTTTCCAGCCTTGAGGACGAACGCAAGCGCGCCCTCGCCTCCGATTTGTTAAATCTTCAAAGCCGGTTCGGCTTTACCTTGGTCTACGTAACTCACGACCAAACCGAAACAGACTTGCTGGCCTCACGCGTCTGCCGGATGCGCGACCTCCAGCCCGCGGATCAAATCAACGGCGCAACAAGAATAGTCCGGTGATCGCCAAGCTTACTCCGAGCAGCCGTTGCCATGAGACGGGTTCGCGAAAAAATACTATGCCAGCGATGGCCATGATCGCGGCGCCGCCGGCTAAAATTGCCGGCACGGCCGAAAGCGGACCGCCCTTTTGAAAAAGCAGAAAGAAAGCGATCGTTCCCGCGCCGACACAAATCCCGGTGAGAAGCGAATAATTAAATCCAGCTGCGCTGAATTTTTGGTTCCATCGGCCAACGAACCAAAGAACTGCCAGATACAGCAAGATCGACAATGCCGCACTCGCTTCGACAACGAAACCTCCTAGACCGTCGCCGATACGCTCGGAGGCAAGTCGCGTGAAAATTTGATGCGCGCCGTAAAGAACAGCGGCCACGACCGCATACCAGAACCATGAGCTCATGCGGCGAGATTAGTTATCAAAGTTCGAACGTCTACGCCTAAAATTCCGTTTCGCCGCATGAAGCAGATCACGCGCGAGAAACGTAAGGTGGACCGAGTTTCATGCACTTTCTTCAAAATGCGGTAGCAGTGCGGAATGCGTAAAACTTGTTTGCGGTTGCTCGGACTGATTGCGTTCTCCTGCGGGACGGCCATCGCTCAGGAGTCATATAAATTTCTCAGCGAGATCCCGATCGGCGGCGAAGGCGGGTGGGATATTCTCACAATCGACTCGGCGGCGAGCCGGCTCTACCTCTCGCACGCGACGAAGGTCGTCGTTGTCGATCTTAATAAGAACAGTGTCGCCGGCGAAATTGCCGACACACCGGGCGTTCACGGGTTCGTGGCAGTGCCCGAGCTGCAACGCGGCTTCTCCTCCAATGGAAAAGAGGCCAAATCGAGTGTCGTCGATTTAACAACGCTGAAAACGGTTTCAAAAATCGATACCGGCGAGAGTCCTGACGCCCTCGTTTATGAACCCCTTCGAGGCGAAGTTTACGTTTTCAATCATAAAGGAAATTCAGCGACCGCGGTTGACGCGAAAGAGGCGAAGGTCGTTACGACGATTCCGCTCGGCGGAAGCCCGGAGTTCGCAGCGGTCGATGAAACCGCCGGCCGAATTTACTGCAACATCGAGGACAAAAACGAAGTAGCGGTAATCGATGCGGCCAAACACGAAGTGATCGGGCGCTGGCCGTTGGCTCCCGGCGAAGGGCCGAGCGGCATCGCTCTGGACGCGGCGCATCATCGATTGTTCGCCGGCTGTCACAACAAAATGATGGTGATGCTCGACACGGAGACCGGAAAAGTTGTGACGACAGTGCCGATCGGCGCTGGCGTCGATGGCTGTGCCTTTGACGATTCGACTCAACTCGCTTTCGCATCATGCGGCGATGGCACGACGACGATCGCCAAAGAAGACACGCCGCAGAAATTGACGGTCGTGCAAACGCTCGAGACCGAGCGCGGCGCGCGCACCATGGCGATTGATCCGAAAACGCATCGGATTTATTTGCCGTCGGCGCAATTTCAGCCGCCGCCCTCGCCCTCTCCGGGTGCGTCTCCAGGACGGCCGACCATCGTGCCGAATACATTGAAGCTTTTGGTTTACGGACCGACGGAATCGGCAAAGCATTAGAGCGTGCGACGATTAGCGATCGCGGCGATTGCCGTGTGTACTGCACGAGCCGCATTCGCTCAGGGCGGTCCGCCGATGATCACCGATGATCCGGGAACGCCGGGACCCGGCAAGTGGGAAAACAACATTGCGATCGCGTTTGAACATCGTTCCAGCGAAACGGCCTACGATTTGCCCGCGATCGACCTAAATTACGGAGTCGGCGAACACATTCAGCTCACGTTACAAACGGCGCCGGTGCTGTTGAAGCGAGATGATCACGGCCCAATCGGCGGACTCGGCGGAACAGAGGCGGCGTTGAAGTGGCGTTTTCTGGACGAAGAACGGAACGGTTTCGACATCTCGATGTTTCCGCGGGTCATTTTCAACGTGACGCAATCATCGGTCCGGCGCGGTCTCGCTGAGGACGGCACGCGTCTTCAACTTCCATTTCAAATCGCGAAGACATTCGGGCCGTGGCACGCCGATGCGGAATTCGGTCCACTGGCCAGCACCGTTGGCCGCAGCGAATGGCTCTACGGAATGGTCGGCGGTTACGATTTGGCAAAACCGACAATGCTGATGGCGGAGCTTCACGGCACTTCGCGAATGAATTTCACGCGCGACATTTTGACCGTGAACTTCGGGTTGCGCCACGAGTTTACCGAAACGCGGATCCTGATTATCTCGATGGGCCACGAGATTCGGTCGCCCGACCAGCCGCTCGCGCTAGTCGGTTATTTCGGAATGCAGTTGCTCTACTGAGCGACGTCTTCTTCTGATTTGTTCAATGCGCTTTCGAAGCCGGCTTCTGCGGGAAAATCAGAACCAACGCGACGATTACCACCAGGAGCGCTAACGAAGCAGTGTAACGGCTTAGAGCCAGCCCTCCTTGTGCGAACGGCTTATCGAGAAAATCGCCGACGACGGCGCCGAGCGGGCGAGTCAAGATGAATGCCGCCCAAAATAAAATGACGCGTGAAAGGCTCGTGAAGTAGTAGAGAAGAGCGGTCAACAGGAGCAGACCACCGAAGACCGCGGCCGCCCCGACATACCCCATTTCATTGGTATCGGCGACCCAATCGCCGAGTGCCGTACCGAGTGTCTGCGAGAACATGATCGTCACCCAATAAAACACCTCGACCTTTGGTGTATTCACCGTTTCGATCGATATGCTCCCGGTCGACCAACGCCAGATCAGAAGCGACGCAATCACGAAGATCAGCAAGATCGTCGAACCGCCGGTGTAGCCGATGCCGAGCGATCTGGTGCAATAATCCGCTAAGGTGGTCCCGACCGTCGTCGTTGCGACGATCGTTAGCCAGTAGAGGAACGGGTGAAATTTTTTCGCCCGGATTTGCACGAGCACCGCGGCTACGAAAATCACACCGAAAATTACCGTTCCGATCAAATAGCCGGTGCCTTTGGCTTCGGCCGTCGTTTCGCCAAACCACGACATGGTGACGGCATCGCCACCGGTCTCGCCGAGCGTGGTCGCCAGGATCTTAATGATCCAGAAGAGCAGCGTTACCTGCGGTACCTTTGCAACGAGGTCCGATTTCCTTTCGTCCATAGTTATCCTCCAATAATCATCTTTGCCGGCCTGGCGCGAATGTGACCTGCGGAACTTTGTTTTTCATAAAGATAAGAAAGAGAGTGATGAGACGACGTCATCATCCCTCGTTTGTTCACGAGAGATAGTCAGACTCAATCAGCTCGTCGGGCAGACCAAATTGAAATCCAAGATAGAACGCCTGGGCATGGCTAAACGGTCGTAGGAACGATTTTAGCCGCATGCTTGAATAAACCGCGCGATTCGGCCAAAACTTCTGTGTGCTCGCCTTCAAATCGCTGGCCGATTTTTTTGGACTTAAACGCAATCTCATTGTTCTGCTGCTCGCCATTTTCATGATCGGCGCGGGCGAAGAACTCTGGATGCGGTTCGTGCCCAAATATCTCCAGGCCGTGGGTGCGACGGTTTTTGTCATCGGCTTGTACGATGCGCTTCGGACATTGCTCGGCGCGGTTTACGCCTATCCCGGCGGTGTTCTTGTCGATCTTTGGGGACATCGACGCGCGTTTCTCGCTTTCAACACCGTATCGATAGTCGGCTACGCGCTCGTTCTTTTTATTCCGCATTGGGCAGCAGTGATCGCGGGAATGTTTCTGTTTTTGTCATGGAGCTGCTTTTCATTGCCGGCGACGTTTTCGCTGGTCGCGGCGGCGCTGGAAGCAAATCGCCATTCGATGGGCATCGGCGTCCAAGCGGTGATCAAGCGATTGCCGATCATGATCGCCCCGTTTTTTGGCGGAGTGTTGATCGATCGGTTCGGTGTGATTGGCGGCGTCCGCATCGCACTCGTGATTTCGATCGTTCTTTCGGGCGCGACGATTTTCGTGCAACGGCTTCTGCGCGACGAACCGAAAGAAGAAACTGCGAAGGAACACCTGAACTTTTGGCAAAGCTTGCGCGAGTTCAATTCCCCGATGCGGCGGCTGCTCTTGAGCGACATCCTGATTCGGTTCTGCGAACGGATTCCCTACGCCTGGGTCGTGATCTTCGCGATGGATTACATCGGCATGAGCGCGAAGGAAATTGGCGTGCTTACGACAGTTGAAATGCTGGCCGCGACGCTGTGCATCATTCCGGCATCGCATTATGCCGACAGATACGGCCGCGAACCATTCGTCATCGTCACGTTCATCATGTTTACCCTTTTCCCAATCGCCTTGCTCGTTTCGCATGCATTTCCATCGTACAGCCTCGTCTTACTCTTCGTGGCCTTTATGATTCGTGGTTTCAAGGAATTCGGCGACACCTCTCGTAAGGCCCTCATCATCGGTTATTGCGACCCCGCGCGCTGCGGGCAAATGGTCGGCGCCTACTATTTAGTCCGCGATTTGATCGTCAGCGTGGGGGCAATCTTCGGCGCCTACCTTTGGAACGTGAATCCAAACCTCAATTTCCTTGGCGCCACCGCCCTCGGCATCGTTGGCACGATCTTCTACGTCAAAACGATCCGTGAACAGCGCGAGGAAGCACTCGAAGACATCAAAGAGGAAATCTCCCGACGCCGATTCCGGTAAGCCGCGAATTTACTTTGGCACTTCACTCGCATCGCCAAAATATTCCCAACGTTGGAGTGAAATCGGGACGTTGCCGTTTTTCCAAACGAAGTCGTGGAACGCGCGCAGATTGAATTTGTCGCCTTGTTGCATGCGCGCATCAGCCAGCAACCTTGTGATCTGAAGTTTTCCGATCTGATAGGTGAGCGCCTGTCCCGGACCAGTCGAAAACGCGATTGCTTCTTGCCGCGCGGTAATTTCATCCATCGGAACTTTTTCGTGTAAGTATTTCTTCGCCTCCTCGAGCGTGAACTGCGCGAGCGCGAGTTTCACGTCCACTTCCACGCGCAGCGCGCGCAGGCGCATGAAATTGTAAATGATCTCACGCGTATGTGGACTATCGTCGAACAGCCCGCCTTGTAACATCATCTCCTCGGAATAAAAGCCGATGCCTTCATTCGCGCCGGAGTCGTAGTAATGCCGCCGAATCGGGTCTTCGTGTTTCCACGACAGACAGAGCTGAAAATAATGGCCGGGAATTCCTTCGTGGACGCAGATCGGTCGCGGATCCATCGACGTCGCCCGCCAGAAGTAAACGAGATTCGGTCCAGGATGACTGACATAGCGAATGCAGTTCTCTTTCAGCCGCGACGGCGACGTGAAGTCATCGTGTTCGCTAAACGGGAGCACCGCCAAGTATTCGGGTATTTGTCGCAGTGTGTAATGCCGGATCCAATCGGGAACGGTGAGAATGTCGCGCTCCTCAAGAAATTTCCGAATCTGCAATTCCTTCGCCGTTGCATCAGCGATCCATTTGTCGATGTTGTCCTCAATGTTCAGCGGCGGAACATCCTTGTTGCGATTTCTTTCGTAGGCTTCAAATGCAACTGCGCGGTTCCATTCCTGGCGTCCCATCGCCAGCAATTCCTCTGGCGAGTACGGCATCAACGCGACCTTCCTGAGAAAGAAAACGTAGGCATCGCGGCCAAGCGCAGTCTGTTGGGGCAACGACGGCAATTTCTCTTGCAGGTATTTCCGGAAACTTTCCAGCGCATCTGCCGCACGTTCGACTACAGCGCTCAATTCGGAGCCCTTGAGAGTTGTCGATTTTACGAGCTCCGTAGCCATTTCGCGCAAGCGCTGGTCCACGCCCGTGAGAGCTTGAATTGCAACGGTTGCGAACGGCGCCGGCGGTTGGTCCAGGTTCGCTTCGGCTTGTTCCAAGATCGACGGAATATTTTCAATGCGCGTGAGAATCTCTTTGCTGCGCGCTTCGTCGTAGGGCGCCGGCACGGTCAGCGCCTCAGTCAACCCAGTCAGCGTTTGCTCGATGTAAAAATTCGGATCGCGTTTCCAACGCGGGTTAATGTCCAGCTCCCAATGCACCCGCGCCAATGCCGAGCCAATCAATCGGTAATCGACTTGCCTGGCGATCGGCCACGTGTGCGAATCAATTTTCTTCCAGCGCGTTTCAAATTCGCCCAACTCTTTGCGCTCACTGTCGATCTTGGCACGCGACCAATCGCGCATTCCGCCCGGACGCTCGATTCGATTGACATCATCGCCCGTGAACGGCGCATATCTCGCGCGCCACGACCAAAAATCGGACGCGAGTTTGTCGAGCGAATCGGTTTGTTGCGCCTGAGGCGTTTCGGCTGAGGCGACAATGATAAATAAAATCGCGCAAAAAACTTTCATGCTTTCAGGCTAATCTGCATTTTGCCGAATCGTAATCACAGCCGGCGTGCGCTCCGGACGATAAACCGACGCGCCGTAAAAGATGGCCGGTGCTTTCCCTCGGGCGTACCGAATTTTCTGCAATTGCGCGTCCCAGTGTTCTATATAAGAGCAGTTCGCGGTCTTGGTCGTCCCTGGAATTGGCACGTA
>Ga0137403_10004948_pt1 | contig 15562 bp, 12 predicted proteins | sample CZOMad2_1_16fung_FD_122057 | JGI IMG/M metagenome (GOLD analysis project Ga0137403, IMG submission 122057) | Vadose zone soil fungal communities from Angelo Coast Range Reserve, California, USA - CZOMad2_1_16fungal (Hybrid Assembly) | ecosystem: Environmental > Terrestrial > Soil > Vadose zone... | reverse complement strand
TATGGCCGCGACGCCGTCGCGCAAATCATCACCTTCGGCACCATGGGCGCCAAATCCGTCGTGCGCGATGTCGGCCGCGTCATGGGCCTGAGCTACGGCGAGTGCGATCGCCTCGCCAAGATGATCCCGTTCGACTTGAAGATGGATTTGACGAAGGCGCTCAAGCAATCGCCCGAGCTTAAGGAAGCCTACGAGACCGAAGAAGCCACGCGCGAATTGATCGATACCGCGTTCGTCCTGGAAGACCTCACGCGCAATGCCAGCGTGCACGCCGCCGGCGTCGTCATCGGCGATCAACCGCTCGTGAATCTGCTGCCGCTCAAGCAGGACGAAGACGGCACCATCGTCACGCAATACGCAATGAATCCGGTCGGCGACCTCGGCTTGTTGAAAATGGATTTTCTCGGGCTGAAAACGTTGACCGTCATTCGCAATACCTGCGAAATGGTGAAACGCACGCGCGGCATCGACGTGTCGATTGATAATCTGCCGCTCGACGACGCCAAAACGTATGATTTGCTGAACAAAGCGAATACGCTCGGCATCTTCCAATTGGAATCAGGCGGCATGCGCGATTTGTGCCGCAAATTCCAAATCAGTTCCGTCGAGCACATTACCGCCCTCGTGGCGCTCTACCGCCCGGGACCGATGGACCTTATCCCGGAATTTATCAAACGCCGCCATGGCGAGGTAAAGATTGAATACGAGCATCCCTTGCTGGAGCCAATCGCGCGCGAGACCTACGGAATTTTGATTTACCAGGAGCAGGTGATGCAGGCGGCGCAATTGCTCGCGGGCTTCACGCTCGGCAGCGCGGATTTGCTGCGTCGTGCCATGGGCAAAAAGAAACTGGAGGAAATGGTCAAACAACGCGCCATTTTCGTCAAAGGTTGCAAGGAGAAGAACAAAATTCCGGAGGCCAAAGCCAACCAGATTTTCGATTTGCTGGAAAAATTCGCGGGCTACGGCTTTAACAAATCGCACGCGGCCGCTTACGCCATCGTCGCGTATCAAACGGCGTATCTGAAGGCGAATTATCCGGTCGAATTCTTCTGCGCCATGATGACGAACGACATGGGCGACACGGCCAAGTTGAGCCTATACATCAACGAAGCGCGCGCCTTCGGCATCGAGGTGCTGGGGCCGGACGTGAATGAAAGCCTGGTGTATTTTGCTCCTTCTCAAAACGTAGGACAGGCTTCCAGCCTGTCTCCATCATCTCCGGCCGAAAAAAATGGAGACAGGCTGGAAGCCTGTCCTACGCAAGCCATTCGCTTCGGTCTCGCCGCCATCAAGGGTGTTGGCGAAGTCGCCGTGCAGGCGATTTTGAAAGCGCGGGACGAAGCCGGAAAATTTGAGACGCTGGCCAACATGTGCCAGCGCGTGGATGGACGCGCCGTCACTCGGAAAATCCTCGAAGGCCTCATCAAATCCGGCGCGTGCGATTGTTTTGGCCAGACCCGCGCCACGCTGTTCGCGCAAATTGATCGCACGCTGGCGCGCGCCGCCAGCATCATTTCCGACCGGCAACGCGGGCAAAGCTCCTTATTCGGCGCTTTGGAAGAGAAAACTGAGCCGATGCCGGAAGCCTCCACCAATTTACCGGAATGGCCGCAGCATGAACTGCTGGCAAACGAAAAAGAATTGCTCGGCTTTTATGTCACCGGCCATCCCTTGACGCCGTATGCGTCGATTCTCGAGAAATACGCGCTGGCGACCACGTCCACGCTCGGGCAATTGCCGAATCGCAGCCTCACACGCATCGGCGGATTGATCGGCGCGGTCCAGAATGGCATCTCGAAGAAGAGCGGCAAACCCTATTCCATGGTGACCCTGGAGGATCTGGAAGGCTCGGTCCAAATCCTCTGCATGAACGAGAATTACGACAAATACCGCGAATTGCTCGTTTTAAACAAAGCCATTCTCGTCATCGGCGAAGTCAATACCGGCGATGAGCGCCCGAAAATTTTCCCGCAGGAAATCATGCCGCTGGAAGACGCGCCTCGGAAATACACCAAACAGGTGTATCTGCGATTGCACATGGCGCACCTGCAAACCGAGCACATCGAGTCGGTGCGCGATTTAATAACGGCGCACCCGGGCCGGTGCCCGTTGTTCCTCTGTTTTGCGAAGCCAACCGGCGAAAGAATCTTTGTGGAGACGCACGAAAAGTTTTTTGTCGCGCCCTCGCGCGAATTGCAACATGCCGCCGATGAGTTGTTCGGCGAGGAAACGTATTACGCAAAAGTCGATACGACTTTACCCGAGCGCGTGCAACGCCGCTGGGAGAAAAAGCCGGAACTTGCCGGGGCCGAGGGATAACGGGCCAAAATTAGGGTTCTTCGCTGTTTTCGGCGGAATTAATTCTCCAAAAACGTGGCCATGACTGCATCCTGGAGGGATGTCGGATATTAGCCGGGGATAACATCCCCGGTATCGATCCCATAAATCACAGCGCCCCGGAGGGGCGCGGGAAATCACAATGAAATCACGACCTTCCTTTGTCCTCCCGGGCAAGCCGCCGTTTCCGATGCTGACGATTCATTTCGCCGAAAACAGCGAAGAACTTAAATAAAGCACTTTCAACGCCCCACCACCGCGAGTTGCGAATAACGCGCCACCAAATCCCTCACACTCGCCTCGTAAGCTTTGGCTTTCAGGGCGTCCACTTGCTGCTGGTCCTTGGCTCCGCGGCGCAGGGCGGTGCTGAAGCGTGAATCACCAAATGCTTCGGGGCTGAGCACCGACCAGTTCCCGGTACGCACATCCACTAACGCCAACTTCAGCCGGATGCGCATGTGCTGTTTTTCGTCGGGCACCACCCAACTCACCGTCGGAACCCACGACACCGATTTGGTGGCCAGGTTCTGTTTTTCAGATTCAAGTATTCCCCAATAACAAAGAATCACATCATTCCCTCCACGCGCAGCCGCGAGCCGAAGCGATTGCGCAAAACTTTCCGGGTCGCGACTCTCAGTAGTCAACTCTGCGCCACGACGTGACGCCGGCGGCACGCCTGAGAACGGACTGACGCGAAAATATTTGCCAAGATCGCTCACCATCGGCGCATCAGGAAACATCGCGCCGGATTGGATGAGCAGGATGGAACTATTCGCGTTCAAGCTAACCGCTTTTGCGCTGTCCAGCGCGTGTTGAATGTCCTGCTCGGAAGCCACCTGGCCGCGCGCGATGCCCAGCACGTCGAATTCACTTAACTCACCTCGATACGCAAAGCCCGGGTCTGACTCATTCACACGCGGCCCGAAATACGAAACGCGCTCATCACCACGATAGCTTGAATTTGAAATGGACCGCGTGGATTCGCATCCCACGAACACCGAGCAACTGAGGACGAGTAAGACGATTTTAGATGTTTTCATAAATAGATTCATTGGTTCCTGTTTGTTTCATTTTTATTGAGGAGATATGGCAAAATTTCCTTGTTATAAGCCTCGGCATATATCGTGGCAGATCCCAACAACGGATGCGAGCAGCCACACGGCAATGGCACTTTCGGAAGAGATTTTACAAGCTCCCCACATTCATCCGGGATTCCGACAGCCCAGCAGGCGAACCCGCCAGTGTATGCCACTCGCGGTTCGCCAGCGGCGATATCCGCGCGCGCATCGGCTTTTGCGGCAGTCCGAATTTCTCGCGGGCTGCCCGTGCGCAGGATTGACGGCCCGGGGTACGCCGTCACACACGACTGTGTTCTGCATCCGGTCGCCAGCGTTAATAGAAACCAAAGAACGAACGCAGTTTTGATAAACGTTTTAGTCATCTGGCGTGGTGGTTTTAGTTTTCATCCCCGCCGGCGCGGGAATCGTCACCGGAACAGTTTCGCTTTCCGTCCCGTCCGTCACATCGCTCGCGTCCACTGCCAGGAACGCAGTGAATGGCGACATCAGGCCGTAATCCAGCGCCACTTGCTTTATTTCGTATGGAAGTTCCGGGTTCGGCGCGTAGATGTCTTGGTTTTCAAGGTCCGCGATTTTCGTACGCGCCCAAATGCCCGGCAGCCCTTTGTTTGCGACAACGCCGATGCTTCCCACTGGAATCTCGAACTCTACCGGTGCGTTCGCGGCATTTCCACTGACGCGAACCGCGGCGTTGCTTGCTCCCTTGAAACGTCCCGTTAGAACCACGGCCCGGCCCGGAAACAAATCCGGTATTTCACGTGGAAAAACTTCGGAGGCCTCCATCGCGCCCCAATCCATTTTGATGTTCGTGAGCGCGGGATGACTGATTCGGTCAAAAAAGTCATCCATGATTTTCGCTGCGTCGTCAGCCGGGCCGAGATAAGCCACAGCGCCCCGCCCCGCTTTCGCCATCTGGTCCAGAAGGTAACGATTCACGGACGAACCAATGCCGAAACTGAAAATCCGCGAATCGCCAATTCGTTTGCGAATCTCGGCAAGAATTTCGGTTTCATTCCCAATGTATCCATCGGTCAGGAAGCAAACGAACCTCAGTCGTTTCGGATCATGTGGAAAATTCAACGCCGCCTTAATGCCTTCTATCATCATAGTGCCGTTATCGGTATTGAGCGATCGCAAATAATTCAAGCCGCGCTGCACATTTTCCGGTGTGGCTTCCAATGGTTGCGGCCCCAGTTGCGAAGCGGTGCTTGAAAAACTGATTAATTGGAATGAATCACCGGGTCGAAGCAGGCAAAGTCCGCGTTCGACCGCGGCCTTCGCCTGCTCGATTGGGTGGCCTGACATGCTGCCGGAACAGTCCAGCACAAAGACCAGTTCGAGCGGTTGCCGGAGCAGGCTCCCCACCTCCTGGGGCGGATAAAGCATCACCGTGAAATAATCACCGCGTTCATCTCGCTGTGTCAGCAGGCTCGACCCAATCCGGTCACCCGTCACGCGATAGCGCAGCACAAAATCCTTGTTTGGAACTGTGTCATTCGGCGCGAGTTGCACGGCCAAATGCCCTGAAGAAAAAACGCTTTTTGTGATAACGTGCGTTTTGCACTCAAAATCTTTGATCGGCACACCTGCATCCACCTCCACGCGCAATGAAATGTCATGTCCATTCCGTTCCCCAGGTTTTAAATAAGTAACCGCGCCGAGGCTGTTCGTCGTTCCTGGCGGATTAAAACGCGGTCCGACGACCATCGGAAAAACGAACTCATACCACCCATCCATGTAATCCAGCGTCTGGAAGTATTTGATATGCACATCAATTTCCGCTCCCGGCTCGATGTTCGCGATGGATTGCCTGAAAATGTTCGGTCGCTCCTCCGTCAGCAACGTTGCTGCGTAACCCTGCCGTTTTGCTTCCTGGTAAATGGCCTGTGCCTCTTTGCGTTCACGAATAATCCCGCGAATGCGCCGCTTGCCGATCGTCATAAGGAATTCGTTAATTGCGGCGTTGTGGGGCAGGGGAAAGACATAGACGGCTTCAATTTTTTTTGTATAGGGATTTTCGAATTGCTGCGTGACCTCCACTGCGCCGATATAGCCGCTTAGGGAAGCGTTTACATCAGTGTGACTAAGCGGCATGGGAATTTCGCCGCCTCCAAGGTTCGCCAGAAGCAAACTGGAATCAGGCGTTTCTTCGTTCCCCGGCGTGGCCGCAGGATTCCGAGGAATGATCCACACCTCATCCACGCCTCCCGGAGCGCTGATCGAACGCGCGGATTGCGAATAGTAGCCGGAATATCCCCCATTGGTGGACTCGTAAACGTCCGGGATGTAAAAGTCGGTCATTCTAGTTTTTATGTGGGGTGACGCGCAGCCGTCCAGCAGCAGCCCAGCCACCATCACCTAGATTGCGATGCCGCTCAAAATCCAAACTCTGATGAAATCTTTCATTGAATCTTTTTCTCTTCGCAAGTTACTGTCACGGGGATTTTGTTTCCCGCCGAATCGGCCGCGGTTTGGAGCTTCAACTGAAAAATCGGCCGCGTATTCCCAAAAGTCTCAAGATGAATGGTCGCCACCCGCGTTTTTCCCTTCGGCAAATTCTCCGCAACGTCCGTGCTGAATGCGCCGATGATAACCCGCTCCTGCTGCATCGCTTTCGGATCGTAAAAGGGCGCATCGCGAAACGCCCGGTGCTGACCGCCCTCGATGCCTGCAATCTTCGTGACAACATTTGTAACTGAAAATTCCAACTGATATGCCGCCAGCGGCGCATTGCCGGAATCAGCGTAGATGTCCACGGCGTGAAAATGCGCCTGGGATTCCAGTTCCTGCGCGAATAACGGCGCGGCCAGCGCGCAAATCAGAATGGTCAGCCAGCGTTTCAAGACCGGTTGTCCTTTCGCAATTCCACCGCATGCGCCGCGATCAAAGCCACGTCTCGTTCGTCCACCACACCGTCGCCATTCACATCAAAAATTGCCGGCAGCGATTTCCCGCTCTTCAGCTCTCGCGCCAACGCGAAGGAATCCAGAATGTCCACCTGCCCGTCACGGTTCAAATCTTCGCGCGCATAGTCTGTTCGAATAGCGGACTTGAATTCTCCTTGTGGAATCAACAGTCGCGCCATCCAGATCCCCAACACGCAAACCGTCGCAAACGCCGGCCAAAGCAACCATCGGTAAAAGTTTCCCAGGCGCTTTTTTGCCCGTTTATTAAGATGCTGTTCCGCCGCTTTGAGAACCGCCCGGTCAACATACGGCGGCACGAAAATCTCGCGGCGCGAACTCTCTTTGAGCGCGGCAACCAGTCGCGCCGGCGCTTCGAGGTTCCGCTCCGAATCAGATGGATTGTTCTCGTTCATCTCTTGATTAATTAAGTGTGTTAAGCGCCTGAAAAGTTCATCGGTCAAAAAAACTCTTCGTGCGCGGGTCCTCGCGAAGAAAAGCCAGCGCATTGTGAAGCCGGGATTTTACCGTTCCGAGAGGAATTTCCATCGCCTCCGCAATTTCATTCAAGCTGAGGCCGTCCACGAAGCGCAGCAGCAGCACCTCCCGTTGTTCAGTCGATAAATTTGCCAGAACGAGCGCGAGCTCGCCGGAACCCGCCGGGGCGGCTTCCGCGGCGGCCGTGTTTTCGAGGGCCGCAAGTTCAGTTTCGGTCGATTGATGCCGCTGGGTCTTGCGACGCGCCGCGATCGAAAGATTCTTTACCACCGGATACAGAAAAGTCTTCAACTGCGCGGTAAGCACAAAGCCGGGAAATTTCTTTAAAAAATAAAGAAAGGTTTCCTGCAGAACATCCAGGGCGAGGTCATTGTCTCCGGTGAAACGATACGCCAGTATGCACGCCCAATCGCGATAACGAAGGTACAGCGCCTCGAACGCGCGGGAATCGCCGCCATTAATCGCGGCGATAAGTTGCAAATCCGTGCGGGTATCGATGGCGCTTTTCGGTTCCGTATGGGCGTCCACAAAATAACTCTCGGCCAACATTTGCGGCAACCTGCCGCCGCTTCAAGTTATTAAGTGTGTCACCCGGCTGAAAGGTTCACAAAAAGGTTCTTCGAAGTTTTCAGTGAAATTGATTCTTCAAAAACGCTCTGAAGCCCGCATCCCGAAGGGATGCTGGAAATTTGCCGGGGGCAAGGCTGCCCTGTCGGAGGCAGCCCCCGAATTATATCGCCACCGGAGCAACATCCCGGAGGGATGCCGGATATTAGCCGGGGATAACATCCCCGGTAATCGATCCCATAAATCACAGCGCCCCGGAGGAGCGCGGGAAATGACCATGGAATCACAAATTTCCCTCGTCTGCTATGCCTTCAGCTTCAGGAAATTCTTCAAAATCTGCCGCCCGCTCTCCGTAAGGATGCTCTCAGGATGGAACTGCACGCCCCAGATTGGAAATTCTTTGTGCTTCACTCCCATGATCTCGCCCTCTTCCGTTTCCGCCGTGATCTCCAGGCAATCCGGCAGCGAATCCCGCTGAATCACCAGCGAATGATAGCGCGTGGCCGCGAACGGATTGGGCATGCCCTCAAACAAATCCTTTCCATTGTGCTTAATCGGCGATGTCTTCCCGTGCATCATGCGATAATTCACGATCACATTCCCGCCAAACGTGTGCCCAATGCACTGGTGCCCCAGGCAAACGCCAAACAATGGAACCTTCGGCCCGAATTCCTTGATAATTTCGTTGGACAAACCCGACTCCCGCGGCGAACACGGCCCCGGTGAAACAAGGATGCGCTCAGGCTTGAGTTCGCGAATTTGGTCGATCGAAATCTGGTCGTTCCGATGCACCTGCATTTCCCCTTTCAACTCCCCGAGATATTGCACGAGGTTATAAGTGAACGAATCGTAATTGTCTATGACCAGAATCATCGCGGATAAAATAACACAGGAAACGATTTTGAAAATCAGGAACTTTTGCGCTTCCGCTTCACCTTGAACAATTCCATTTGCGGCTCCTTGAGAAAATCGTAATTCTTCAAAATTCGAATCATCTGGAGCAGATCGGACTTCTGGTAATTGCGATTCACTTCCACCTTGGCAACCAGGCCGGCCAATATCGTTCGGAACGGAATCACCGCATCGATTCCCTTGGCGCGAAGCAAGGCAATGCTTTCCGCCTTGGCTTGTTCGCCCTGCGGCAGCGTCGGGATCACCAGGATTTTAAGCGTCGGCGCATTTTCGCCAAACACGCGCGCCGCCTGTTGAAATACTTTCGTGCCCACGAAACGGAAAATCTCCGGCGTGCTCGTAATCCGTGCCGAACTGAAAGTTTCCGTGTGCCAGCCCTTGACCGCCACCACGGCTCGCTCGATCGCCGTCAAATCGGCCGACGCGAGCACAAAGGGCAAATCGCCTTCCCGTTTTTGTGGGTGCGGATTGAGCACAAAGAAATCGATGTCGTCTTCCTCGCGCTTGGTCTGCGCGATGTACTTGCGATGCTGTCGGACAAGGAACTCGTGCACCTCGAAGTATTCGCGAACGATGGTTTCACTGACAGAACTCATAAAGAGGTGCTCGGCTTCATGTATCAGGCGTCAGGCTGTCAAGCGTTTCGTGAATCAGCCGTTCGGGAACGCTCTGCCCCCAGAGAGTCTCGCCAATTTTTTTTGCCAGTACGAATTTCACCTCGCCGCCGCTGACCTTCTTATCCAGGCGCATCGCGCTGATGAGTTTTTTCCTTTGAGCCTCGGTCAAGCGGATCTGCGTCGGCAACCCCGCGTTTCGAAATAACGTTTGAATCCGTTGAACATTATGCGGTCCCAACCCGAGCGCGGCGTCTGAGATGATGGCCGCGGCCACTTGCCCGATCGAAATCGCTTCCCCATGCAAATATTTTCCATAACCCGAAATATTCTCGATCGCGTGGCCAATCGTGTGGCCGAAATTCAGGATGGCCCGCAGGCCGGTCTCGGTTTCGTCCTGCCCGACCACGTCCGCCTTGATTTCGCAACACCTCGCGATGACCTCGGTCAAAGTTTTCGGATCACGCTTCAATAACTTTGGCAAATCGCTTTCCAACCGCGCAAACAGCGCCGCATCGTAAATAATTCCGTACTTGATGACCTCCGCCAATCCCGCGCGAAATTCACGGACGGGTAACGTTTTCAAAACTTCGATATCGCAGAGCACCAGGCGCGGTTGGTGAAACGCGCCCACCAGATTTTTCCCCGCCTTCAAATTGACACCGACCTTGCCGCCCACGGAACTATCCACCTGCGCCAACAGCGTGGTCGGCACTTGCACAAAAGCAACACCGCGCAAATAAGTCGCCGCCACAAAGCCGGCTAAATCACCCACCACGCCGCCGCCCAGCGCCAAAATAAACGATTTGCGTTCCAACCGATGTTTCGCCAGCGCATCATAGCACTGCTGAACCACCTTGAGGCTTTTCGCCGTCTCGCCGGCCGGCACCGTAATTAAAACGGAATCGAACCCCGCTTTTTTAAGACTGAGTTGCGCGGCCTTGGCGAAGTGCGGAGCCACATTGCGATCGGAAATAACCGCGCAACGGCTTCCGAGTTTCAACCCGGCACAATCGCGGCCCAATTCCGAAAGCAGTCCCGGGCCGATTTTGATTTCGTAGCTGCGAGCGCCCAGCGGCACATTAACAATACGCACGCCGGGAGGATAGAGCGTCCTTTATGCGCGTCAATATTTGCCCGCTGGCTTGCCTGAGGCCGCTTTTTCGTGAAAAATTCAATTGCCTGTTTAAAAAACAGGAGCATAGTAATCGAGATGACACCCCGTCCGTCAGATGCTCAAAGCTTTCTGAAAGAATTCGCTTCGAAAGGATGAACCTATGAAACGCCAATCAATCAATCGCCGCCAATTTATCCGCGCCTCCGCTGTCGCTGCCGCGGGAACTGCGTTGCTTTCAACCTGGAGCGTTCCCAGCCTCTTCGCCGCCACTGCCGCCAAGCGCACTGCCACGGACCAGGTCACGCTCGGCAATACCGGCATTAAATTGAGCCGCCTCGGCATTGGCACCGGCGTCAACTCCGGCCACGACCAGGTCGGCGCCGGCAAAGAAGCGTTCATCAAAATGATCCATCACGCGTACGATCAGGGGATAACTTACATTGACTGCGCCGAACGATATGAAACCTTCCCATGGATGGGCGACGCCATCAAGGGATTGCCGCGCGAGAAACTTTTTATCCAATCGAAAGTCCCCGGCCAACCGACGGACGTCCTGGCCGCCATTGACCATCACCGCAAGACTTTCAACACCGACTACATCGACAGCCTGCTGATTCATTGCATGACCAAAGACGGCTGGACCGACGAATGGAAGCGCGTTATGGACGGGTTCGCCGAAGCGAAGGAGAAAAAATGGATTCGCGCCAAAGGCGTATCGTGTCACACGATCGGAGCATTGCGTAACGCCGTCGATTCCGATTGGACCGAAGTGCATCTCGTCCGCGTAAACCCGCAGGGGAAATACATGGACGGCGTCAAATCAGCCTGGGGCCCGGACGCCAGCACGGATGTGAACGCGGTCATTGAGCAGATCAAATCCATGCACGCCAAAGGCCACGGCGTCATCGGCATGAAAATCTTTGGCAACGGTGATTTCAAAAATCCCGACGACCGCGAAAAATCCATTCGCTTTGCCATGTCACAGCCGGAAATCAATGCCGTCGTCATCGGCTTCACCAACCCGGATCAAATCGACGAGGCCATCACCCGGATGAATCGCATCCTGGCCGAGAGCTGAAGCTTCTTCGCCGCGCCCTGCATAATTTGTAACTTTTTCCTTCGTTTTGCGCTCTACCGCAAGATGAATGAAGTCGTTTCGGCGTTGAATTCAATATTCCTCCGCCGCTGCCAATTGCTTGGGGTTCTCATTGGTTTTGCCGCCACATTTGCCTCCGCAAAACAATCTCCATCGGCTCCCGATTTGCCCAAAGTCATCTACGCGGATCCCCGCGCCCTCGCCGATGCGAAAGCCAGGTTTCTCGCCGGGACTACATCTTTGAAGCCCGCCTTCGACCAACTGTTTGCCGCCGCGCAGAAAGCGTTAAAAAGCAAACCGGTTTCCGTCATGGACAAAAATCGCGTCCCGCCCAGTGGCGATAAACATGACTTTATCAGCCAGGCCCCGTATTTCTGGCGTGACACAAATTCGGCCGACGGCCGCTACATTCGCCGGGACGGCGAACGCAATCCGGAGTCAGGAAAAGATTCTGATGCCGGTCACGTCGGCCAGGTTTGTTCAGATGTCCACACCCTCGCGCTGGCGTTTTATTTTACCGGCAATGAGGCCTTTGCCGCGCACGCCACCGAACTGCTCCGCGTATGGTTCCTGAACCCCGCTACGCGTATGAATCCAAATTTGAACTTCGGCCAGGGCATTCCCGGCGAAGTGGCTGGTCGCCCCATGGGTATCATCGGCACGCGCGGCTTTGTGGGACTCGTGGACGCCATCCGCCTGTTGGGCAACTCGACATCCTCGACCGCCGCCGACCAAAAAGGCATGGTCGCCTGGATGACCGAATACTTGCGCTGGCTGCAAACGAGTAAAATCGGAGTGGGCGAGGGCGATGCCACGAACAATCACGGCACATTTTATGATACCCAGGTCGCCGCCATCGCCGCCTTCGTTGGCCAAAAAGATCTCGCCCGGCAAATGATCCTCGCCGCCCGTCAAAAACGAATCGCCAAACAAATTGAGCCGGATGGAAAAATGCCCCGCGAACTCCAACGCACAAAATCCTTCAGTTACAGCGCTTTTAACCTCCGCGCTCTGGTGGATTTAGCGAGTCTCGGGCAAAACCTCGGCATTGATTTGTGGCACTATCAGACCCCCGATGGCCGCAGCATTCGCAAAGCCCTTGAATTCATGGCCCCTTATGCAAACCGCGCAAATAAATGGCCCTATCAACAAATCGACAGATCCGACCGCGGTTCGTTGACCATGCTGCTCCTTCGCGCTGCGCCCGAATTTCCCGACGCCCGGTTTGGAATCCTGCTAAAAAATGTCGAAGTGAATAATTCATCGAGCGAAGATCGTCTCTTGTTCAAGCTGGGAAAGATCGACGTTAGGGAAAACTGACTCAACTTCGCGGACCGCAGAACGCACGCGTTCTATTTCCCGTCCTTCTTGGCCAGTGGGGCAGGGGAGCCCGTTCCAAAAATGCTATCGAGACCGGCGATGATATGCGGGTTCTTGTCCGTTAATTTCCAGATCCCGCCGCTGCGATAATTTTCGATCGCCAACAGCATCGGGCCGACGTTGATCCCCATGATGGTGTGATTTATCCACGGGCCATTCAGATAATCTGCATAAAAAACCTGCGGATTTCCATTCGCGTCCCAAACCGTCCCGATGTAGTGAGGATCCAGGCTGAACGCGTCGCCGAAGCCAAAAGTTGAATTCCACAACGCAGGAATCTCAAAATCATGCCGCAGCGCGGCGATGGCGTCGGCTGGTACGAAATTGATCGAGCTGGCTGCCCCATAAACCGGCACTGTTCCCACGTGCAATGCTTTCGTGCCAAGCCGCGCGTTCTCTTCGGTAGGCAGCGCGCCGAAGGAAAAATATTCGCTGATATAATGCGACGCCGGCGCAACCAGATTGTCGCACGCAGTGAGGCCCCAGGAATTCTCCCCGTAAGTGGCATAATGGCCGTTTGAGCCGCCCATCTGGCTCGCCGCATGATCAATGCAGAATCGGCGGTTTGCGATGATCGCCAGCTTGTCGTTCTCCCAAAGATTGCACGGCTCCGTGGGATGCCGATCGACGCCGCGCGTCCGAAAATCAAGCCAGCAACTGGCAAAGAAATAATTAAACAACGACCCCTTCCACGTGACCATGATTTTGTCAGGGTCCTGCCCGGGATAAGACGAAAACACGCGATTGCGCGAAAGATAAGTGGCAAACGAAATGGTGTGTGTGCGCGAACCCAGCGCCAGCAAATCCACCATCAACGCTTCATCCGTCTGGCCATCCACGTGATTAAAAAAAGTGCCCGGCACTGTCGGGCCGGGCATCCAGGCCAGATGAAACTGATTCACATTCGTTCCTCGCGAGCGATCCACAAACCAATCCCACTCCACACGATCATACAGTTGATTGCAGAGAGTCTGGATTTGTTGATTGGCCGGGAAATATTCTTTGCACGTCAGCACCCCGTACATAAGCAGCGCCGTGTCGTAAAGCGACAACTCAACCCTCGGATCTTTGCGCGTCCCGCGATTGGCCGCCAGAAAATGATAATAGAACCCGCGATATCCCGCGCGCGAAATGTCCGTGTCCGGGCCAGCCGGGAGCTTGCTCAGATGCTGCAAAATAGTGACCACTCGATTTTCCAATTCCGTCCGATCCGCCCAGCCGCGTTCATGGCCAATGCAATAAGCGGACAATTGAAAACCAATCGTTCCCACGCTGACAATGTCCGAGAAGGTGGACCGATCCAGCGCGAAGCCAAGGTCGTCGGTGAACGTCAGGAAATAGTAAAACGCGCGCTGCGAAACCAGGTCCAGCATCGCATCGTCGCTGAGTTGCGCCACGTCCACGGAGGGTTCATCCGTCGCCAGCGTCAGGTCATCCAAAAAGAAATGGCTTTTCCGGCGGTCATTTCTCCAGTCCTCCATCACAAACACCATTTCTTTCACGTGCGACCAATCGTTGGTTCCGATCTCGATGGGAAAATCAAATCGGGTCCAGTTCGCTTGATTCGATAGCGAAAACAATTGACTGCCCATCAACGCCCCGCTCGCGCTTTTGAATTCCACCTTGATTTGATGAGTGAAGTCACCTTCGCCATTCCCGCGCGCCCAAAACGTGAAGTTTGTCACCTGCACATTCTCGACCCGGGACGGATTCCCGGCGCTGTTTTTCAGCGCGCCGTAGAGATTGGTAAAATTAAGCACATGCCCTGGAAAACTCATTTTTCCCAAAGCGGAATTCCACAACCCGCAAAAACCCGTCGGCACCGAGTAATCGAGCCGCAGTGAAGCCCCATTCGTTCCGTGGAAAACGCGATTGTCAAAGGAGACCGTCAGCGTCGCTTCCTTGTTCGCGAACACACCGCTGTCACCCGAGAAATCATTGAAAAAGCCCTGGTCGTTATAATCGGCAAAGTTCACCTCCGCGGCTCGGGAGGAGGCCAACGCCAAAACCATCGCGAGCCCTGTCCAACTGACAAAATGCGCCACCCGTTTCAATGTCCGAAATCTCTTCGCCCTCATGTTGCCGGTAAAACTCGCGCTAATTCGCAATAATGCAAAGTGGGAGTTTTGCCGTGGGTGAATTCCCGCGGTTGGCGCCGGTAAAACGAATCGTGGAGTGACCACTAAAGTGTTGGCCTGGATTCCGGCAGACCGGTGCTCTTTTCCTTCTCTTTCAACGTCGAGAAATTTCCGCCCTCGCAGCAGGCGACAAACCCCTCCGTCACGCACTTCAATTCCTCCCAACGGTCCCGGATGGAGACCGCCTCTTTCCCCGTGATCTGGTTGTCAGCTGCCGCGGTGGCAATGACCGCCAGCAGGTCGGCAAACTCCTGCACAATCTCATTCGTCGCGGGAATCAAAAACGACGGATGCGGCCGGTTCGTCTTGGGATTTAAAATGAAAAACCCGCCCGACCGCTGGCAGATCCATTGCACCAGTCGCCGATCCGACGTGCAACGAAGCAGCGCTTCAATTCGGTCCAGCGGATTGGCCGTGCCGCTGCCCGTGCCATCGTCCGGCTCCGACCACTTGTAAATCGTAGAGAGAGATAAACTAAGCTCTGCGGCGACTTGTTTTGCGCTGCATTTTTGGAACACCTCGCGCAGGAGTTCATGTGATTGCATGGTATCAGGGTGGAAGAATTGGCAGCCGATTGGCAAGCAAACAATGAATTAGCGAGACTTACTCAGTTTGTAAAAATGTCTTGCTTCCCTCATCCATTGTTTGCAACTATATCCACGCTAACAAGGGACGTCCGCGGGTCGGTTGTTTTGCTTGCATTATGAAACGATCTCGAACCTACAAAAACTACCCGGATTGGCGCCAGCGCGAATTCCGATTCCTCCTAACCTCCATCATCGTCGGCAGCATCGCGGCCGCCATCGCCGGGCTCGTAATTTATTTTGCGAACCACGGCCGGGGGTTTTAAGCCCGCTTTTACCGTCCTGCGCGAGTCGAAGATTCCGGAAGCGACCTCCGGTAATCAGCGATGCGCCA
>Ga0137403_10004947_pt1 | contig 15566 bp, 12 predicted proteins | sample CZOMad2_1_16fung_FD_122057 | JGI IMG/M metagenome (GOLD analysis project Ga0137403, IMG submission 122057) | Vadose zone soil fungal communities from Angelo Coast Range Reserve, California, USA - CZOMad2_1_16fungal (Hybrid Assembly) | ecosystem: Environmental > Terrestrial > Soil > Vadose zone... | reverse complement strand
CCCTATCACGACTGGAACGAGCGGGTCACAAGGGAATGCTACGCGCCCAACACGGCCGCCCGCCGGGTCGGCCAGGACAACCGCATCCTCGACATCGTCAACAACTTCCAGAAGATCTCGTTCAACGTCGGACCCACTCTCCTCTCCTGGCTGGACCGCCATGCGCCCAACGCCTACCAGAACATCCTCAAAGCCGACCGCCAGAGTGCAAAGGCGCACGGGGGGCATGGCAACGCGATCGCCCAAGTCTACAACCACATGATCCTGCCCCTCGCCACGCGCCGCGACAAGTTCACACAAGTCCAGTGGGGGCGACAGGATTTCCAAGCGCGATTCGGGCGCGATCCCGAGGGGATGTGGCTACCGGAGACCGCCGTCGACAACGAGTCGCTCGAGATCCTCACCGAGGCGGGGATGAAGTTCACGATCCTGGCTCCCCATCAGGCCTGGCGCATCCGTAAGATCGGTACCGAGGTTTGGGAAGAAGTCAACCACCACATCGATCCGAGCCGGCCGTATCTCTGGCGCGGACCACGAGGGCAGACGCTCACCCTATTCTTCTATGACGGGCCAATCTCCCGGGCCATCGCCTTCGAAAACGCCCTCGATCGTGGCGAGAATCTCGTCGCCCGCCTGAAGGCCGGCTTCGTCGCGGACCGTGACGGAGCTCAGCTCGTCCACTGTGCTACTGACGGCGAGTCTTACGGCCACCATACGCAGTTTGGAGACATGGCGTTGGCGGCCGCCATCGCCCAGATCGAGGCCGAAGGGTTCGCAACGCTGACGAACTACAGCAGTTTCCTGGTCAAGCACCCGCCCGTTTTTGAAGTCCAGATCCGGGAACGGACGTCGTGGAGCTGCCCGCACGGCATCGAGCGGTGGCGGAGCGACTGCGGGTGCAGGACACGCGCGGACTGGCAACAGCGCTGGCGGGAACCACTGCGGGAAGCGCTCGACTGGCTCCGAGACCAGATTGACACGTTCTACGAGTCACGTGCCTCGGCCTTCCTCAAGGACCCCTGGGAGGCGCGGGACGCCTACATCGAGGTAATCCTCGATCGCAGCCCGGAGGGCCTCGCCACCTGGCTGGCCCGGCACCGGCGGGTCTTGCTGGATGCCGGCGGGCAGATGGAGACACGCCGGCTGCTCGAAATGGAACGCAATCGCCTGCTCATGTACACATCCTGCGGATGGTTCTTTGATGAAATCTCGGCGCTGGAACCCACTCAGATTTTGAAGTACGCGGCCATGGCCCTGCAGTATCTACGTGACCTCGGCGGGGGTCATTTGGAGGAGGAGTTCGTCCGACGGCTCGAGGTCGCACCAAGCAACGTGGCCGCCTTCGCGAACGGCGGCGAGGTCTATCGGACCCTGATCGGGCCGTCGGTCGTCGACATCCGGCGCGTCGTCGCCCACTACGCGATCAGCGGGCTATTCGAGGAGTATGCGGACGAGGCCGCGGTCTACGCTTGGCGGGTGCATCGGCTTGACGACACCAGCGACGCCTACGACGGCACTAAGCTCCGGATCGGGCGCGTCCGGGTCGCCTCCGAGATCACCGGGGAGACTCGAGAGCTCGAGTACACCGTGCTCCACTTCGGCGGCCATGACTTCTCCTGCGGCATCCGGATGCACGAAGGCCAGGATAGTTACGACATGCTCAAGATCGATCTCCTGCGGCGCTACGCCCAGCGCAGCCTGGCCGACATGGTGAGAGGGCTCGATGAATACTTTCCGCAAGGCCTGTTTTCGCTCACCCACCTCTTCCTCGAGCAGCGCCGGCACGTGCTCGCCAGCGTGATGCAAGCTGTACTCGACAAGCACGAGCAAACGTACCGTCGGGTCTGGGAGGAGACCCGCAAGATGGTCCGGTACCTGCGAGAAGCTGACGCGCCAATTCCCGAGGTGCTCCGCATCACCGCCAAACACGTGCTGGAAGACCAGCTGGTGGCCGAGCTAGAGCGTGCCACCGATGCGACCTCACTCCCCGAGCACCTCTTCGAGGTGTCCGAAGAGGCGCGCTCGCTCGGCCTCGAACTGGAACCGAGCGCGGCCCGCCCGATCATCAGCGGGGCGGTCGGGCAAGCCCTCGACGCGCTGACCGAGCGGCCGACGCCGGAGAGAGTGGCCAGCTTCGAAGCCCTCGTCCTCGGGCTCAAGAGGCTCGGGCTCCGCTTCGGGCTCTGGCAGACGCAGAACCGGTTCTTCGCGCTCTGGCGCGACCACCCGGAGGCGCGCGAGACGCTGCGGCCGCTCGTCGATGCCCTCGGGTTCGCCCTTGCGGCCGAAGAGACTCGGTGACGGCGCGGGCCGGCCCCCGGATCCCGCTGGCGACGTATCGTCTGCAGCTCGGCTCCCGGCTCACCTTCGACGACGCCGCGGGCCTGGTCCCCTATCTCGCGGCCCTGGGGATTTCGGACTGCTACATCTCCCCATTCTTCGAGACCAGCTCGGAGAGCTCCCACGGCTACGACGTCTCCGATCACAATTCCATCCGTGGCGAGCTCGGAGGCGAGGAGGCCTTCGTCCGCTTCTCGGAGACCCTCGGCCGCCTCGGTCTGGGTCTCCTGATCGACCTCGTCCCCAATCACATGGGGATCGCTCGGAATCGCAACGCCTGGTGGCGGGACGTTCTCGAGAATGGCCCCCGCTCTCGCTACTCGCGCGTGTTCGACATCGACTGGAGGCCGACCAAGCCACAGCTGGCGGGCAAGGTTCTGTTGCCGGTCCTCGGCGACCAGTATGGCATCGTGCTGGAGCGCGGTGAGCTGCGGCTCGAGCTGAACGAAGGGATCTTCACCATTCGGTACTACGACACGACCTTGCCGATTGCCCCGCACTCCTACAGCCGGATCCTCGGCCACCGGATCGAAGAACTAGAGGCCGACTTGGGGCCAGCGCATCCCGGCCTGCTTGAGCTGAGGGCCCTCACCACCTGGTTCGCGAGCCTCCCGCCGCGTGCCGACCACAGCCCGGAACGGCCGAGGATGCGAGCACAGGACAAGACATCCGGGATCGAGCGTCTGGCGGCCCTGTTGCGTCAGTCACCCGAGGTGCGGACGTTCCTCGATGAGACCGTACGACACTTCAACGGCACGCCGAACGATCTGCGCTCGTTCGATCTGCTCGACCAGCTGCTGAGCGAGCAGGCGTACCGGGTCGCTTTCTGGCGCGTGGCCGGCGAGGAGATCAACTACCGTCGCTTCTTCGACATCAACGAACTGGCCGCCATTCGCATGGAGGACCCCGAAGTCTTTGCCGAGACGCACCGCCTCGTCTTCCGGCTCGTCGGCGCCGGACAGGTGACCGGGCTTCGGGTCGACCATCCCGATGGCCTCTACGCCCCGGCCGAATACTTCCGGAGGCTGCAGCACGAGTGTGTGCGCGCGCGCGCCGCCGCCCCCGACGGCGGGAGCGACTTCTACATCGTCGCCGAGAAGATCCTGAGTCCCGGCGAGGCGCTGCCCCGGACCTGGGCCATTGCCGGGACCACCGGGTACGAGTTTCTGAACCTCCTGAACGGCATCTTCGTCGATCGCAGCCAGGCGCGGGCGATGGAGCACCTGTACGCCCGTCTCATCAAGGAGCGTCCTCCCTTCTCGGAGGTCGTCTACGAATGCAAGCGGCTCGTCATGCAGACGTCGATGGCCTCGGAGCTGAACATGCTCGCGCACCGGCTGAACGCCATCTCCGAGGAGCACCGCTCCTCCCGCGACTTCACCCTGGCCAGCCTCACCCGCGCGCTGGCCGAGATCGTCGCCAACTTTCCTGTGTACCGCACATACGTGGGCGAGGACCAGCGGGCCGTGAACGATCGCGACCGCGAGTTCATCGCCCGGGCGGTGGCGCAGGCGAAGCGTCGCACGCCACTCACCAGTCCGTCGATCTACGACTGGATCCAGGACATCCTCACGCTGCGGTTTCCGCCCTGGGCGCAGGAGGCTGAACGGCGCGAGCGGCTCGAGTTCGCCATGCGTTTCCAGCAGATCACCTCGCCGGTGACCGCCAAGGGCTACGAGGACACCGCTCTCTACCGGTTCAATCGGCTGGTGTCACTCAACGAGGTCGGCGCCGACCCGAGCCGGTTTGGCACTCCGTTGGCCGAGTTCCACGCAGCGATGGCCGACCGGCAGCGGTCGTACCCGCATGCGTTGTCGGCCACCTCGACGCACGACACGAAGCGGGGCGAGGACGTGCGGGCCCGAATCAACGTCCTCTCGGAGATTCCCGAGGAATGGCGCGGCCGAGTCGCAATGTGGCAGAAGCTGAACCGGAAGCACCGCACGATGGTCGACGCGCAACCGACGCCAGGGGCGAACACCGAATACCTGATCTACCAAACCCTCATCGGGGCCTGGCCGATCGGCGGGGAGCGGTTGCTCGCCTACCTCTTGAAGGCGACACACGAGGCCAAATCGCACACCAGCTGGATCAATCCGAACGTGCGGTACGATGAAGCCATCGTTCGCTTCGCCGAAGCGATCCTCGATCCGGGCCGCTCGTCTCCTTTCCTGGAGGACTTCGCGGCCTTCCAGGCCCGGGTCGCCCATTTCGGCGCGTTCAACTCGCTGGCCCAGACCCTCGTCAAAATCACGGCGCCCGGTCTTCCCGATTTCTACCAGGGCAGCGAATTGTGGGACCTCAATCTCGTCGATCCGGACAACCGGCGCCCCGTTGATTGGCAGCTCCGCCGCCGTATGCTCGATGAGCTGATCGGGGCGACGGAACAGGTCAGTGACCGTGCGGCCTTCGCCCAGGAACTCGTGAAGGCCAAGGAGGACGGACGCGCCAAGCTCTACCTGATCCGCGAGGCCCTCGCCTGCCGCCGCGCCCACGCGCCGCTCTTCCGTGAAGGCGAGTACCGGCCACTAGAGACGCGGGGTCCCCTAGCCGAACACATCCTCGGATTCGCACGAGTCGCGAAGGAGGCCGTCGCGCTCACAATCGTCCCCCGCCTACTGGCCCGCCGCGGAATCGAAGAACCACCGCTCAGCGACAGTTACTGGGGCGACGAGACCCGGCTGCTCGTGCCGCCCCAGACCGGCCCACGGCTTGTCAACCGACTGACCGGCGAGCGCCTCGCGGTGGACCGCGGAGCTGTGTCACTGGCCGACGTGTTCGCCAACTTTCCTGTGGCGCTGCTTGTGAGTGAGGCGTGAGGTGCGGGACGCCGCCGGCTCGTTCGTCTTCTTCGGCGGCGGCCATGGAAGGCTTCACCGTGCTGGACCGCGCGTGCAGGACGGCAGGCGTCGCCGGTCTTGTCCCACATGACTTGCGCCGGTCGGCTCTGAGGAATCTCGAACGCGCCGGCGTCCCACGAGCCACGGCAATGAAGCTCGTTGGTCACAAGACCGAAGCCATCTACCGCCGCTACGCCATCGTGGTCGAATCCGACCTTCTTGCGGGCGGCGAAAAGCTAGACGGGCTCCATTAGATTCAAGGCCTCGCCAAGCCAACCGTCGTTCCGTTCCCGAAGTCGCACTGACACAAAACTGGCACAATTTCGCAGCATGATCGTCGACGAACACACTCTACTTGTCGAACAAGTGCCGGATTTCAAATGGTGCCGGGAGGGGGGATCGAACCCCCATGAGCTTGCGCTCAAAGGTTTTTGAGACCTTCGCGTCTGCCAGTTCCGCCATCCCGGCGTGGGTAGGCCGCGGGACAGTGTAGCGGGACGGCGGCGCTCGGCGCAAGCGTCGCTCAGTCCTCCGGCTCGACGCCCAGCCCCTTCGCCACCCGATTCGTGTAGTTGAAGTAGGCGGTGACGAAGGCCGCCTCGAGGATCTCCACCTCCGAGAAGCCCGCGGCCCGCAGCGCCCCCACGTCGCTCTCGCAGATCTCGCGCGGCGCGCGTGTGAGCTTGAGCGCATAGGCGATGAGCACGCGGTCGGCGCCGTGGAGCGGCGCGGCGGCGCCTCGCTCGTCACGTGAATCCATGCCATGGCTAGCTCTCCGGGGTTGCGCCCAACCGTCGACGCCTGAGCGCCTCGCGGGCCGTGCCGAGCACACCTTTGGGAAAGAAGAACACTACGAGTATGAAGAGGACTCCGAAGATGAGCAGCCAGCGCGCGGTCAGCCGCTGAGCGAGCTCGGAGCCGCCGAGGAGCACCGCGAGTCCTCGGAGGTCCGGGAGCAGGAGTCGGGCGGTGAGAAGGACAGCGGCGCCGATCAGGCTGCCCCACAGCGTGCCGATGCCGCCGATGATGACCATGAGCAGCACGTCCAGCATGACCGGCACGCCCAGCGCCGACTCCGGATTCACGTAGCGCACCCACATGAGATAGCAACCGCCCACGATGGCGGCGACCACGCTCGCGAACGTAGAGGAAGCGATCTGGAGGGCGAAGGTGGGCACGCCCAGCGCCTCCGCGCGGAGCTCATTGTCCCGGATGGCCTGGAGCGTCCGGCCCAGTGGGGAGACCACGAAGCGGCTCATGACGAGGAAGAGTCCCGCGCACACGCCGAGCACGATGTAGTAGGTCACGAGCTTGCCCGTGAGCGGGATGCCGAACACTCGGCCGCCGTCGTAGGCGACGGCGAAGACGCCAGGGAGTCTGGGCGAGAGCCCATCCTCGCCGCCCGTCAGGGCGCTCCACTGCACGGCCAGGATGCCCGAGAATTCCGCGAAGGCCAGGGTGATCATGGCGAAGAAGATCGCCTTGACCCGCAGCGAAAACGCCCCGATCAGCACGGCCACCACTGCCGACACAACCATGCCGGAGAGAAAGCCCACGAGGAGGTGGCCGTACGTCGGCGCCCCGAAGCGCCCCACCGCGAGGGCCACCGCATAGGCGCCGAAGCCGAAATACATGGCGTGGCCGAAGGAGACGATGCCCGTGTAGCCGATGACCACGTCGTAGGAGGCCACGAGCGCGCCGAAGATGGCGATCTTGATCGCGAGATCCGTCGCCTGGAAGGACGGAATGACCAGCGGCACGAGGGCGAAGAGAGCGAGCGCGGCCACGCGCAGCCACACGGTGGGCCCGGGCCCGCGACGCGCCCGCTCGGCTCTCTGCGCGATCGGCGACAGCGTCGGCGCTCCCCTCATCGGGAGGCGCCGAAGAGACCAGTGGGCCGGATGAGGAGCACGAGGACCATGAGCGCCATGTTCACGCCGAGGGCGGCCTTGGGAAGCAGGAACGCGACATAGTTGTACGAGAGCCCCACCATGAGCGCGCCCACCAGCGAGCCCGTCACGCTGCCGAGCCCGCCGATGATGACCACGATGAAGGCGAAGATGAGCTGCTCGCCCCCCATGGCGGGGCTCACCGATTGGCGGAAGACGGCCCACATGAGCCCGCCCAGCGCGGCCAGCGCCGAGCCCAGGGCGAAGACGCCGGTGAAGTAGCGGTGGATATTGTGGCCCAGCACCTGCACCATCTCGCCGCTCTCCACGCCCGCGCGCACGATCAGTCCCACGCGCGTCTTGTGCAGCAGGAGCAGCATGCCCGCGTACACGGCGAGCCCCAGACTGATGGCGATGACGGGCACGCGGAGCACGATAACGTCCGCCACATCCCACGAGCCCTGGAAGGACACGGGCACCGGCATGACCTGGTCGTTCGGACCCCACACGATGCGGATCATTTCCTCGAGCACGATGGTGGCGCCCAGCGTGATGAGGATCTGGAACATGTGCTGCCCGTAGACCGGCCGAACGATGGCCCGCTCGAGCACGATGCCGAGCACGAAGGCGACGAGGACCGCGGCGGCGAGGGCCACGAGAAGCGCCAACGCGTTCAAGAGCACCGAGGGCGACTCGGCCCAGCCCGCGCGGCGATTCAGGAGCAGGAGGGCGCTGAACCCGGCATAGGCGCCCCAGGAGAAGAGCGCGCCGTGGGCGAAGTTGAGCACGTCCATCAGGCCGAAGATCAGGGTCAGCCCCGAGGCCACGAGGAAGATGAGCATGCCCATGGCGAGGCCGGCCACGGTGAGGGTGAGATACACGCGCGGCTCCATGCCGAGGAGGGGCAGGAGCGCCAGGGCAAGCACGATGACGACGGGCGCGGCGCGCTTCATATGCCCAGGTAGCGCTTCTTCAGGCCCGCATCGGACACGAGCGCCGACATGGGCCCCTCGCCCACGGTGCGCCCATCGTCGATCAAGAAGAAGTGATCGGCGAGAACCTCGGCCATGGCGAAGTTCTGCTCGACGAGGAGCACGGTCGTCTCGTGCTTGACGGCGCGGAGAGCGGCGATGAGGTGCTCGACCATGATGGGGGCCAAGCCCTTGGACGGCTCGTCGATCAGGAGCAGCCGCTGCGGATTGACGAAGGCGCGCGCGATGGCGAGCATCTGCTTCTGGCCGCCGGAAAGCGTGCCCGCGCGCGCATGGCGGAAGCGATCCAGATCGGGGAAGAGGATCAGCATGCGGGCCAGACGATCCCGGCGCTCCGCGTCGTCCCTGTGCATGGCCACGCGCAAGTTCTCGTCCACGGAGAGGGTGGCGAATATGCCCTGCCCTTCCGGAACGAAGCCTACGCCAAGCCGCGCCACGCGGTAGGGCGCCATGCCCTCGATGGCCTGCCCTTCGAATCGGATCGCCCCCCGAGCCGGATGCAGGAGCCCGATGATGCTCCGCATCGTCGTGGTCTTGCCCGCGCCGTTCCGTCCCATCAGCACGGTGACGGCGTCGCGCCGCGCGGTGAGGGTCACGCCCTGGAGGATGTGGTGCTGGCCGATGTAGGTGTGGAGGCCCTCCACCTCGAGGACGATCTCGCTCATCTCAGCGGACGCCGCCGCCGAAATAGGCCGCCTGCACGTCCGCGTTGCCGCTGATGGCCTCCGGCGTGTCGTCGGCGATGAGGCGGCCATCCTTGAGCACGGCGATCGAGTCCGACAGGGCCATGATCATGTCGATCTTGTGCTCCACGAGCAGGATCGTCCGGTCTCCGCGGCGGCGTATGGCCTCGATCAGCGCGATGATGGACGGCACTTCCTCGAGCGACATGCCCGCGGTGGGCTCGTCGAGCAACAGGACTTCCGCGTCGAGGGCAAGCAGGATGCCCACCTCGAGCTTGCGCTTCTCGCCGTGGGCCAGCTCGCTGGCCGGCGACTGCCCCTTGGCTCCGAGAAGGACCGTCTCGAGGATGGCCCGGGCGTGATCCTCCAGCTCGGGAAAGCTCCGATAGCTCCGCCAGGCGTTGAAAGTCAGTCCTGCGCGTGCCTGCAGGGCGATGCGCACGTTCTCGAGCACGGACAAACTCGGAAAGATATTGGTGAGCTGAAAGGACCGCCCGATCCCCGCGCGCGTGCGGCGCGCGGCCGTCCAGCCCGTGATGTCCCGTCCCTTGAAGGCGATGCTCCCGCCCAAGGCGCGATACTGGCCGGAAAGCAGGTTGAAGAGTGTGGTCTTCCCCGCCCCGTTGGGCCCGATGATGCTCTTGAGGGCGCGGGATGGCACGTCGAGGCTGACATGGTCTACGGCCACGTGACCACCGAAGCGTATGGTCAGGTCGCGCGTGGAGAGGACGGGCGCGTCAGCCGTTGCTAGCTCCCGAGACCCCCATCGCGCGCCTACCTCTTGTTCTGGATGGGCGGCGCCGTCTCCTGCAACGTGAGCTCACGGGTCAGGGTGGGGATGAGCCACGGGACATCCGCCTTCGAGGTGAGCTTGAAGTCGTACATGCTCTGGAGCGCCTGATGGTCTTCCTTGCGGAAGATCATCTTGCCCTTGGGCGTCTGGAACTCCATGCCTTCCATGGCGGCGATGAGCTTCTCGGTGTCCGTACCGCCCGCCTTCTGGATGGCGGCGACCACGGCCATGGCCGCGGCGAAACCGCCGCAGGTGAAGAAGTCCGGCGGCTCCTTGAAACGCTTCAGGTGCTCGGTCACGAACCACGTGTTGACGGGGTTCTTGGGAATCTCGTAGTAGTAGTAGTACGCGCCACCGACCATGCCTTCGAGGTTGTAGCTCTTGAAGGCCTTGAGGATGTCGAGGACATTGCCGCCGCTCGTAATTGTGATGCCGCTCTTGTCGACCTTGCTCGCCACGAGCTGAGCGTACGGCCCGCCCTTGCCCGCCCAGATGACCGCGACGTACTTGGGACCCTTGGCGTCTTTGAGCGCGCCCAGGATCTTCTGAATGGGCGCGGTGAAGTCGGTGGCGTCGCGCGGCGTGTACTCCTCGTGGACCACCTTGGCCCCCAGCTTTTCGACCTGCACCTTGTAGGCGGCCACGCCGTCCTTGCCGAAGGCGTAGTCCTGGGCGATGGTGGCGATGCTCACGCCCGGCTTGGCCACGGCCAAGGCATTGGCGATGGCATCCTGACTCGAGGTCCGGCCCGTGCGGAAGATGTAGCGGTTCCACGCCTCGCCGGTGATGCTATCGGCCACCGCCGGCTCCACGATGAGGACCTTCTTGAACTCGGCGGCCACGGGCAGGATGGCCAGCGCCGCCGCGCTGGAGGTGGTGCCCACGACGAGGTCGACCTTGTCGTCGGCGTAGAGCTTGGTCACCTTCTGTTTGGAGACGTCGGGCTTGAGCTGGTCGTCTTCGATGAGCACCTCGATCTTCCGCCCGAGCACTTCGCCTTTGCCGCCCGTGGCGTATTCGAGGCCCATGGTGAAGCCGGTGATTTCCTGTTTGGCGTAGACCTCGAAAGGCCCGGAGATGCCCTGCACCAGGCCGATCTTTATCGTTTGAGCCGCGGCCGCTCCCGGCAGCATCAGAGCCAGCGCGATCGTCGCCGCCATCACCATGCGTCTCATCGTCATGCCTGTCCCTCCAGTGGGGTTGTCTCGCTTGGGCGACACGCTAGCAGCTTCGCCGCACCGCGTCAAGCTCGACGGCGCCTTACTTTGCGGGCCTGGTGATGGCGGCGTAGACCATGTCCTTGAGCAGGTAGCGATAGGCCACGCGATGCTTGGGCGACTGCATCATGAAGACGACGAACATGTCCTCCTTGGGGTCGACCCAGAAATAGGTGCCGCCCGCTCCGCCCCAGTTGAACTCGCCCGCCGTGCCGGCGAATGGCGACACGCCGGCATCCTTTCGCACCGCGAAACCGAGGCCAAAGCCGAAGCCCGGCCCCGGCAGATAGAGCGGGCCCTGGTCGATGGCCGTGCCCAGGTGATCGGACGTCATGTAGGCAATCGTCTTGGGACCGAGGATGCGCCTGCCCTCGAGCGTGCCGCCGTTGAGCAGCATCTGGAGGAAGCGCGCATAGTCCATCGCCGTGCCCACCATGCCGCCCCCGCCCGACTCCGCCGGCTGGGCCACGCGCGGATCGTTGAATTCCGCATCGACACCGATGCTGCGGTCGTCGGGGAAGGGCTCGGCGATGCGGCTCTGCTTGGTCTTGTCGGTCACGTAGAAGCTCGTGTCCTTCATGCCCATCGGATCGAGCAGGCGCTCTTTTTCGAACTCGTATAGGGATTGCCGCGAGATCACCTCGACGAGCCGACCGAGCACATCGGTGGAGTGGCTGTAGTCCCACGTGGTGCCCGGCTGATAGGCGAGGGGCAGCTTGGCGAGCCGGTCCACCAGCTCCGCATTCGAGGGCGAGTCGTTCCAGACTTTTGCCTCGACGTACATCTTCTTGACTTGTCCGGGCCCGAAGAACCCATAGGTGAGGCCCGAGGTGTGGCGGAAGAGATCCTGGATGGTCATGTCGCGCCTGGTCGGCACCAGCTCGAGGGTAGCCTTGCCGCCGCTTGGATCAGGCTTCTCCACACCCACCTTGAGGCCGCCCAGCTGCGGGATGTACTTGGAGACGGGCTCGGACAGATTGAATCTCCCGTCCTCCCAGAGCATCATGGCCGCCACCGACGTGATGGGCTTGCTCATCGAGTAGATGCGGAAGATCGAGTCCTTGGTCATGGGCACCTTGGTCGCGGGATCGCGGACACCGACCGTCTCGAAGTAGGCAATCTTGCCGTGGCGGGCAATCAGGACGATCGCGCCTGGAATGACCCGCGTGTCGACATCGGCCTTGAGCGTCTCGGTGATCCGTTGCAGGCGCTCCGACGACAACCCGACTTGCTCTGGCTTGGCACTCGGCAGGCTCTGCGCCTCGACAGTGACCGCGACAATCAAACAGAGCAGAGCCGCGGGCAGCGTAGCCTTCACTCGCATCATGCTCGTCCTCCTCGTTGAGGTTGCTCCGAACGATCGCGACGGCCGCCGTCTGAGGGCGCCACGCTATCAGCGCCACCATATGGCGTCAAGCAACGGAGGGAGACGCAAGTATCAGCAAACCTTGACAACTTTCACCTCGGGCAGTATTCTCCATCTCTCATGGGGCTGTAGCTCAGTTGGGAGAGCACAAGGCTGGCAGTCTTGGGGTCAGGGGTTCGAGCCCCCTCAGCTCCACCAATTTTCTCACGGGGTTCCGAGGCGACTCGGAGCCCCGTTTTTCTTCCGATGCCTAAATAGTGCCTAACGAAGTCTTGCCTAGGTCAGCTCGGGGCCGATCCAGACTTCGCATCGCTTGCTTCAGGTAGTCAGGAGCAAGATGCTGGTATCGAAGGGTCATTCTCGGATCCCGGTGACCAAGGATCTCCATGATGGCCCTCTGGGGTGCTCCCGCCATTGTCAGAGTGCTGGCAGCGTCGTGCCGAAGATCGTGAAAGGTAAGGTCGAGTAACTGCAGCCGCTTCACCAATCTAGAGAAACTCCGAGTAATGACCTGGGGATCGCGTTCCGGGAAAACCCGCGTCTGAGAATCAATGTTCCGCGGAAGAGATTCGATGACCTCTGCAAGCGCTTCGGTCATCGGCACCACTCGCCGGTCTCCGTTCTTCGTCTTAGGGAACGTAATCGTCCTGCGTTTCAGGTCTACGTCAGCCCACCGTAAGCGAGCGAGTTCGCTCCGACGCGCAGCCGTCTGCAAGGCAGCCAGGATATACAGGCGCAGCGTCGCGTTCGCTGCCCGGAGCAGTGCCTCTCGCTCCTCGGGTGTCAGATAGCGAATCCGACCAGGACCTTCCTTCATCTTCTTGACGGACTTAGCGGGATTGTTTTTCAGGTAACCCCACGTTACCGCACGGCTTAAGAGATGCTTCATACGGCCCAATTCCTTATTGGCTGTAGAAACCTTTACCGCGTCAAGGCGCTCTCCATACCATCGTTCAATCTCATCTGCACGAATCGCTGACAGCCTCCGGCTTCCGAAGCGAGGGACAATGCTGCGACCTAGGATGCCCAAACTCAATTTCGCCCAAAGAGGATCAATCGTCCGCGATACCGCTGGCCAATATGTACGTTCGATGAACTCTCCCAGGCGAATACCTTCTTCCCGCACTCCGAGAACCTCACCCTTGGCGATCGCCTGACGGATCTCGCGGTAGATCAGTTTGGCAGTCTGGTAGTCCGGGGCGGCCTTCTTCCGATGCCGCTTCCCCTCGGCATCGTAGTAGTCAAGCCACCACCACCCATTCCGCTGGAACAGGCCGTCGCGAGATCCTCCACGTCTTGATCGTTTCTCTGTGGGCTCCCCCGCACTCGCCAGCCTCGTAGACTCCTTATCCATCAGCGCCCCTCCTTTCAGTCCTTCGCACAGCCTTTTTGACTTTGCTGCCTCCTGTTGATGCCCCGAGTCGGAACGCTTGTGTGGCTGCTCGGCTTTGACAACGGCGAGAGCAGTAGATTTGAGTGTCGCGGCTCGCAAGGAACCAACGACCGCATGCCTGCCCCTTTTGTGCGCGAGGCGCTGGGGCAGGACACGTCCGTAGCATGTATTGGCCGCGAACCTCGAAGATCAGGAGCATAAGCCATGTGACGTAGGGTCCAGTCCGTGAGGCGGATTGCAGCCGTATCCCAGCCACACCGTTCCGATCCACGTCGAGCTCGACATCGTATCGCCCGATCGTCACTCGCTGATCTCTCATTAGGGTAGAGAAGATGCGGGCGAAAGTCCCGTGAACTTCCCTTACTTCCTCATCAGAGGGGAGAGAGCCGTAGCGGTGCGGTACTTTGTCCGAGAAGGGGACCAGAAAGGCCGCCAACTCCAGCCGTAGGTTGTACCACGCGGTCGGCGCCAACCCGCTTAGGTCTGTCTGCGTAAAGTCGATGGCCCAAGCAAGGAGTCCCCCTGCTCGGGCGTCTATCCGATGCAGGGTTGCCGTCAGTAGCTCGGGCGCGGCCCCGGATGGCCGTCGGGTTCTTCTCATGCATCCCTCCACTCATTCTCGGGCATTGCCACTGAACAGTAAGGCCTCATAGACAGCCTGTCAAGCCGTAGTGATATGTAAGCGCAAATATCATATTGACGGTCACAAAGTGGTTAGGCTATACTCTCCGAAATCACTGGGAGGGAGGGCCCGAGGATGCTGCTGACAGTTAGGGACTTAGAGAAACTGAGTCAGATTAGCCGGCACACATGGCGCGCATGGATCGCTCAGGGGAAGCTTCCAGTAATCCGCGCTGGTCGGCGCGTTCGGATAGAAGAAGAAGCCTTCAGAGAATTCCTACGGAAATGCCGGGTCCCTGCCCGTGACGAGGCCGGACAGTGAGTGCTGCAGACTAGGCGATGCCGGACCCTGGGCCATCGGCTGGCTCGGGATATCGCTTCGAAATGTCCCGTAAGGCGTTCAGAAACCCTGCCAGCACGTTTTGAGACGGACCCTAACCCTGCTTAACCTTCAAGGCCCGCGGCGACCACCCCGTAGACGCTGGGAAGCTTCCATCATCCAGTGGCGTGATCTCTTGGTGCCGACAGAACCCCTCGAGGTGCCCCGCCCTAAGGGCCTCCACCACGGTACCTACCAGCGTCTCGCCAATGAGTACAACCGGCTCCTCGAAAAGCTCGACGCCCTTCCCAGCCGGAAGCTCTGGCCGCACATGCGGAAGGCTTACGAGCACCAGTTCCTGAACCGCATCGTGCGCATTCGGCGCCGGCTCGGGTTGCCGACGCCGGAACCGCCGGCCAGGCGCTGGTACCGGACGAGCGATGCCGCGCTCTTCCTGGGCGTCTCCACAAATTCCGTCCTGCGCTGGACAGTGAGCGGCTTCCGGCACTGCGAGCGCGCTGGCGATTGGGCACACCGATACTACGCCCACGAGGAACTGCTCCGCGTGCAGCGCCGCCTGAAAACATGAACCCCATGTGCGACTTACGTACCGAGTCGATGTGTCTGGAATGAGGAGGGTAGCATCCTAGGAAAGTGTCTGGATTGACTACCCGAGAGGATGATCCAAAGACGCCGTATATGCACGATTTCCAGTCCCGACGCCGGGCATCGCGACTCAAAACATAAAGCCCTCCTAAACAGCTCTGCCGGTCGCTGGTTCAAATCGGGGGCCCGCAACCACCTGCAGGCGAACAGGTCACTGGTGTTCCAGTTTGAGGTCACGCTCTGATTCCCGTAACACTTGGACGGCTACATGGTCTTCGGTGGTATCCCCCACGGGCTCCCACCGATTTCGTGACGATTGGGAGTGCGCGGAATAGTGCAGGGCGGAGTGGGCTCCCGAGCCGTAGGTGGAAACGGACACCGACGAGGCAACGTGCCGCTTATTTGAGGCGTGGATTCAGTTCGGCCACGCTGCCATCACTTATTGAATCACCTCATCCGCCCGCTGGAGCAGCGACGGCGGGATCGTAAGGCCAAGCGCCTTTGCTG
>Ga0137403_10004946_pt1 | contig 15567 bp, 14 predicted proteins | sample CZOMad2_1_16fung_FD_122057 | JGI IMG/M metagenome (GOLD analysis project Ga0137403, IMG submission 122057) | Vadose zone soil fungal communities from Angelo Coast Range Reserve, California, USA - CZOMad2_1_16fungal (Hybrid Assembly) | ecosystem: Environmental > Terrestrial > Soil > Vadose zone... | reverse complement strand
GATCGGTTTCACGTCGATTGGATTCGCTCAGCGCGAGATGATGAAAGGAAATTGGCGTACGATGCTCGCTCTCTGCGACTCAGGCACCGACATTCTACGCACGCAATGTCGGGGCGTTGGCTGGGAGCTGGATCTCGGGCGAATGGCAGGAGCCCGGGCGCTCGAGGAGCTGGGCGATCTTTCCGAGCTCGAACGGCGAATGGAGCTCTGGCAGCGAGAAGCCGAGAGTACGAGCGACGTCTACGGTACCGTCGAGGCTCTAGGGTATATCGGCCTGTGTCGACTGGCGGCCGACGATGCGAATAGTGCACGCCGCCTGGCGCAACGCATTCTTCAGCTTTGGACCGTGCGCAGCTTCCACATGCAGCATTTCTACGTCTTCCGTCTCGAGTGCTACAGTGATCTCTGCGAAGGGCACCCCGATGACGCGTGGGCGCGCATCAAACGCACATGGCCCGACCTGCGACGCTCGAATCTGCTTCGCCACACGCTGCTTCGCACTGACGCCTATTTGTTGCGCGCTCGGGTCGCGCTCGCGGTGGCCGTCAATGAACCTCCTAGCCGCGACCCGATGCTTCGCGCCGCAGAGCAGGATGCGACTCGACTCGAGCGCGAAGGACGCCCGGATACGTCGGGTCATGCGGATCTAATTCGAGCTACGTGCCGTGCACAGCGCGGCCAGATCGACGAAGGCGTGTCTCTGCTCGACAGAGCGGCCGCGACGTACAGATCGGCAGAAATGCAACTCTGCGAGGCGTATGCGGCGTTTCGCGCGGCGCAGCTTTCCGGCAATGAAGCTCGCATTGCGTCAGCAAGATCTTCATTCGAGAAGAAGGGCATCACTAATCCTCGCCCACTCCTCGAAGCCTATGCCCCGGGCTTTCCACGCGTTTGACCGGCAGAGCGCAGACTCTGGCGGTCCCGCGCAATCTCAGGGGACCGTAAACTTCGCCAGTACGTCGTTACCGTTGGCGTCCCGATCGATCGTGTACTGCCCACTCGCTCCGAGATCATCCTGCACGCGGGCGTGGTAGTCCCCGGGTGCGAGATCCACGCTCGCGGTCAACAGAGAGCAACGGAATGTGGACTGCGGGTCGAAAGTCACCGGACCAGCTTTAACCACGGCATTGGTCTTGTCGTTGACGCATTCGATCGCCGCACCCGGAAGGAACCCTTCACCGATTACTTTCAGCTCGACTTGCTTCTTCCCCGGCTGCGCAGAAGGTCCCTTGATGCTCGCTGTCACTTTCTTCAGCTGGCATAGAGGTTCCCCGTATGCCGGTTTGAGCCCTGCGCCGATCGTTGCGCAGAGGGGCTGTTCGTAGTCCTGCTCTTGCCCCGCCGGCCACTGCCAATTTGCAAACGCCTGCAGCCACTTCGAGAACTGCTTCGCATTGGTTTCGGTCCACCCCTATGGCGTAAGCAGTGGCGAGACACCGAATATCGGCTTGCACTCGTGCCTCTCGGCGGCTATGTCAAGATGTATGGAGAGCAGCTCGATGAAACCACAAGCGACAGCGAGGGCTCTTTCTTGCATCAGTCAGTATGGAAACGCATTCCCATCGTGGCAGCAGGTCCCGGCTTTAATCTGCTTTTTGCTGTCGTGCTTATTGCCTTTATCCATACAATGGGCATTCCAGTTGAAAAATCCGTGCGTCTGGGAAAGATCCTCGATGGTTCTGCCGCAGCTCAGGCTGGCTTACAAACCGATGACACAGTCATTGCTATAGATGGCAAACCTATTGAGCGGATTGATGAACTCAAGGCGCGCATCGTAGCCAGTGAGGGGCACGCTCTACAAATGCAATTGAACCGTGCTGGGCAGATACTCACCATTCCCTTGACACCAAGAAAAGATATGGATGCGCGGGAATGGCGGATTGGGGTGGAATTGCGTCCTGGAGATATGCGCATGCAGCATAGTGACCCTCTCACAGCGCTTGGACAGGGTTTTGCGTGGACATGGCGGATTACCACGTTGACTCTTACAGGTTTCGGCAAGATCCTGTCTGGGGCCATTCCTTTGAAAGAAAGTCTTGCCGGTCCCCTAGGCATTGCCCGCGAGATCGGTCGTCAAGCCGACCAGGGGTGGCGTAATGTCGTTTTTTTCGCGGCAGGTATTAGTATCAATCTGGCAGTACTCAATCTTCTTCCCATACCTGTCTTAGATGGTGGTCATTTACTATTCTTTATGTTTGAAATTGTTCTAGGGAAACCACTCAGCGTGCGTGCGCGCGAGATGGCCCAACGTGCTGGTTTACTTGTCCTAGCAGCGTTAATGTTGTTAGCTCTCTCGAATGATGTGAGAGTTTTCTATAACGATATACTCCATCGTTTATTCCCTTAAACATTGTTACCCAATCTCTTCAGTTTTACGCCTGTATGCTTAATGTTGGTCCTCACGCTGTCTCAGTTGCAAGGGGGAGTTTCCCCTTGCAATCATGTACCGTCTTTGTCATACTTACGATTAAATATCCACTTATGTAAGTGGGCATAGTGCCCGCTTTTTTTCGTTATTGCCGGGTTGCTATGTACCGTGAGACGATACGCCAAAGCATTGTGGAGATAGTTGAACCCCTTCTTCAGGGGCAGGGTTTTGAACTGGTTGAGCTGCAGCTACAACAACAAAAAGGGCAGTGGCTTATACGGGTGTTTGCTGATATTGCAGGAGGGATATCACTCGAAGATTGCCGGAGGCTGAGCCTCGAAATAGGCCAGGTGTTCGACGCAGAAGACCTTCTTTCCACTTCCTATGTACTTGAGGTCTCATCGCCAGGGTTGGATCGGCCTTTATATACTGCTCGCGACTTTCAGCGCCAATGTCAGCGGATGGTGACGGTGTTCCTCAACTCCTCCCTTATGGGTCAGACCCAACATAGAGGAAGAGTGGCTGCGGTGACTGAGTCGTACTTGGTCCTGCATGTTCCTCCCGATACACCACTCACCATTCCGCTGCCCCAGATTGACCACGGGGTTGTTGAACTGGAGTTCATATAGCATAGCGCTCGCTCAAGGCTCTAAAACCTAGCGCACACTAGAACGAGAGGAGTATGCTGTAGGTGAATCAGGAACTACTGCATCTTATTGAACAGATTAGTCGCGAGAAGGGTGTTGAGAAATCTGTAGTGACTGATGCGGTTCTCTCTGCCGTCCTCTCAGCAGCGCGCAAACGTTTCGGCACTATTGATAATATTAACGCGCGTCTCGATGAAGTGACCGGTGCCATCACGCTTTTTTCTTCGAAAACGGTGAGAGATGAGGATGCTATTGTTGATGATAGCCTCGAAATTAGTCTCGAAGAGGCGCGTGACACACGCCCCGATGCAGCGGTGGGGGACCTGATTGAAGTCCAACACGATATCGAGGACTTTGGCCGTATCGCTGCCCAGACCGCTAAGCAAGTCATTATTCAGAAAGTGCGTGAGGCTGAACGCGATATGGTCTATCGAGACTTTAAAGACCGCCAGGGTGAGCTTGTCAATGGTTTAGTAGCACGTATTGAGCGTGAAGGGAACCTGATCGTCGACTTAGGGAAGACGGAAGGGCTTTTGCCGCGCCGTGAGCAATCTTTTCGCGAGACATTCAAGCGTAGTGATCGCATTCGTGCCTATATCACCGAGGTGAAACGAGCTTCGAGCGGGCCGCAAATTATTCTGTCGCGTACCCATCCGGGATTCCTGATGCGCCTCTTTGAAATGGAGGTTCCTGAAATCTACGAAGGCATTGTTGAGATTAAGGGCGCAGTACGCGATTCAAGTGGTCGTGCCAAAATTGCCGTAGTCTCCCACGACAAAGACATCGATCCCATTGGTGCGTGCGTGGGTCTGAAAGGCATGCGTGTGCAGTCTGTTGTTCAAGAATTGCGTGGTGAAAAGATCGATATTATTCAATGGACAGATGACCAAGTCCAATATGTCCGCAACGCCTTGAGTCCAGCGAAAGTCTCGCGAGTCTCTGTCAACGAGGCAGACAAAACAATGCAAGTCATTGTTCCCGATGATCAGTTGTCGTTAGCGATCGGCAAGCGTGGCCAAAACGTACGATTAGCCGCAAAGCTGACCCACTGGAAAATTGATATTAAAAGTGAAAGTGAAGTTGACTCAGATAGTGAGCGGAAGGAAGCGTTGCGTCGAGCTGAACAAGCTTTTCATGCTCCAAAGCGTAGTGTCGTGGAAGTTCCTTCTACACTCTCCTCTAGTCCATGCAGCGATCCAATAGAGGAGGGGACTGCTGTAGAAAGCGTGGCTACGGATGCCCCTGTGCCAACCGCTGACATGTCTATCCTGGAGGGGTTTCCCTCTTGACTTATGGTGTTGTGATCTGTGGCTGAGACAAAGATTGGTCAACAGCAGCATAAGGAGCAGCTGAAGGCATTTTCCCAACATGGCGCTGAGCGTACCTGTATAGGATGCAAAGCGCAGCGGGATGTGCACAATTTGCTGCGCTTTGTGTGCTCCCCACAAGGGGTAGTTATCTTGGATGCTTCAGGGCACGCTCCAGGGCGGGGAGTGTATGTTTGTTGTGATGTAACATGCTTGCGAAAAGCCCTCAAACCTACCAAGATGGCTCTTGCATTGAAACGCGCTGTTCTGGTGCCAGATTTTGATACAGTGTATCAGGAAGTCAAGAGGTTGCTTTGTAAGCGTCTCAGCACTTGTCTGGGCCTAGGACAAAAAGCTGGTGCTGTTGTTTCTGGCTATGCGCTACTGAGGAAAGCCTTTGCCCAGGCACGTGTGCTACACCTGATTCTGGCAGAGGACATTGCGGCTGCGCGAGCTGAGGAATACCGTTTTTGGTGCACACAGCATGAGGTGCCATATGTTACGCTCTTTACCAAAGTAGAGCTAGGCCACGTCATTGGCAAGTCTAGCCGAAGCGCTGTTGGACTTACGGTACCGCGTTTTCTTGAACTCCTGCGTACTAGCTTGTCTTCGCTGGAGAGATTAGAGACGGCTTACTGTAGGGCTTGAAATACAAGCGCGTCTTGTCCTAGCAAGAGTCCTTTGTGTCGATATGCCTACAGTTTTTGTGCGGAGGATGTTGCATGGCAGGTGTGAGAGTCTATGAATTAGCGCGGGATCTAGGGATCTCAAGCAGGAACCTTATCGAGGAGCTACGAAATCAAGGCATTGAGGTCAAAAGTCACATGAGTACGATGGACGAAGAAACTGCAGGGCTGATCCTTGATCTATATCGTACCAACGAAACCGCTGTTACCACGAGTCCCCCTCCAATAGAAAGCCCGACAATGCCTTCTCCCACCCTTACTCAACCTACGCCACCCCCTGTAGAACTCTTGCCTTCACCTCTTCAATTAGAATCAACGAGCACGATAGTACGTCTTCCGGAAGCTCTAACAGTCAAAGATTTCGCTGAAGCATTGCATCTTAAAACCAAAGATGTTTTGATGCAGCTCATGAGTCTAGGAACAGTAGCTTCCATTAATACGGTGATTGGTCTTGACCTTGCCAATACCGTGGCGCAGAAGCTCGGGCAAGAGGTGCTCCTGCTTTCAGAGGAAGAGGCTATCGAGCGTCCTGATGAGAGTGTGGAGATGGGGCACCTTGAGCCACGTGCGCCTGTGGTCACGATTATGGGGCATGTCGACCATGGGAAGACTTCGCTCCTCGATGCTATTCGTGAGGCCAATATTCAAGCTACTGAAGTCGGGGGTATCACCCAGCATATTGGGGCCTACGAGGTAGAAACGCCGAAAGGCAAGATTGTTTTTTTAGATACTCCCGGTCATGAGGCGTTTACTGCAATGCGTGCGCGTGGGGCACAAATCACGGATATTGTCGTTTTAGTTGTGGCTGCGAACGATGGCGTCATGCCGCAGACGCGAGAAGCCATTGCCCATGCCAAAGCGGCGGGTGTACCGATCGTTGTAGCCATCAACAAAATAGATCTACCAGACGCCAATCCTGACCGTGTAAAGCAACAGCTCTCTGATCTCGATCTGATCCCAGAGGAATGGGGAGGCAATACCATCTTTGTGGAGGTGTCCGCAAAGAGGAAAGTTGGTTTGGAAGACTTGCTCGAAATGATTTTACTCCAAGCTGAAATCCTCGAACTGCAGTCTGATCCCTATCAGCTAGCCAAGGGCACTGTTGTCGAAGCCAAGCTGGATAAAACACGGGGGCCAGTGGCAACCGTCATGATCCAAAAAGGGTCCTTACGCGTCGGGAACGCGTATGTTGCGGGTGTACATTACGGTCGTGTGCGTGCGATGTTTGATGATCGCGGCCGCAAAATTACGCTTGCAGGGCCATCGACACCCATAGAAGTGCTTGGCTTTGCAGATGTTCCTGCTGCAGGCGATGCCTTTACGGTGGTGGAAGACGAAAGGAAAGCGCGTCATATCAGCAGCATACGCCAAGACAAACTCCGGACCAGGCAACTCTCCCAGACGAACCGTGTGACTCTTGAGGATTTGTACCGGCGTATTTCCGCGGGGGAGGTCAAGGATTTAAATCTCGTTATCAAAGCCGATGTGCAGGGTTCCGTGCAAGCGCTCTGGGATGCCATCGCTAAGCTTGAAAGCGAAAAGGTTCGCTTACGTTTGATTCATGGCTCGACTGGTGCTATTACTGAATCCGATATCATGCTCGCTTCGGCTTCAAATGCTATTGTGATAGGCTTTAGCGTTCGTCCCATCCCAAAAGCTGCAGAGCTGGCAGTACAGGAGCACGTTGATGTACGTCTGTACACGGTGATTTATGAAGCCATCTCTGATGTCGAAAAGGCTATGGTGGGGCTGTTGAAGCCAACGTATACTGAGAAGATGCTTGGGCGTGCTGAGGTGAGAATGCTCTTTCATATCTCGCGGGTTGGTGCCATCGCAGGATGTCAGGTCCGTGAAGGGGTAATCCGACGTAACGCTTCAGCGCGCGTGCTGCGCGACAATGTGGTCGTCCATGAAGGCAGGGTCGGTTCACTCCGACGGATCAAAGAAGATGTCGAGGAAGTTACAGCCGGATTTGAGTGTGGTATTGGTCTGGGTCGCTATCAGGATATTAAAGAGGGAGATGTAATTGAATCCTTTCTCCTCGAGGAGGTGGCTCCCCGACTCTAACCTGCATGCGGGGAGTAGAGGTACGCGCAGTTATGATTGTTGGAGTCTGTACTATTGAGCTTCGCTTACGGGAAACCCGCTCCCTCAAAGAGAAGAGACAAGTTCTCAAGAGTGTTATTACTCGGGTGAAAAATAACTTTAATGTTGCCATTGCTGAAGTTGACTATCAGGACAAATGGCAGCGTGCTGTGCTCGGTGTGGCTGTAGTCAGTACAGCCCAGGATCATGCAAATGGCATTCTCAGCAAGGTTGTGAATTTCGTTGAGTCGATGTATGTCGCTGATCTACTCGATTATCAGATCGAGCTATGGTAAATTGCTATGACCCGATATCGTCCAACCCGTGTGGGGGAGCTTTTGCAAGCCGAAATTGCCCATCTTTTATTACGTCAGCTGAAGGACCCCCGTTTGAGTATGGCGACAATTTCTCGAGTTGAGGTATCGTCTGATCTACGTTATGCTTGTGTGTATATCAGCCGGATAGGGAGTGAAGCTGAGCAACAGGCTGCCATCCAGGGATTTGAGCATGCCGCTGGTTTTATTCGTAGCCAACTGGGCAAGCATCTAACACTGCGCTACACTCCAGAACTCACCTTCAAACTCGATACAGCTATTGCCTATGGTGTTAGAATCTCTCGTATTCTGCACGACCTCATTCCAGCCCCTCCTGTAGCACCAGCGGAAAGTGACACTTCGCATGCTTAGTGGCATCTTAAACCTTGATAAGCCGCGGGGCATGACATCGCATGATGTGGTCGCCACGGTGCGTCGCATCCTAGGGATACGTACAGTCGGCCACACAGGGACACTCGACCCAGAAGCAAGCGGAGTGTTGGTGCTTTGTCTCGGCGAGTCAACTCAATTTGCACGTTTTTTTGAAATGCTGGAGAAAACGTATTGGACAGTTTTACAATTGGGCGTATGTACAGACACCCAGGACGCAACGGGGACAGTGACATGCCAGTGTAAGGTACCCCCTCTCACACCCGCGCAGCTCCACGATGTATTAGATGGTTTTCAGGGTTTATTGCAACAAATCCCTCCGATGTATTCAGCTGTGAAGTATCGCGGACAACGCCTCTATCGTCTTGCCCGACAAGGCAAAACTGTTACACGTCAAGCACGTGATATTTTCGTGCGGCGTCTAGAACTACTGGATCAACGTGAGACGCAAATAACCCTCAGTGTCACGTGCTCAAAAGGCACCTATATTCGGACCCTAGGTGAAGACATTGGCCTCGCGTTGGGATGTGGAGCGCACGTGTTGCATCTCCAACGTTGTCGTGTGGGGCATTTTTCTCTGCAAGGTGCGTGCTCGTTGCAGGTTTTACAACAACAGGTGTGCGCCGGCACCCTGTCGCACGTGCTCATACCTGTCACAGAAGCCTTATCCTTTTTGCCGTCGTTAATGCTGACAGCGCAACAATACGACGATCTTTGCATACGGCAGGGGAGGGCACTTTCTACCATTCTCGACACCTTACAACCTTTGCCTGAGCATGCTTCTGGATATCGGTCGTGTATACCATCGCAGAGGACTGTAGCAGTTATGCAACGGCACTTATCTCCTTCTAATAAACTAAAATGGAAATTGTATGTGCCTTCATAGGTTCTGCGTATTCGCATGGCTGCAAAATTCTTTGAGCATTCTCATATGACATACACCTTATAGTCTATAGCCTGCAAAGGAGTAAGTATCATGCCCTTAGTAAAGGAACAGAAAGACACAATTATTGCAGACTTTCGTACCCATGATGTTGATACAGGTTCGTCAGAGGTCCAGATTGCTCTCTTGAGCGCTCGTATCAACTATCTTACTGAACACTTCAAAACTCATAAAAAGGATCATCATTCCAGACGTGGATTGCTCAAGCTCGTCGGACTACGTCGCCGCTTGCTCGACTATTTGAGGCGGCAGGATCACGAGCGCTACCAGCGTGTCATTGCACGCCTCGGTATTCGTCGATAAATTGGCTGTGGGTAGGTTTGACACAAGAACATGGCCTGCGTGGAGGAGCACCCTTGAATCATCAAGCTGTAAGTCATGTCATTAACGGACGTACATTAATCATCGAAACAGGAGAAATCGCCAAACAAGCCAACGGGTCGGCTATAGTCCAGTATGGCGACACAATGGTATTGGCTGCAGCTACCGCCGCACCAGAAGATCGAGGGGGTCTGGACTTTTTCCCGCTCACGGTAGATTACCGTGAAAGAACCTATGCTGCTGGGAAAATTCCTGGAGGTTTCATTAAACGGGAAGGCCGGCCAAGTGAAAAAGAGACCCTTACCTCACGTATTATTGACCGTCCTATCCGGCCGCTTTTTGCCGAGGGTTATGGCAAGGAAACGCAAGTACTATGCATAGTGCTTTCTGTAGACCAGCAAAACGATCCAGATATCGTGGCCGTCATCGCTGCGTCAGCGGCTTTGACTGTCTCAGACATTCCTTTCTTAGGCCCTATTGGTGCTGTCCGCATGGGCTATATTGCTGAACAGTTAGTGGTAAATCCGACTTCCAAAGAGCTTGAGAAGAGCTCGCTCAACATGGTCGTCGCTGGGACACGTGATGCTATTGTTATGGTCGAAGGCGGAGCACACGAATTACCCGAATCGATCATCCACTCTGCTTTAGAAACCGCACAGCAGGCATTGCAACCCTGTATCGATTTGCAACTGCATTTACAACGTACTGCCGGGAAGGGCAAGATGCCTGTTGCAGTTCCGGCGAAAGATGCAACACTCGAGTACCAAGTACGCAACTTGGCTTGTGAACGTCTCAAGGCGGCCTTAGCCATCGAAGGCAAGCTTGAGCGCCAAGAGGCTTTGCAGACCATCGAGCACGAGATCATGCAAGCGCTGGTTGAAGCAGATGGGGCAAGTCAGGAAGCGGGACAGCGCAGTAAAGTCATCAAGACCCTCTTGCACGATTTAGAAAGCCAGGAAATGCGCCGGAAAATCCTGGAAGAAGGGCAGCGGGCCGATGGAAGGGGCACTACGAGTATTCGTCCCATTAGTGGCCGTGTGTCTCTGTTACCACGTGCGCATGGTTCAGCCCTCTTTACCCGTGGAGAAACGCAAGCTCTTGTCGTCGCGACGCTCGGGACTCAAGGCGATGAACAGCTGGTCGATGATTTGGAAGGGAAGACCTCGAAAAATTTTATGTTGCACTATAACTTTCCTCCCTTTAGTGTCGGAGAAGTTGGGCGTTTCGGTGCGCCAGGACGGCGCGAGATCGGCCATGGCGCCTTAGCGGAACGAGCTATGCGCCCTGTCTTACCCCCTCGCGAAGCTTTTCCATATACGGTTCGCGTGGTGTCGGACATTATGGAATCAAATGGGTCATCATCTATGGCTACGGTGTGTGGGAGCACGCTTGCGCTCATGGACGCGGGGGTACCGATTAAAGCCCCTGTGGCTGGTATCGCTATGGGACTGATCGCTCAGAATGATAAAGTAGCAATCCTGTCGGACATCATGGGACTGGAAGACCATCTCGGTGACATGGATTTCAAAGTTGCAGGCACAGTACAGGGGGTGACAGCTATTCAGATGGATATCAAAACAACGGGGGTCTCCCAGGCGATTATGGGCCAAGCATTAGAGCAAGCTCGACAGGGTAGATTGCACATTCTGCAAGCCATGGAAACTATCTTGCAGGCACCACGCCAACAGACCTCGACATATGCGCCCCGTATCGTGACGCTCAAAGTGCATAAAGACAAAGTGCGTGAAGTGATAGGACCGGGGGGGAAAACCATTCGTGGTATTATTGAGGCCACAGGCGTCACGATTGATGTCGAAGATAACGGTACGGTGGTGATCGCTGCTACAGACGAAACTGCCTCTCAGGCAGCAGTGCGTATGGTACGCGAACTGACGCAAGAGGCTGAGATTGGCCAGATCTATCTAGGAACGGTACGAAAAATTATGGACTTTGGAGCCTTTATCGAAATATTCCCTGGGACTGATGGGCTTCTGCACATTTCACAAATATCTGACAAGCGTATCAACAAGGTTACGGATGAATTCCAGGAAGGAGATCAACTCCTTGTCAAGGTTTTGGAAGTCGATCGTAACGGGCGTATACGGCTCAGCCACAAGGATGCTATCCGTGAGCGCGAAGCGACCAAGATTAGCTAGTACTCCCACCGCGCTAATTTTGCGAGAGTTTTGGTTGCCAAAAGAGCAGCACAAGCCGCATGCGCAGGCCGTCAATTTAGCTTGGTCGAAGTACTCGTTCATAAGAGAAAGGGAAAATACAGGTGAGAGATTGTAGGTGGCCTCTTACGAAAGTTAACATAATATCTCTTATCAGAAGCCAGATATTATTAGCAATTGTGTACTGGTACACAGTTTATGGCTTGTTCGGGGTAACCGCTTCGCGGCCCTGTCCTTGCTCCTTGGCAGGTAGTTGTAAAAATGTTATATGTTCGTAGATCATTTGACGTGTAGATTCGTTGATTGCTCCATCGGATAGCGCACGTTCATAGACTGCCACCGCTTTGTGTGATGCCCCAGTATTTTCGTGGCATCGCCCTATACCTAGATAGGCTTCTCCACGTAACCAGTGAGCAGGCAATTGTAATACAGCTTCAAAACTCGTGATCGCCTCTGGGTCACAGGCACCACCCGCTTCCTGTGCATAGGCAACATCCAAGGTTACCAATGCCACCATCAGGGGTTGTGAAGCTTTGCTGAACTGCTGTTGTACCTTCCTATAAGCAGTGAGTGCAGCAGTATAATCCTCTCCTTCAAAATACAGGTGCCCTAGATGCCAATGGACCAAAGCAGCAGCGGCTGTATTTCCATAGTCACTGATGAGCTTTTGTAAATGCTCCATAGCGTTAGAGCGATTGGCAGGGCGCGCATTCACCAATTTTGTCGCCTCATAAAGTCCTATCTCCGCTCGCCGCTCACGATGCTTCTGCCAAGCCCACCAGCCAGTGACCAGAGCTGTAGCCACGACTACCCCTACAATGCCATAGATCAGAGAGCCCGGGTGTTCTTTCATCCACTCAATTATATGCACACTCAAAGAAACGAACGAATCCGGCTGTCTGATTTCCTTGCGGGACAAACGCTGTTCAGCCACTACGCCTCCCTTTTCGTAGCCTTCCGGAACTTTACATACGCAGATAGCATGCTTGATGAGGCTAGAAACATAGGATCGTTTGTCATCAAAAGACATACGGGCAGGTCATCCCTGCCCGTACAGAGGAAAGACCTCGGCGGGAACTACGCTTCGTCGTGCTTTCCACTCGCCACGACAGCTTGCATGAGATGCTGCGGCAGAACCTCATAGCGTAAGAATTCCACTGAGTATGAACCCTCACCACCGGTGACTGACTGTAGAAAGGCACTGTACTGTTGAATCTCCGCCAGAGGGACCTCAGCCCTCACAACTTGAAAATCTCCCAAGCTCTCCATACCACTCACCCGGCCCCGTCGACTACTGATATCACCGGTGACATCACCCATATATTTTGCTGGGACCATAACCTCCATTTTAACAATAGGCTCCAGGAGGACTGGGGAAGCTTTCATTACCGCTTCTTTCACAGCCTCACGGCCAGCGATCTGGAACGCGATGTCCTTACTGTCCACCGGGTGCTCTTTGCCGTCATAGAGTTCAATCTTTAAATCAACAACCGGATAACCAGCAATTATCCCCTCAGTCATCTTGTCCTGGACACCTTTGTCAACACTCTGACGGAATTGTTGACTGATGACCCCGCCAAAGATTTTATCGACGAACTCGTATCCAGCTCCACGCTCATTTGGCGCAATACGGATAGCACATTCAGCAAACTGCCCTGCCCCACCCGTTTGCTTTTTATGACGATAACGTACGTCAGCCTTTCCACTAATAGTCTCGCGATACGCAATTTTGGGCAGCTTGGTCGTGACCTGGACCCCACGACGTTGCAAACGGTTGAGCATCAACCCAATATGCTGCTCGCCAATGCCGGAGATAACCAGCTCTTTCGTTTGTGGATTTATCTCAACCTGAAATGTTGGATCTGCATCTGCAAGGCGACGTAGTCCTTCAGAAATCTTGGCTTCATCTCCACGCGTCTTGGGTTCCACGGCTCTTGCAACCATGGGAAGCGGATAGTGTGGCAGAACAAATGGCCGCTGCTCCTTCGTCGCCACCAATGTATCACCAACATGGAGTTCCTCGACCTTGGCAGTTGCAACAATAGCTCCAGCCTCTGCCTCATTGACATCTTTCTGGTCTTTGCCCTGAGGACGCACTAACTTAGGTATTTTGACCGCTCTACCAGAATTAGCGATGACCACAGTGTCTCCACCTTTCAACACCCCCCCAAAAACACGTATAAAGCTCACTTTGCCCACAAACTCATCAGACATAATCTTAAAAACCTGTGCCTCCAGAGGTCCTTCTAACTCTACGCCATGATCCACCCTTCCTCTTTGGTCATCAAGCATTTGCTTCTTAGCATATACTGGCGAGGGCGCATATGTCGCAATAATATCTAGGAGTTCAGAGATCCCTCTATCCTGCTCCGCGGCACAGCAGAGAATAGGAATAACGGCTCTTTCGACCAAGACTGGCGTCAATACTCGTTCAAGCTCCGCCGGCGGTATCGTTTCGCCCTCTAGATAGCGTTCAAGCAGCACGTCATCACCAGAGATCACTGACTCCATCAGCACACCACGTTGCGTCTCGATAACCTCTTGCATGGAGTCAGGTACTTCACCAGGATGCAGTAGATTTATGACTCCTTTAAAATCACTCCCGCTTCCCACGGGCAGCATCAAAGGGGTACACGCCGGACCAAAAGTCTCCTGCAATGCGGATAGAACCTCATCAAATCGTGCGTTCTCGGCATCCATACGTGTAATGACAAACATACACGCACATCCCTGCTGCTTCACGAGTTCCCATGCTTTGCGTGTTCCAACTTCGATACCAGCAGCTGCATTGACCGTAATCAGTGCCAATTCCACTACCGAGAGCGCACCGTACGCCTGTCCGATAAAGTCGGCAGACCCAGGAGTATCGATAATATTAATATCCCGCCCTTTCCATGGGGTATGGAGAAGTGCAGAATGGAAGGACTTCTTGCCTTCTTTCTCATCGAGATCAAAATCGCTTGCCGTCGTTCCATCGCTGATTCTCCCAAGTCGGCCCAGTTCTCCCCCCTTGAAAAGTATAGCCTCAGCCAGCATGGTTTTACCACTACCAGAGTGCCCTACCAGAGCCACATTCCGGATCACCTCTCCCTTATGACTGGCCACCATGACCTCCTTACGTCCCTCAAGAGTATTCCTCGAGTTGAGATCGATTGCAGCGTGAGCAATCCATCGTAGATCTCACCCTACCACCTCATGCCTTGCCCCACAAGCGTGCTCCTCAAAGACCGTCCATCTACATCCCACAGCTTGGAAGTGGTCTAGGAGCATTGAAGGTTGACACCCTCCTCACAACCTTACCCCTCTTACTCATAAGGTTACACACTTATATACATGCGTACGTATCAATAGTTACAGAACACCTCATAAGTAACTTTATCCTTATTACTACCTACTCTGCATGATTTAGACGAAATCGACAATGTTGTCTTGCAAGTCATATAGGACGCATCTATTACCTCTCTCGAAAACTTCTGAGTGCTCCCGGCAGGATTTGAACCTGCGGCCTGCGGATTAGGAATCCACCGCTCTATCCACCTGAGCTACGGGAGCGCATTATTTTCAAAGTCTTACGAGACCCGTATGGCCTCTGCCCTCTCGCCTGTTGTGAAAATTGCTGGGACTTTTCGCCAAACTGCTCCAGCGCACGCACCGCACGCTGCTTGTGATCGCTGGAGAGGTGCGTATAGCGAGCAGCTCCTGGAAAATGTGAGGTGAAAAGACGTGGGGCCTTGGAGCACTGCAATGACGGTATGGCGGTGTCCTCCAGTGGCTCTTCCGCCTCAAACTTCACGGGTTCTGCTAGCGCAGGGTCATACTGATATCCTTATGTCCCATCAGGTTTTGTACGGTGGGGAGATCTACCCCTGCCATCACCAGACGGCTCGCAAAAGTATGTCGCAAGTCGTGGAAAGTGAAATCCTCCAGGCCACCCTTCTGGACTGCCTGCTCAAACGCGGTGCGAAATGAGCGGTATGAGGTTCCCTGCCGATTGCAGAAGACCGGACCCGTTGCTGCTGTGCCCATTCTAACCACCTTCAGGGTCGTGGTCAATACCGTATTCATCGGTACGCTGCGACTCTCGCCATTCTTGGCGTAGGCTGCCTGTACCGTGACGGTCTGCCGGCGAAAATCGACATCCTCCCACGTCAGAGAGAGCAACTCGGACGATCAAAACCATGTACGGAGCGCGGTAACCGTCAGAGGTTTGAGTTGTAGCCCACAGTGCGCTAGCAACTGCCCTTCTTCCTCGGGGCTCAACATACGTATGCGCCCATTGTTTTCGCGTGCGAATCGGATCTTCTTCACCGGATTCTCGCTCGCTTTGCCCCA
>Ga0137403_10004944_pt1 | contig 15570 bp, 17 predicted proteins | sample CZOMad2_1_16fung_FD_122057 | JGI IMG/M metagenome (GOLD analysis project Ga0137403, IMG submission 122057) | Vadose zone soil fungal communities from Angelo Coast Range Reserve, California, USA - CZOMad2_1_16fungal (Hybrid Assembly) | ecosystem: Environmental > Terrestrial > Soil > Vadose zone... | reverse complement strand
AATATCGCCAGTAATTTGCGGTTCCGACCTTCTTTTCAGCCATACCACCACCCCTTATCCAAGTGATAACCCGAGGGTAAGACGAACTCCTGTTGTCGATGCTCCCAAGTCAGCAAACAATTATAGAAGTTCAATTCTGATTGGAGACCGGCCGGTCCTAAAACCTACCCGGACCAAGCGGCAAAAATCTAAGAGGATTCTACTGAAGTTCCCTTTTGCCTTCGTACTCTAACTCTGTGCCGCGCGAATCTTTGTGAGTGAAAGAGACCAGCTCCCAAGAGCCATCCTCGAGAGGTCCCTTCAGAATATAGGAGTTCTCGTCACTCCCGAGCACGCGGAAATAGCAGGCCTGCTCGCCGTACCATCGATCGACGCATGCTTCCACCTGAATGGTTCGGGTCCCTAGTGTAAACCGGGTTGGGCTTTCCTGCCCCTTTGAGTCGGCGTAAGATTCGACCTTAATTTTCATCGACAGCTCGCTTTTTTCCCGGAAATGGAAGAACGTAATATAACGTAAAATTTTCCATTTTCAAAGGAGCAATATGGAGACGATCGGCCAGCTAAAGAAGGATGTAGTCAGTGCCTGCCGTATCCTCTCTCGCCAAAAACTCGTCGAAGCATTCGGCCATGTCAGCGCTCGAATCCCTGCCACCGACCTTTTCCTAATGACGCCCCGAATCAGTCTCGACTTAGTCACGGAGAGCGACCTTCTCACGATGAATCTGAAAGGTAAAGTCATCGAAGGCAGCCAGACTGCGCCGTTCGAAGCGTGGTTGCATACCGCGATCATGAGGTCGAAGCCCCGCGTAAACGCGATCACGCGCATTCATGCCCGCATGGCTAATATCTTCTCGGTGACCGATCGCAAGCTCGATCCGGTGCACAATCACGGCAGCTTTTTCGCCGGCGGCGTGCCGGTCTTTTCGACCCCGGATTTGATTTCGACGGCAAAATTAGGTGATGAAGTGGCCCAAGGCCTCGGCGATAAGCCGGCTATCCTGCTCAGAGGCAATGGCCAGGTCACTGTCGGCAGAACTATTCCCGAAGCGGTCATGATGGCGATCTACTTGGAGGAAGCTGCCGAAGTTCTCTATGGCGCGCTGCAGATTGGCGCACCGATCCCTTTGACGCCGGGTGAAGCAAAGCAACGCCAAATCGAAGCCTTGCCATCCGTCGACCTGGAGCGAGCGTGGAATTTTTTCAAGCTCCGCGCGGAGAGGGGCTAATGCGGGGCGTATGACAGATTGGCGAACTTACTCGAATTGGCGTTCCGGCCGCACCCCAGGAGGAGCGGGTTTGAAACCCTCCCTTACACGCCGGATGTTGGTTAGGCGGGCACGAATCGTCCGAGAAACTTGTGAAATGAACTACCCCGCAGCAAGCTGACGGGGTATCAGAACATAGCGATAAGATTTTATCCCAAAGGCGTCACCCCCGAATGTTTTAATCGGCGGTCCAGTCCCGGTCTCGCCTGGATTCCCGATAGAAGCATTCGGGAATGACGGACTCTAAGAGATCTCGAAATAGCTCTTTACGCAGCAAGCTGCGGGGAATCAAACCCGCAGTGATTAAAAAAACACGGCGCCCAGAGTGTGAGCGCCGTGCTTAAAGGGTTCGAGCGCGCGACTATTTGCCGGCGACTTCGAAGTTAACCTTCGCTTCTTCTTTCGCCTTGACCGTCACCTTTTGCGTGTTCTTGCCAAGTTTTTCGTGCCAAACTTCGACCGTGTAGCTGCCCGGGGGAACATCGGTCAGTTTGAAACTGCCCGAGTTATCGGTCACGGCGAAGTAAGGAGTTTCCGTGGCCACGAGCCAACCGTGCATCCAGCCGTGCACGTCGCATTTGACTTCAATCATTTCGGGCTTTTCGATTTTTACTTCCAAAGTTTTTTTGAACTTAGGCTGGGCCTGATTAAACGGGCTGTTCACCTTGCTGTAAGAGTGGATATTGTGAAGAATGCCGTCCGGGTTCAAGATCTCGATGGCGGATCCAGCTGGAAATGCCAAAACATGCGGATGATATTCGCAACCATTTTGATCGAGAGTGACTTTCTTAACTTCGATCTTCTTACCCTTCTGGATGTCTGTGATGGTGATTACGGCGTTTACCAAATTACCATTATTGACCACCAGCGACTGATCCACCTTCGGCGTCTTCCCGCAAACTTCTTTATCCTTGCTGACATCCAATTTTTTCGGTGCGGGAGCGGTCCCTTTGAATTTCACGGTTCCGGAAATGCTGCCGCCGTCCTTCACATCGCCGCCTTGATAAGCCGCCATAGCGGTTACCGGCAAGGCCACCAGGGCCGCCGACAAAACTATTGAGCCCAGTTTTTTCATAACAACCTCCTTCGCTATAAACCTAGCATCTAATTTGACGCATTTTAACCGTGGGTTATTCACTATTTTACCGGCTTGGCCTTCGCCACCACAGCGGGCGCCGTCGGCGCTGGAGCACCTTTGCCGATACTCATCAAATAATCCCGCAACGCCTCGATCTGCAAATCCTCTTTACCGCCTAAGATATTGTCAGGCCCGCCCGGATAAAAAGACGGCATTTTGGTTCCCGGCTGAACTTTTTGCGGATCCTTGAGCCACTTCAAGATCCAGTTCGGATTCAATCGCTGGCGCGCCAGCGTCAGATCGGGCGCCCACCCTTCCACCGGTCCTTCAGGTTTCTTGTCCCCTTGTTGATGGCAGCTGAAACAATTGAAGTAATCTTTCGAAACGAGCTGCTTCGCCGCTTCGATGTGTTCCGGCGGAATCTTCTTATCATCGATATACGCGAACGGAATTTCCACTTTCGAAAGACCGTTAAAATAGCTTATCAGTTGGTTCGTATGTTCGTCGGAGAGACCGAACGTCGGCATCCGAATTTCCAGCCAAGGACGGATCGGTACGGGCGCCTTCAAGAAACTGAAAAACCAGTTCGATTGTACCTTTTCGCCCTCGCCATTGAGCACGGGCGGCGCCAGCGATACATTTTCCTGATAGTATTTGCGAATGAATCCACCGCGCTTTTCAATCTCGTGGCAACCGACGCAATTATACTGCTGCATCAGGCGACGTCCTTCGACCACTTGTTGCACCCGTAGCCCCTGGTCCGCTAGATATCGCTGATTGACTTTGCGCTCGCGGAATCCGCCGAGCAAGATGCGCAGAGCCTTGATGTCCTCATCGGCAAGATCGAACTGCGGCATCAACTGCTCGATTCGTTCCGTCGCATAAATGCGTGGTGTTTTGAGTTTGTTATAGGTCCAGTCGTCCCAGGTTTCCTTGATGTCCGTTCGGTTGCCAAAGAAGAGTTCTTCTTTCGGCTTGGAGCCAAAAGTACTCAGTTCGGCGCCGATGCGCGATTCCTTCTCCATCCCTTTGATTTCATGGCAACCGAAACAGCCCCACTTACGCACCAGCGATTCGCCGCGCTTGATATTTTTCGGATCGGCTAGCTTTTCTTCAATTCCTGTCACGGCATCCGACTTGGCGCCTAAAGTCATCAGGTAAGTCGTAATTGCGATCGCTTCATCGTCAGTCAGACGCAGACTGGGCATCCGAGTGTCGGGCGAAAAGCCGCGCGGGTTTTTCAGCCAGTGGTAAACCCACTGAGGCCCGACTTTGGCCGCGATGTCCTTCAAATTTGGAACCAGATCTTTTTCTTTGCCCAGCGGCGTGGAAAATTCACCTTCGGCAAAACCGTGGCAGCCTTTGCAGCCGATCGTTTCGACGAGCTTTTTACCTTTGCCAACCTGGTTTTGATCACCCTCGCGAAATCCCGCAGGGATCGGATGCTCCTTTGTCCAAGTGTCGCCTTCTTCCCTGGACTGCGACCAGATGAAAGATGCGATCGCAATCGCATCGTCCTGTTTAAGATCGAAATTCGGCATCCGCGTGCGCGGGCGGAACTTGTGCGGGTTTTCAATCCAGCGCACTATCCAGCTGGGCTCGACCTTGGCACTGATCTTCAGCAGACTCGGCGCAATCTTGGGAATATTTTCGTAGCCCTTGACCAGATGGCATCCCGTACAGCCGATCTGTTCGAAAAGCCTTTGACCATCGGCGAGAAGCGGCGCATCCTCGGCAAATTTCTGCACGTCGAGATGACAAGATGTACAACTCGACTGGGCTTTGGCACCGCGCAGCAACGGGGCCTCCCACAGATGAAATTCGCCGTGGGCCTGTTCTTTACTGTTGACGGCGACGCCCTGGCCTTCATGGCAGCCGGTGCAACCGAATTTTTCCGGTGGATGAGCGTTATCGGCCAAGAGAACTTCGCGCCGCGGATGCGTCTTAAAAGGATGGGCTTCTTTTTCGAAACCGGGGCGATTGATCGCCAGATGGCAAGTTTGACAACGATCGACGCGCGCCACCGGCTGATCAAACCGGTTGCGGTCGAACTCGTCTAGGGACACTTGCTGAATTTTAGGAATCTTGCAACAGAAGGAAACCGGCCCGAGTTTGAGCATGACGTTTTCCATCACCCGGACCCATTTATCGCGCTCAGCCGTGATCTTGCCGAGCTCATCCTCGATCTCTTTAGTGGTCGAACGGATCTTTTTGATTTCCTCTCTGAGCTGCTCGCGGCGCGCGAGTGCGGGCTCGAGTTGCTTATCCAACTGGGCCTTCCTCTTGTCGAGCTCGGCGATTTCTTCCAGATAGGGTTTGGGATCGCGTTTTTGCTGGACCGCGTGATCGTGTTCGTACCAGGCTTCTTCCAATTCGCTTTTGACGTCCTTAACTTTTTGATCGACCTCTTGAAATTTAACCGTCGCCTGCTTTTCCTCGCTTTCCAGGGCCTTGAGTTTCCTGCCTAAATCGCCGTTGGATAGACTCGACTGGCGTTCGGCGAGTTTCTTAGATAGCTCTTGATACTTCGAATCGGTCTGGAGTTTTTTGTCTTCTTCAGCGTAAGCCGCTTGAGCTTTGCTATGGTCCAGGCGAAAAAAACGCGCCTGGATGCCTTTCCACGGCCGCCGCGTGACGTTGTCGTCCAAAAACGCCCATAAAGACAATGCCACGAGCAAAGCGACGCCGATAACAAAGACACTGCCGTAGGATTTTTTCTCTTCTTGCTGGTCGACGCCTCGTTCCGCCATCCCGACTCCCTTATGCTATCTTCCGCTCCAGCGTGCGGCCCAACGAAAAAACCCCGACACCGATTAACGCCAGCACGATTTCTTCAGCCATCGAAGAATTTTTCATGATGCCCACGAACAGGGCATAGCCGATATCGGCAAGCCCCAATGCTTGGAGAATCTTCGCCACGTAGAACATTTAAATGTTGATCCAAGGAGTGACTAAGACATACTTGACATTGAACAGCAGTCGCAGGGCCATTTTTGCGGGAAGCGAAAACATCAAAGCAATGAGCGCCGCCACGATTGAAAAACGCACCATGCCCCAGCGCTCGAGAAATTCTTTGCCTTTGATCTTTAGAACGAAAAGGTAAAACCCTGATATGGCAGCGACAAAATAACCGCCGATCATCACCAGACTGAACACCGCCGACCACCAGTAATTGCGAAACCCGACGAGATAAGGCAGATCGACGTTGGTCAGCGCCACGACCTTATGCGGATCCCATTTCTGCCACGGCCAGAATAGGTTCCATCCGGGACCGCGAAAGAAAGTTCCGATGATGATCATACTAACCCAGAGGATGTGAAATCCGAAAACAAAAGTGAGGATCTCCCATTTTCGGTCCTTGAAACAGTAGTAGCCGTTTCCTTTTGGATTGATATCGATAAACGGGACCACCATCAGGCCGACTATGATGAGACTCGGCAGCACAACGCCGGCGTGCCAAGGATCGAAGTAAACCAGCATCTCTTGCAAGCCAAGAAAATACCAGGGCGCCTTCGACGGATTCGGCGTGCGCGTCGGGTTCGCCGCCTCTTCCAACGGCGCGTCGACCACCAGGGCCCATAAAGTCAATCCGACGAGGACAAATAGCGCGCAAAGAAACTCCATGCGCACCAGGTGCGGCCAAGTATGAACCTTGTCATCAACCGGAAGTTTTTTTTCGCGAGCGACCTCTGCCATTTGCGTGCCTCGAATTTGAATTGCCTATAGAGAGGGACCGGAAAAGCCGTCACGGCGAATGCGCCAGAAATGCACGGCCATTAGAATACTGGCGACGAGCGGGATAAAGATGCAGTGCAAAATATAGAAGCGCAGCAGCGTGTGCGGGCCGATTTCGCCGCCGCCGAACAAGAATGCGCGAGCGTCGTAGATCGGATTGGCGCCGACGAAATCCGCGAACGGACCTTCGTAGCCCAACAGCGGCGTAGCGCGCGCCATGTTGGAACCGACGGTAACGGCCCAAATCGCCAGCTGATCCCACGGCAGGAGATAGCCGGTAAAACTCAAAAGCAGCGTCAGCACCAGCAAGAGCACGCCGACAATCCAGTTAAACTCACGCGGCGGTTTGTACGAGCCGGTGAGAAAGACCCGAAACATATGCAGCCAAACGAACACGATCATCGCGTGGGCAGACCAGCGATGCATGTTGCGCATCAGCATGCCGAAAGGCATATCGAATTCGAGATACTTCATGTCCGCGTAGGCATACTCGGCCACAGGGCGGTAGTAAAACATAAGGTAAATACCGGTCACCACGGTAACCAGAAACATCAAGAACGTGAGACCGCCCATGCACCAGGTAAAACGCATGCGGACCGCATGGCGGCGCACCTTGGCGGGATGGAGATGAAGAAAAACGTTCGCGGTCACCATCATTACGCGGTTACGCGGCGTGTCTTCGTAACCGTGGCGAAAAATCGATCTCCAAACGTGACTCTCAACGATATCGGTTTTGATCTTATCGAAAAGGCTCATGTGATTATCCGTTAAACCTTGATGACACTGTCGGCATACTGCTCATCGGGCTCCGTGCCGGGAGCCATTTTGAAAACTTTGCCTTTATCGACGACGAGTTGGCCATCGTCACCGACCGTCACTTTGAAGCGGTCGAGCGGCCGCGGCGCCGGCCCTTCGAAGTTCAAGCCGGTTTTGAAGAAGCCGCTACCGTGGCAGGGGCACTTAAATTTATTTTCAGCGTTTAGCCAGCGCGGGGTGCATCCAAGATGGGTGCATTTGGCGAAAATTGCGTAAATGCCCCTTTCCTCGCGCACGATCCAGACGCGCTGATCCTGCTTGTACTTCTCGCTGACCTCCCCGACCGCATAATCGGAAGGAAAACCAGCCTTAAAGCTTGAAGGCGGCTGGAACAGCACGCGCGGGAACGCCGAGCGGATAAAACCTAAAAGAGTCAAACCGCCGAAGATGCCGACGCCGCCCCATCCGAGCCGCGTAAAAAAGTCTCGCCGCGACCAAATTCCTCGTTTCTCTTTCGCCTGCTCTGCCATAATTAGTCTATCCTTTAAACCAGCTGATCAGGGCGCCCCAAACTACAAAAATCACTCCACCGAGCATCAACACCAACCCGACCGGCCCAAAGACAAATGACAACCCGGCACCCAAAACAAAAATCAGCACGCCGGTTCCCAGGGGATTGAAGGGCGCCGGAGCCGATCCCGCCGCGGCTGCTTCATCGGCGCCCTTGTGGATGAACTCCTCGCGGATAAGCGCGAATGCCAGCTCTTTGAGATCGTCGCGCCGTTCAGGGTCGGCCCCCTGAATCAGACGACCAAGCTCTTGAGCTAACCTTTCGATCTCTTGTTCACGCGCTTCGGGCGCTAAATTGGCAGGATCAGATGTCACCTGAGATTAGAATTGTTGATTATTATAGAAATTTTTCTTTGTCAACAATCACCGTCGAACGCTGCCTATCGGCTGAGCAAAACCATGGCGGTTACGGCCACCCCTTTGCCTTGGCCAGTCCAACCAAGCTTTTCCGTGGTGGTCGCTTTGACGCTTATCCTGCTTTCGGCAATGTTACACAGGCTGGCAACGCTTTTTCTGATCCGCGAATAGTGCGGCGAAAGTTTGGGTCGCTCGGCAACCACGGTCATGTCGGCATTGACGAGCTTAAACCGCATTCGGCGCATGATGCGGAGCACCTCCGCCAACAGTTTGCCGCTTGCGATGTCTTTGTAGCGGGGATCGCTATCGGGAAAATGGCTGCCGATATCGCCGTCGGCCATTGCGCCAAGCAGCGCATTCATCAGCGCATGCAATACCGCGTCGGCGTCCGAGTGCCCGGCAAGACCTTGGCTGTGGGGAATTTCGACTCCGCCTAAAATGAGCTTGCGGCCGCGGCGAAAACGGTGAACGTCGAAGCCGTGACCAATGCGAAATTCCTTTGGCATGACTTAGAACCTTGATCCTTTTTACTTCACGCCGGCATCATCACCCGAAGCTTAGGAACAATCAATCGCCTGCCGTCGGACCGCCGCTCGAATCCATTGCCGAATTCATGTCCGGCTGGAGTTGATTAACACCTTGGGGTATAATTCGTCCCAAGCAAGAATCAATGCTATTACGAATGCTCTTTATCTTCCTGTTGCTATTCGTCGCGCTGCCACTTTACACGGTACTTTCCGGACAAGCGCCGTTGGGTCGTGATTTCCGCACCGCTGATCGTTCCAGCGCCGGCATCGCGCCGAGCGCTGAGACTACTGCCGAAGCCGTCGTGCAAGTCTATTACGCGCGGGCGCTCAACTGGCGCGGCATCTTCGGTGTCCATACCTGGATTGCCACCAAACCGGAAAATGCCGCCGAATACACCATTCACCAAGTCATTGGTTGGCGTCTATATCGCGGTCTTTCCGCCGTGGCTTCTGCGCCGGGAATTCCGGACGGTCGATGGTTCGGTAACGAACCAACGCTCGTCGCCGAGCTAAGGGGCGAGTCTGCTGCCGTTGCTATCCCCAAGATTATCGAAGCTGTCGCTAGCTATCCTTACCCGAACGAATACAAGGTTTGGCCAGGCCCCAACAGCAACACCTTCATGGCCTATATCGGGCGACAGGTGCCCGAACTCCACATGGATCTTCCGGCAACAGCCATTGGCAAAGACTATCCAAGCAACGGCTCTTTGCTGGACCGCACGCCCAGCGGCACGGGTTACCAACTCTCGATGTTGGGAGTGCTGGGGCTGTCGATGGCTCGTGAAGAAGGCGTCGAACTGAACTTGCTCGGCTTGAGCTTCGGTATCGATTTTTACAAGCCCGCCTTGAAACTTCCGTTCATCGGCCGGATCGGCGCTGGCGAACACTAGTTCCGCTCCGCCACGCGATCATTCGTAAATCAGCCGAATGACGGTAAGCCGCCCAACCTTAACTCCATACCGCGTCTTGGTTTTTGCCGCGACCGTTTTTACCGTCGCGTCATGGATTTTTTTATTCGACAACAACCTGATCTCCCAGCCCGACAGATTCCAAGAATCCGATTACATAATGACCTTTTATGTCGCCGGTCATCTTTTGGCGACAGGAAGAGAATCAGACCTCTATCCGGCGCCTTCCGCCGAATCTTTTGTCGGCGAGTCATTTGACCGAGCCGCCCATTCACTACTCGCTAGCCTCCCCGCAGCAACCACCGCGATTTACATGTACAGCCCTCTGGTCGCTGGGATATTCGTCCCGTTGAGCTACGCAGATCCCAACTCATCGCTGTTCATTTGGCAAGTATTGTCCGTGTTAGCGTTAGCTCTCAGCTGCTATCTCCTCTCTCGCGCCATGAATGTAAAATTTAGCGATAGTTTCTTTCTTAGCTCGCTCTTCGGACCGGTTTTCATCACGTTGTGGGGCGGCCAACTCGGTCTTGTGTTGGGTCTATTACCGCTTTGCGTCGGTTATGTCTTGTTGCTGGGGCATCACTCGCTGCTCGCTGGAGTGGTTTGGTCGGTTCTCAGTTTAAAGCCCCAGTACTTTCCAGCCGCCGCGTTCGTCGCTCTAGTTCTCAGCCTTGGAAACTTCAGAATAGCCCTTGGTCTGGCGCTGGGAGTCGCGGGCTTCGTCGTTGCTAATTTGCTTCTGTTCTCTCCGGCGCTGGTGTCCAACTGGCTGGCTAGCCATCGGCTCAGCGACACGTTGTTTACTCACGCACAATACGGCATTCCAGCCCACCTGATCACTAGTCTTCCGGCCGATTTGCTGCTCTTGCTACCCGCCACGGTCCGCGCAGATTTGAAGTGGCCAGTGTATGCCGGCGCTTTGTTTCTCTGGGGCATCGGTTTTTGGACTTGTTGGCGAGTGCAGCACGGAAGCTGGGACGAGCGAACGAAAATCACCCTAACGCTAGTGATCGGATTGTTTCTCTCGAGCGTGGCACTACCGCATTTACTCTATTATGACCTTTGCGTACTCATTCCTGCTGGCTTTGCACTTGCCGCAAAGAATGACATCATTCCGCAGGCGATCCCGTTGAGAAAGTTGGCGTTGACGGGCTGGCTCACTATCAGCCTTTACTTGCCAATGTTTTTGATCATTAAGCCGCGCATAGGAATGGCATTGACATTGGAACTGATTTTACTCGGTCTGCTTTGCTGTCTTCTGGTCCGCATCAATCACCCAACGCTTTCAACCGCGGCGTAATTTGGTCATGGCACCGACCCAGCCGCTCCTCACCATCATAATTCCCGCATACCAAGAAGAAAAACGACTCGGCCCCACTCTTGACGAGTTGAGTAAGTACTTTGAAAATCGGCCTGCGGATGAAACGGAAATCGTGGTCGTGTCGGGAGGCTCGACCGATGGAACGGTCGGCGTCTCGCGACGATTTCAAAATAAGATTGCCGCTTGTCTCCGCGTCCTCGACCTCCCCCTTGCGCGTGGAAAAGGCGCGGCTGTTAGAGCCGGCATGCTTGAAGCCACGGGCAAGTTTGTTCTCTTTACCGACGCGGATCTGGCCTATCAGCCGAACCTCTTCGATGACTTCGTCAGGCGATTACAAGCGGGAGCGGATGTCGTGATCGCCCAAAGAGCCGGTGCAACAAGATACTCAGGGTTCTGGCGGCATTTCATTGCTGTGGCGTCGCGTTTCGTCTTCGAAAGATTCATTACTCCGGGGATCGGCGACACCCAAGCCGGATTGAAAGCATTCACCCACGCTGCGGCGAAAGATCTTTTTAGCAAGCAAAAGATTGACGGTTTTCTTTTTGATCTTGAAATTCTCATGTTGGCTCGCCGCGGCCAGTACAGAATCGAGAAAGTATTTGTCGACTGGCAAGACAAACCAGGTTCAACGGTCCATCTGGCCCGTGAGTCCGCCCGAGGGGTTGTGGATCTGATGAAAATCTACTGGCGCTTAGGATCCGGACAATATCGGTAGCGGCATTCGAGCGGCGCGGGCTATTTTTATCCCGGACCTCTATTATAGCGATGAGGCACTCGCGTAAAAGAGTACTGCCCGAATATGATGATATTATCAAGAAATACCCCGCCACCAAGCCATTAACTTTGGAAAGTAGCTATGCAAACTAAGCCTAAAGAAATACACTTTCATTCATAGTGTCCGGACCAAAAGAAGCCTGCTGAGACCAAGACAGCATATGAGCAAGAACCCGCGTACAAGCTAAAGATCGATCACGATTGCAAAAGATAGCGCGAGACGTCAAGTTGGGAACAAACGTCCAGATCCAAGATTTTGTTAACCTCTACGGATGTGTAATCGGTGATAATACCAAGCTTGGAGCTTTTGTCGAACTTCAAAAGAGATTTCGTGTCGGCCGAAACTGCAAGATCTCAAGCCACTCATTCATCTGCGAGGGGGTTAACATTGACGATGAAGTCTTCGTCGGACATCATCAACGACCGTTATCCGAAAGCGACGACGGAAGGCGGTCAATTGCAAACGGAGAGAGACTGGATTGTTATCCCCACATCGGTCGGAAAGACGGCTTCAATTGGCTCGGGTGCGGTGATTCTTTGTGGCATAAAAATCGGCGAAGGCTCTATAATCGGCGCCAGGAGCGTAGTCACCAAAAACGTTAGCCCCTATGAAATAGTCGCAGGAAACCCTGCCCATGTTCTTCGCAGATTGCCAAAAAAATGACTGACCGTGCGCCAAATGCAATTCACCTGGTGGATTTGACGCGCCAGTACGCGGCCATCAAGGGCGAAATTGACGCGGCGATTCAGCAGACATTGAATCGCGGGACGTTCGCCTCGAATCAATCCGTGGCTGCGTTTGAGGAGGAATTCGCCCAATATTGCGGCGTAAAGCATTGCGTGTGTGTAAACTCGGGTACCAGCGCATTGCACCTGGCGATGATCGCGAGCGAGGTCCACGCCGGCGACGAAGTGATAACCGTCCCATTCACTTTTGTTGCCACGGCATGGGCGATCTCTTATGTCGGCGCACGGCCGATTTTCGTCGACATTGAGCCATGGGGTTGCAATTTGGACGCCGAAAAACTCGCTCGCGCTATCGGACCGAAAACTCGTGCCGTAGTTCCGGTTCATCTCTACGGCCAAATGGCCGACCTTGAACCTATACGTGAACTTTGTGAGAAGAACGGGCTGGCGCTTATCGAAGACGCCGCCCAGGCCCATGGAGGCGAATACAAGGGACAACGAGCGGGCGGGTACGGTCATATCGGTTGCTTTAGTTTTTATCCGACGAAGAATTTGGGAGCTTGTGGCGAGAGTGGTGCGATTACGACCAACGATGAAAAAATTGCTGAGCGAATTCGTCACCTGCGCGATCATGCGCAGACGAGCAAATACCGGCACGAAGAGCTTGGTTTCAATTATCGGATGGACGAGATGCAAGGAGCCATACTCCGCGTGAAGCTCCGTTATCTCGAGGATTGGAATGCAGCCCGATCCAGGATAGCGAGATACTATATAAACAAACTAACCGAAACGCCCCTCGTGCTCCCATCCGAGTTGCCGGATAGACGGCACGTGTGGCACCTCTTTGTTGTACGCGCACCGGACCGGGATAAACTTCGCCAGGAACTCTCAAAAGCCTCCATCGACGCGGGATTGCACTATCCGATTCCGCTCCACCTTCAACCGGCATATCGTCACCTGGGCTACCGACAGGGTGACTTTCCGACCGCGGAGCAGATCGCCCGTGAGTGTTTGAGCCTACCCCTTTACCCAGAGCTTGAAGAATCCGAAATCAACCGCGTCTGCGACGTGGTGGCGTCTTCAGCGTGATAGTTTCCAACAGGCGCCAGAGCGTTCGAGCTTTTACCATCGTTGGCCATTTTTCGGAACCGGCACCAGGCTGACAACGGCGCCGATGAAAGCGATTACAGCAGCAGCAAGATAAGTGTAGCGATACCCCCGTAAGAATGCGCCAAGAAGCAACGCGTCGGCGTCGATTACCGATCCGCTACGAAGATTTTCCAACGATGTTTGGCCGGTCGCTTTCAACAGGTAAACACTAACGATGGTCGTGGCCAGGGTCGCGCCTATGGAATAGCCGAGGCTGCGCACGATGGAAAGAAAAGCCGAGCCCACCCCTAAGCGCTCTCGCGGCACTGCCGTCATCAGCAAATTGTTGTTCGGTGTTTGAAAGAAACCCATTCCGACGCCCAATAGACTCAAACCCAGGATCACGGCAAAATACGAACTGTCGACGGAGAGAGCGCTCAGGAAAAGAAACCCAAACCCCGTGATGGCCAATCCCAAGCTGCAAAGCCGCTCAGGCGCCATCCGTTCGGAAAGCCAACCCGCCAAGGGCGACAATAAAGCCAGCGCCAAGGGCGTCGGCGCGACGAGAAGTCCGGCGCGCAACGGGTCCAATCCAAGCGCGAGCTGAAGAAAGAACGGCATCAGTAGAGCGTTGGTGCTGATGCTCACGAAACTTGCAAAACGCGCAACGTTGCCCAGGGTGAACGCCGGGATGCGAAACAATGTGAGATCCAAAAGCGGAAATGGTGAACGGGATTCAACCCGGATGAATAGGCCGAGGAATACCAGCCCGCCGAGCAGCTCACCGCCAACGACCGAATCGAACACCTCGCCCTTTTGAGCGGTGGTGAGGGCCAATAGAATCAAGCAAACGCTCAAAGCGAACGTCAGCGCACCGATGAAGTCAAACGGTTCCTTTTTGCCGGCTGATCTGGTTGCAGCCGTTAGGGGCAACAGGATGCGCGCGGCACAGAAACCGACAAGTCCAAGAGCCGCAGTGAAATACAGGTTGGAGCGCCAGCCGAAACCATGAGTAAGCAATCCTCCTATGATCGGTCCCGACGTATAGCCCAGCGCGGCGACCGTGCCACCGGAAATTCCCATCGCTCGCCCGCGCTCCTCCGGCGGAAAGAGCGCCGTCACGATGGCAAAATTGTTCGCCATGATGAACGCGCTGCCCGCGGCCTGCAGACCGCGAAAGATAACTAACTGGAGTCCGCTCTCGGCAAAACCCGCCGCTAACGAACTGAGCGCGTGGAAAACAAAGCCGAAGCTAAACAGTCTGGCGCTGCCAACGAGGTCCGACAGTCTGCCGCAGGGGAGATACAAAGATGCCGTCGCCAATGCGTACACCAGCGCGATCCAACCGGCGAGCGTCAAGTCGGCCCTGAACTCCGTGATAATCGCCGGAAGAGCGATGCTGAGCTGGCCCGCGTCGGCCGTCACCGTAAAGATCGCGAGCGCGACCACGCACAAAGACCACCACCGGTGGCGCGGCGGAGAGGAGTCTTTCTGCGCGGCCGTCATGAATGCCAAAGTATTCGGAATCCGTGACAGATTGTCGGAGCCCCGGCATCGTGAGTTATTTTATTAGCGGCCAATAGCGCCCTTTTCTCCGAACCAGAGAGAACGATTCTCCGTACAGTTCGTCTAGCACACGCGGCTTGAGGACCTGCTTGGTCCGACCTGCGTAGAGCACTCTTCCTCCCCGCAGAACCAACGTCTTTCCGAACAGCGGCAGAATCTCTTCGATATGATGGGTCACGTAGATGAGCGCCGGCATTTTTTTCTGCCTACCGACTTTCCGCAGCGAGGCTAAGAAGTTTTCTCGCGCTCCCGGATCCATACCGGCGCAGGGTTCATCGAGAACGATCAAGTAAGGCTTGGTCATACGGGCCCGCGCGATCAAAACCTTTTGCTGCTCGCCTTGCGACAGAGTACCAAATTCCTGTTCCCGCACGTGATCGCAACCAAGTTCTGTCAGATACCGTCGCGCACACGCGTAATCGTCGACGCTCGCTTGTCCCCAAATGCCGCCGAGATAACCGATTTGCGCAAATTTGCCCGACACCACCGTGTTGAGCGCGTTCTCCCGCGTCGGGATCTCGTTCACCAACGCAGCGGTCACCCAGCCGATGCTTTTTCTCAGTTCAGGAAGATACGTGAGCTCTTTGCCCTTGCGTAGAACGACGCCGCCCGCATTGGGCCAGAGATAACCGCACGCCAATTTCAGCAGCGTCGTTTTACCGGAACCGTTCGGACCTAGAATGGCCCAATGTTCTCCGGGCTGGACGGTCCAATTGACTGTATAAAGAATCGTCTTACCGCTAGCGGAATAAGAGACGTCGCGCAGCTCGAGCGCGGGAGTCCTGTTCATCGTCAGACGAAGGTGAACGCAATCCGCAAAATTTTCAACTAAGGTGGCACAGAGTCGGGAGCATGGGAATTGGAGTGATGGAGTATTGGAGTAGTGGAGTAATGGCGCGGGTCAAAACCCAATACTCCACTACTCCAGCACTCCAAT
>Ga0137403_10004943_pt1 | contig 15571 bp, 9 predicted proteins | sample CZOMad2_1_16fung_FD_122057 | JGI IMG/M metagenome (GOLD analysis project Ga0137403, IMG submission 122057) | Vadose zone soil fungal communities from Angelo Coast Range Reserve, California, USA - CZOMad2_1_16fungal (Hybrid Assembly) | ecosystem: Environmental > Terrestrial > Soil > Vadose zone... | reverse complement strand
AAATCGCGGTGCGCTGCTTCATCGACGCCTATTATTCCCTGCCCGAGACGCTCGGCGTGCGTCGCCGCGCCTCGCGGGCGCTGGAGGCCGCCAACAGCTGGATCTACGCGCAGGGCCACAACGACGAGCGGCTTTCCGGCATGAGCTGCGCTTTCTCCTCCGCCATCCTGTCGCGCCGGCATTGCCATGTCATCCACATCGGCGACACCCGCGTCTATCGCCTCAGCGAAGGCCGGCTCGAGCTTCTGACCAAGGATCACATCGCCGGCCGCGGCGATCTGGCGCACGCGCTCAACCGCGCCATCGGTTTTGAGGATTTTGCCCGCTTCGACTACACGACCATCGGCTTGCGGCAACACGATCGCATCCTGATCTGCAGCGACGGCGTGCACGGCTCGCTCTCCGACCACCGCCTGCAGGCCCTGCTCGGCGAGCGCGCCTCGCCGGAAGAGTCCGCGCGCGCCTTGGTCGAGGCGGCGCTCGATGCCGGCAGTACCGACAATATGACGGCGCTGGTGCTCGACGTGCTCGACCTGCCGCCGGCCGACCGCGAGGAGCTCACCCATTCGATCGCGACGCTGCCGATCCTGGAATTGCCTTCGACGGGCGAAGTCATCGATGACTTCGTGCTCGGCGACGTACTGTCCGACGGACGATATAGCCGCCTGTTTCGGGCAGTCGACCGCCGCCAGGGCCGCGAGGTCGTGCTGAAGTTTCCGCATCCGCGCGTGGCGAGCGAGGGCTCCTCCCGCCTCGCCTTCGTTCGCGAGGCCTGGGTTGCCGCACGCGTGCGCAGCCTCTGGATCGGCGAGATCATCGACGTGCCGGACGAGCGCCAGAGCAGGCTCTACTCGGTGATGCCGTTCTACGAGGGCGAGACGCTGGAGCAGCGCCTGAAGCGCCCGCCGCAATTGTCGCTATCGGAAGGAACGGGCATCGCCACCAAGCTCGCGCGCGCGGTGGCAACGCTGCACCGCGCCGGCATCATCCATCGCGACATCAAGCCAGAGAACATCATGGTGCGGCGCGATGGTTACATTAAGGTGCTGGATTTTGGTCTGGCGAAACTTACCGAGCCGAAAGGTTCGACCACCGACACTGAGGCCCCGACCAAAGCGATGGTCAACACGGGCGCCGGCACCGTGATGGGCACTGCGAATTACATGTCGCCGGAACAGGCAAAGGGAACGCACGTCGACGAGCGCAGCGATTTGTGGAGCCTGGGGGCCGTGCTCTACGAAATGGTCACCGCACACGTGCCGTTCGCCGGCGAGACTCCGACCGAAACTATTTCCCTAATTCTGCAAAAGGAACCGGCGCCGCTGGTTCGCTATGCGCATGAAGTGCCGGACGAACTCGAGCGCATCGCCACGAAAGCTCTGACAAAAGATCGGGAAGAGCGCTATCAGACAGCCAAGGACATGCTGATCGATCTGCGCCATTTGAAACGCAAGCTGGAAGTTGACGCGGAAATCGATCGCACCGTTCCGCCAGAGTTACGCGCCGCGGTATCAACGGGCGGGGTGCGGGCTGGATCATCGACTGCATCCGGCGCGTTGGCGGCAACATCGATGGCGACTATGCCGCACGCCTCAAGCGCGGAATATATCGTGAGCGAGATTCGCCGGCATAAGAAAGGCGCGACCCTGATCGCGGCTCTCTTGATTGTCGCCCTGGTCGTCGCAGGGGTCTTTTACTTCTCGCGCAAAAAGTCGGCACTTACCGAAAAAGACACGGTGCTGCTGGCTGACTTTGTGAACACCACCGGCGAGCCGGTATTCGACGGCACTTTGAAGCAGGCGCTGGCCGTGCAACTTGGCCAGTCCCCATTCCTGAACATCTTTCCGGACGAACGGGTTAACGAAACGCTGCGGTTCATGGGAAAGGCGGCGAATGAACGGATCACCAAAGATATCGCGAAGGAGATCTGTGCGCGCCAGGGCCTGAAAGCGATGATCGTCGGGTCGATTGCCGGCCTCGGCAGTCATTACGTCGTCACGATCGAAGCCATTAACGCGCAGGGCGGCGACGCGATCGCGCGCGAGCAAGCCGAAGCTGAGAATAAGGAGCAAGTTCTTAAAGCCCTCGGCAAAGCCGCGTCGCAACTCAGAGAGAAGTTGGGAGAGTCTTTGGGTTCGATCAAGAAGTATGACGCGCCCATTGAACAGGCCACGACCTCTTCGCTGGAAGCACTCAAAGCGTTCTCGCAGGGGAACGAGCAGCGAACTGCGGGCAATCAAACTGAAGCCATCTCTTTTTACAAACGCGCGGTCGAACTGGATCCGAACTTCGCCATGGCTTACGCGAGACTGGCCGTGGCTTACAGCAATCAGTTCCAGACAGAGGTCGCCGCGCAGTATTCGCAAAAAGCCTATGACCTGCGCGATCGAGTGAGTGAGCGCGAGCGTCTCTATATCTCGGAAAAATATACCAGCTATGTCACCGGCGATCGCGAAGAAGCCATTAACATCTTGAAGGCCTGGGCGCAGAGCTATCCCAACGATTACATCCCCCATAACAATCTCGCGGCGAATTACAGTCTTTTTGGTCAATTTGAAGATGCGCTCAAAGAGGCCCGTGAGGCCGTGCGTCTCAGTCCAAATAACACCACCGCCCAGGGCAACTATGTGGAAGGATTTATTAAGCTAAACCGGTTTGACGAGGCCCGACAAACTCTCGAGCAAACGCTGGGACAAAATCCAGAACGAGGCATCTATCACTTTTATAATTACGAACTGGCATTCATCCGGGGCGATCGAGACACTATGAAGAAGGACCTGGACTGGTGGGCGAAACGGCCCGCAGAGAGCGATCCGCTGGAGTATCAGGCCGGAAGCACGGCATTCTATGGACAATGGCAGAAGTCTCAGGATTTTACGCGTCGCTTCATCGAAATGATGCTGAGCGAGGATCGAAAGGAAAACGCCGGACAGATTGAAACTTACAATTCTTTTTACGAAGCAGTCCTGGGGAGATGCCAGCAAGCTAACGAGCGCGTCGCGCGAGGCGTGGCACTTTCGCGTAACCGAATTGGCCTGGGTTCTGCCGCACTGACCCTGGCGTACTGCAACGAGTTGGGTCAGGCCCAACCATTGCTGGACGATTTACAGAAGCGCTTTCCCAAAGATACGCCCACGATTGCGGTGCTGATCCCGATGATTCGCGCGGCCATGGAAATGAATCGAGGCAATACCACCCAGGCAATCGAGATATTGCGGCCGGCCGGTCGTTTCGAACTAGGGAATGTCGCCGGCTTCTGGCTGACATACGTCCGCGGTGAAATTCTTTTGCGGCAGAAGGCGGGCAACGACGCCGCGGCCGCGTTTCAAAAGATTCTCGATCATCGCGGCATAGAACCTAGGTCGCCGCTCTACCCTCTGGCCCATCTCGGACTTGCGCGAGCTTCAGTCTTAAGTGGCGACCCTGCCAAGGCCCGGCAGGAATATCAGGATTTTCTGGCCGTGTGGAAAGATGCCGATGCAGACCTTCCGGTTTTGCAGCAGGCGAAAGAAGAATACGCGAAACTAAAATGAGGCATGGAGTTTTGATTTGGAATTCTCTCGCTACCTCCGCGTTCGGCGTCTGCGGTGACCTTGTATTTGAAAACCCATGCGGACACGCTCCGGATTAGGCAAACGAAGAGACAACTACCAAATTGGAGAAAAAACGATGGCGATAACAAGTTTAGCCGGTAAGAATCTGGGAATGATCTTGCTCGGCCTGTGGTTGATTCTCACAGGTCTCCTGCCGCTACTTAGCATCAAAGTTTCTTCAACGGTGACCACCGGCCTGGCCGTCCTCGGCATCGCCGCGGGCATATTGATTCTGATCCGCCGTTAAGAAATCGTCCTCAAGACGACTGGGGCGTCACGATCATGGAACCGTCCCTGGCGACAGGCACAAAGCTGGGTCGATACGAAATCCGCTCAAAGATCGGCGCGGGTGGAATGGGCGAGGTGTATCTGGCTTTTGATACGAAACTCGACCGTACGATTGCGTTGAGGGTTCTGCCCGCCGACGTAGCAACAAATCCGGAGCGGCTGCGTCGCTTCGTGCAGGAAGCCAAAGCCGCCGCTGCTCTCAAGCATCCGAACATCGCGCATATCTACGAAATCGGCGAGGCCGAAGGGCATCACTTTATCGTGATGGAATACGTCGAAGGTCTGGCGCTCAGTGCCAGGATAGGAGGTCGTCCGCTGGCCGTCAGCGAGACTGTACACCTGGGCACACAGATCGCCGATGCCCTCGAGGAAGCGCACTCAAAAGGCATCACGCACCGCGACATTAAACCTTCCAACATCATGATCACGCCGCGGGGGCAGTCAAAGCTACTCGACTTCGGCCTTGCAAAGGTTAGACGGTCAATCGAGGAAGAGAATTCCGGCGACGCCACTACGCAACTGAAGACGGCTGAGGGAATCGTGATGGGGACCGTGATGTATATGAGTCCCGAACAGGCATTGGGACAAGTAGTGGATCACCGTTCAGATATTTTCAGCCTGGGCGCCGTGCTGTACGAAATGGCAACGGGACGACTTCCTTTTACCGGCTCAACGGCGACCGAGATTATCGATCGCATCGCACATTCACAGCCCGAAGCCATCTCTCGTTTTAACTATGATGTGCCGGAAGAGCTCGAGCGCATCATCAGAAAATGTTTGGAGAAGGATGAAGACCGCCGCTACCAATCAGCTAAAGAGGTTCTTTCTCGCTCGATAAAAGCCCGCCTAAAGTCGATACTCTGAACACCGCTTGCCAAAGTAGGACACTAACCCATCACTACGACTCTGGCGCAAGCAACGGTAACTAGACTATAATCCGCTCTCTCCTTCATCCGTAAGTCCGGCTGTTTGCGAAAACTAGCGAGAAAGACGCTCGAACGGAGGTTTTCATGTCCGAAATTAAATGCCTTATTCTTTACGTTGACGATCATGAAGACAGTTCCGAAATGTTCAAGCTGGTAATGGCTGAATCTGACTATGAAGTTCACGCCGCCCGCACGATCGACCAGGCCCTCCAACTATCCAGATCTTACGAGTTCGATCTGTACGTGCTGGATAAGCGACTGCCAGACGGTTCCGGAATGGATCTGTGCAGGATTCTTAATCAAACCACCCCTGGTGTGCCGTGCATATTCTATACCGGCGACGCGTACGAGGTTCATCGCCAGGAAGCCATGGCCGCCGGCGCCGATGCCTACATTTCCAAACCGGACGTCGAAACGCTGATCGAGACGGTGCACAAATTCCTTTCCCAGCGAGAGTGTGCGACGGCGTGACTAAAAGTTTATTGTTTTCGTAGTTTGCCGATCCTGCGGGAATCGCCATCAAGACTCTAGCCTCACCCTGCCAACTCGGATAGAATCCCAAGCCACAGACAGCAAAATGAAAGACAGTGAGTATTAACGCGGGCACACGTTTCGGTCTCTACGAAGTTCGCTCTCAAATTGGCGAGGGCGGTATGGGCGAAGTTTATCTCGCGCACGACACACAATTGGATCGAGTGATTGCTCTCAAAATCCTGACAGCCGAAGTGGCTCAGGATCAGCAAAGGCTGCATCGCTTCTTACAGGAAGCCCGGGCCGCTTCTTCGCTTTCGCATCCCAACGTCGCACACATCTACGAAATTGGCGAAGCTAATGGTGCACACTTCATCGCCATGGAATACGTCGAAGGCAAACCGCTCGAGCTGAAGACCAGCGGCCGGGCGCTGGCAGTCGGTGAAATCCTCGAGATCGCGATTCAGATCGCCGATGCCCTCGACGAGGCGCACGCGAAAGGAATCACTCATCGCGACATCAAGTCGTCGAACATCATGATCACTTCGCGCGGCCGCGTGAAGGTGCTCGATTTCGGTCTGGCTAAGCTGGCGTTGCCGATGGGGTCGGACGAGCCCGCTTCCGGGAGCGAAATCGCGACGCGGGTGAAAACCAGCCCCGGCATTGTGATGGGGACGGTGAATTACATGTCGCCTGAGCAGGCGATGGGACGCGAAGTCGACCACCGCACAGACATTTTTTCCTTTGGCGTCGTGCTTTACGAGATGGCCACCGGCCGTTTGCCCTTCGCCGGCAACACGATCACCGAAACCATCGATCGCATCGCGCATACTCAGCCGGAAGCGATCGCTCGCCTCAATTACAATGTGCCGCCCGAGTTGGATGTCATTGTAAAGAAGGCCCTCCGTAAGGACCGGGATGAGCGCTATCAAACGGTCCATGATGCGCTGGTTGATTTAAAGGATCTCAAACGCGAAGTTGACCTGGCCGCAAGTCTGGAACGATCGACCCCTCCGGCATCAAGAAGCACGGAAGTGTTTACTTCGCTCTCTCAACCAGCGATTGGTTCCGCCAGCGTTTCGTCAAAAACTCAGACGGGAGCTGTGCCGGCCGCCCATCCCACCTCCAGTGCTGAGTATGTCGTCGGCGAGATCAAACGTCATAAGATCGGCGTCGGAGTGCTTGCGGTGCTGATTGTTGTTGGACTGATGGCCAGCGGTTTCTGGATTTACAAGCTTGTGACATCTAAAAAATCCACCAGTGCGTCGTCAATAAAATTCACCCGACTGACCAGCGGTGGACGGGTTGGAAATGAAATAATAGGTGGTGGTGCGGCGGTTTCACCTGACGGCAAGTACTTATCGTTTTGGACTACTGACGAAGGTAAAAGCTCCCTCTATCTGAGACAGGTTTCAACCAACAGTCTGATCAGAATTCTCGGACCTCTCGACGGCTCATATGGGGGCTCGACCTTCTCCCCTGACGGCGAACATATCTATTTCACGGGCAATAACAAGAGCGATACAGAGGGAGCTCTTTTCAGGATCTCGACATTGGGTGGAACTCCACAGAGAATCCTTCAAGGCATTTCCAGTCCGGTCACCTTCTCGCCGGACGGAAAGGAGATAGCGTACGCGCGAATTGTTCCCACCAACGGCGAAAGTTTCCTCCTGGCCACAAATACCGACGGCAGCGGAACGCCGAGAACGCTGGCGACGCGAAAATTGCCCGAATACTTTTCGATCGATGGGCCGTCGTGGTCACCCGATGGCCGCGTAATTGCGATCGGCGCAGCGTCTCTTTCCGGCGGGAATGCGACCTCAACCATTGTTGAAGTTCCGGCGACTGGTGGTAAAGAGCGTTCGATCACGGCGCCGCAATGGAGCTATGTTTCGCGCGTGATGTGGCTGCACGATGGCAGCGGCGTGGTGATGACGCTCTTCTCTTCTTACAACTCAATGGGCACACAGATCTGGTTGGTCTCTTATCCTGACGGCACGGCCCGACGAATCACTAATGATCTAAACGGCTATGGCGAGCAGAGTCTGGGAGTTACTGCCGACGCAAAAACGATCGTCACCGTGCAGAATGACTACACTCGAACGATTTGGGCGCTGGCTTCTAACGAAACCGGCAATCAGCCGCGACAGATTTCGAATGGCAAGTATGAAGGCGCCTGGTCCCTATCGACGACGCCCGACGGCCGGGTTATCTATCTTGACCCGACCGGGGAGGCAAACGAAATTTGGATAATGAAAAGCGATGGAAGCGAAAAGAAGCAATTGACGAGCGACGCGTTTCTCAAAGACAATGCTTCCGTCTCGCCGGATGGCCGCTACGTCGTTTTCAGTTCGGATCGATCGGGAACGTTCAGCATCTGGCGCATGGATATCGATGGAAATAATCAGAAGCAGCTTACTCAGGAAAGCACCTTCGCGACTGGGCCAGTTTGCTCGGCTGATAGTAAGTGGGTCGTATTCCAATCGTTCCAATCCGGCAATTTTTACCTGAAGAAAGTTTCAATCGATGGCGGAGCGACCACTCAAATAAGCGACATGATTTGCGCGCTTCCCGACATCTCGCCGGATGGAAAATCGATTGCTTGCATTTCAGTTCAGACGGGTATATTCAAACAGAAACTCGCCATTCTGCCATTTGAGGGCAGTCAACCGCTGAAACTATTCGATCTGCCTGCGACTTATAAATTTGACTCTGGAGTGAAGTGGTCCCCGAATGGCCGCGAAATCACGTACATCGATGATAGCGGCGCATTCTGTAACATCGGGGCAATTTCGATTGATTCCGGCACTTCGAGGGTGCTCACCAAATTCAAGTCTGATCGAATATCAAGGTTCGCCTGGTCGCGCGACGGCAATCAGATCTTTCTCGGCCGCGGACCAACTTTGGTCGACGTAGTTCTAATAAAGGATTTTCGGTAAGGAAAACGAATGAGATTCGAATATTACAACGACTCACTTGCCGACGTGCCGAAGCTCTCGGTCGACGGCACGGTCGGCAACGCTGTCCACTTTTCGCACTGGAAGGGAAACGAAACGCCGGCGTCGGTTAAGGCCGACACGTCGACTGAGATTGCGTTGAATCTGGTCGCCGCGCCGAACCGTGAAGAGTTAACCCGCGGGATCGATCTCGTCACCAACAATCACTTCGACACCGACGGCGTGCTTTCCGTTTGGACAGTCCTGGCCGGCGAGCGCGCGCTGGGATTGTGGGAAAAGTTGATCGCGGCCGCGGAAGCCGGAGACTTTTCCGAACTGAGCACGCCGGAAGCCGTGCGCGCCAGCATTGTCATACAGGGATCAGAATCACCGACGGATGAGCAGGCCGGGTCGCCTTTGGCTCGACAACTGGCCGGCGCACCGGTGGACGACGATGCGCGGGCGTACGAATTGGTTTTGCCGCACGTCGAACACGTCCTGACACATACGAATGATTACGAATCGCTTTGGGGCGACTCGTGGAACCGGATCGCGACCGCGCTGGAGAGCTTTGCCAAGGGTAGATCGCGAGTCGAAGAGGACGCGGAAGCCAAGCTTTCGATTGTCATTCTGGCGCCGGAGATTTTCAGTTCCGCCGGTTTCAAGCCGACACGTCACGGCGCGCCTTTCACGGCCATCTCAAAGTATGCACACGGTGAATTATTCATGATCGCCACGCCACTCGGCCGTGGTTGGGCCTATCGCCTCGACTATCCCTATTACTCCTGGGCGGAAACCGTCGTGCGGCCGAGCATTGAGAGACGAGATTTCAGTTCTCTTATTGCCGAGCTTAACGAACTTGAAAAGAGTGATACTGGTAGCTGGCGGGTGGACTCTTCCGAACTAGCCTCAGCGGCAAAGTTTTCGGATCAGAATGGAAATCTCGCGGGTTCTGCTCTTTCTCTTGATGTGGTTGCGTCGCAGCTGCGCGACTCTTTACTCCAATGCAGAACTCCCGCGGCGCAAGCAGTCTCGGGTCGGTGACTTTTCTTTGCGCCTTTAGTTTCCCTTAGCGCCTTTGCGTGAACCATAGCCCCGCGGTAAAGAATTTCACGCAAAGACGCGAAGAAAATCGAATGACGCAAAGGAGGTCCTTTTTGAGACAAGTCAATGCCGTTGTTACTGAACCCTGACGAGTCGGGGTAGCGACCGGATGCTGAACGCAACTCTGAACTTCAGATTAGTCTTCTCTTATCAGAACCCAAGCATCGTTGAGTATAGGATCCGGTCGCTACCGCGGTTCTGAATCGGCAGCGGCCTTCTTCGACAAACTGAAGTTTGTCCTACATAGTTTCAGCGTGCGCGCCCGCAGAGACATTCACATCGGTCCCGCTGGTTGGTCTTATGCCGACTGGCGCGGCCGAGTCTATCCGGAAAGCGCCGGCACAAAGTTTGACACGCTGGCACTGGTAGCAAGATATTTCGACACCGTTGAAATCAACAGCAGCTTCTATCATCCTCCCGCCCCATCGACGGCACGTTCCTGGCTACAGCGCATCGAACATAATCCGAACTTCATCTTCACGGCCAAGCTCCATAAAGTGTTCACGCACAAACGCGGGCAGGGGACGGCTGAAGATGAAAAAGCTTTTCGTGAAGGAATGGATCCATTGGCGGAAGCTGGGAAGCTGGGCGCCGTGCTGATTCAGTTTCCGTGGTCGTTCAAGAACGAGGGAGCGGAGAGGAGTTACCTAACTCAACTCGTCGAACGTTTCAAGGATTATCCGCTGGTGGTCGAGTTGCGGCACGAGTCCTGGAACAATCCACGAATCCTGCAGACCCTCGAAGATCTCCACGTTGGTTTATGCGACATCGATCAGCCGCTCTTCGCCAATTCGATCAAGCCATCGGCCGAAGTAACTTCTTCAATCGGCTACATTCGTTTGCATGGACGGAACTATCAGAATTGGTTTCGCGAGGAAGCGGACGTCGTGGAACGCTACGACTATCTGTATTCGCGCGACGAGTTGGAGCCGTGGGTCGAGCGTGTCCGCGAAGTTGCCGCGAAAGCGAAACAAACTTTTGTGATTACCAACAATCACGCCCGCGGACAGAGCCTGGTAAATGCTTTCGAGGTACTGGCATTACTCGAAGAACAACGCGTTCCCGCACCGTCGAAGTTGATTGAAAGTTATCCGCGACTGGGTGAGTCAGTCGAGCCGGATGATGAAGACCAGCAGGGAAGTCTGTTCTGATTTGGAGTGCGCTGACTAGTCAGCGCTTTGAAAAGCGGCGACTAGTCGCCGCACTCCATACCTATATCGCTAAAGGAAAGATCGGCTCGATATCTACCGGCACGTTCTTCAAACGATCCAGCGCGCTCTTCATCGGCGGTCGAATTAACGCGTACTTATCCAAAATTGCTTTCGCTTTATCGTAGGAACCTTCGGCTTCGATGGTCAGCAACTCACTAGTCAGCTTGCGCACCGCGCCCCGGATCTTCGATTCGTCCACGCTGAACTTGCCGGTTCGCTCGTCGAACTTGATCGCGCCTTCGTCGGTGAAATAGTTGAACTGCATGGCGACGCCGCGCCCATGTGATTCAGTGATCCCAAAACGCACCGAGCGGAACATGCTGGCAAGATACGTGGTGTACAGCGTGCGCTGCATGCTTTTGGGGACCACACCTTTATCGATCAGGTATTGCAGCGCCCAGAGGCCAGTTACGTCTGCTTTGGCTTCTTCAATCGACGAGTACTTGTCTTTCAGTTGCAGGCGCACAGTCGTCGGCTGGCCATCCACCGTAATGTTGTGCGGCCCCAGGCCGTGCATCAGTTCATGCGTCAGAATGTGCGTGAAGAAAGCGTCAAAAGCCAAGTCGCGTTGCTGAGCCGGTGTGAGCACGACTCGCGAAATCGGAATCAAAGTCTTATCAAATTTTGCATCCTGCACGTTCTTCAGCATGATGCGCTTCGAGCCCTTTTCCTTAACCACACGTTCATCGTTGGGTAGATTAAAGGCTGCGGTCTGCACGCCATTGTTTCCTTCGCCTGAGCTGAAGACCTCGTTAACGACGCGGATCGGGGAAGCTGCGCCGAGTTGCGGATTGCGATACTTCGGATCGATGGGCAGATTATTTTCAAGTTCCTGCAGGTACTGACTGAACTTTGTGAGCTTGGCGGATTCAGCCTCGTCGCGCAGCGTCACGTAAGCTTCGAACGCGGCCTTATAACCAAACAATTCGTCTTCGTACGTCTCGTACGGGCCAATCGTGACGTCGATGGGCGCATCAAGATCCATCCAAGCCACGTCACTGTCGTAATAGTCGTTGGAAGCAAACGCTGCGGCGCGCTTGTTCAGAAAATCTCGCAAACTCCGGTTGGAAGTAAGCGCGGCCGCTTCGCGCAGCAGCTTCGCTGCGGGTTCGAGAAACTCCCGATACTCTTCGCTGTAAGGCACGGTCTTCAGTTTCCCGTTGGCATGGCGAATCGTATAAAAGTACCCGGTGGCCTTTTCTTTTTCTGTTGCCGACAACGTATTCAGCCAGGAATTGAATTCTTCCTTCGTCATGTCGTCGGGGTAATAGTTCGCCTGCGGCGGTTTGGGCGGCACGCCATCGATAAAGGGTTCATTCTCGTCAAGCCTCGACCACGGCCCATCGTTAATCAGAAAGTAATGCAGGCGCATTCGGCCCAACGCACTCTTGTCGGCCTCGAGCTTTGTCTTGAGGGCATCGTTTCCTGACCAGACCTGCCTGAGAAAAAGCGGATCGAGTAACTTAGCCGCGGCAATAATTTTCTGCAGTGCCTGGCGATCTCTTGCCGACATTCGCGCCGTATTGGCCGTCAATACAGTCGGCGCAAAACGGCGGATCTTTGCGGCCAGCGGAGCGACATCAGGCGAGGGCACTGGTTTCGATTTCCTTTTCTGGGCCCCGGCGAACGCCACCATGAACGCTAAGACAAGCATTAACGAAACGGTCTGCTTCCACGATTTCATTTTTGATCCCTTTCCCGTTTTCATAGACTCTGACGATTCTTCAAAATCTTCACGAATGAACCCGATCTTAAATCGTCCAGCGTCAAACCTGACAACCGCAAAGCTTCGTCTTCCGTCAGCGCCCCGCAGTTCAACGCGCGCAGGAAATAGTTGAGCAGGCCCTGGCCCGTGGCGGCATCGTCAAAAACGTCGCCGACCAGCGTGGCCTTTGCCGCTTTCTCGACAAAGTTGTGCAAGCGTTCCGAAGCGGCATCCAGACTTTCGAGAAAGAAGGCGTAGACGGCCGCATAACGCGTGGGCAGTTGCGCCGGATGCAGGTCCCAGCCCTGATAGTAGCCGCCGGTAAGCGAGTGCTGAATGTGATCGTAATGCAGTTTCCAAGCGCGATGAACGACCGTGCGATTCTCATCAATCTGATCCTGAGTCAGCGCGTACCCTTCGGTCGCGCGATGCGGCGCCACCGGCATGATGTTGGTGGCGCCGTCTGAAAGCCAGACGCCGGTGCCCGCAAACGAAACCTGCATCATGTGCTTCGCAAAGTCACAGGCGGGATGCATCATGTGTTGGTGCGCGGCGGTAATGCTGCAACTCGCCGTGTAATCGTAAGTCCCGAAATGCGCGGCAATGCAACGGCCGCGCGCGGCCTGTAAAAGCAGCGGCAGGTTGATCCTGCCTTCGTTGTTGATAATCGATTGTGTGGTTTCGATCATCATTTCCATGTTCAGGGAGCCGTTCGCGAGTCCGGACTTCGCTTCAAACAGATCGAAAATATCCGCCAGGACCGCGACCTGCTCCGCACTGGTAATCTTTGGCAATGTGACCACGAAATTGTCGGGCAACTTGCCGCCGGTCTGATCAAGGACAGTCGAGACAAAGATATCCAGCGTTCGCATGCTGCGTGCGCGCAACTCTTCATTGAAAGGCTTGATACGAATTCCGATGAAGGGCGGCAGAGTTCCGGCGCTGATTCCGTTGGCTACCTCAACCGCGGCCGACTCTGCGTGGCCGTCTTCTTCCACGTCGGGGCGATTGCCATAGCCGTCTTCGAAATCGATCCGAAAATCTTCTACCGGTTCCCGGCTTAACTTCTCCTGCACCCGAGAATGGATCGCATGCGCGAGCCAGGCGGCCGGGTTTTCTTCGCGTACCCTGTCGGGTTCGTTCGCGAGTCTTTGTTTCAAGCCGGTCGCGTAACCGAGGACGTCCGGCAGTTCATCCGATCGCGGTAAACCCAGGGCGCGCGCGAACACAACAAAATCGGGTGCATGATCAGCGAGCGCGCGTTCGGCAACCTTTCCCAGACGCGCTGCCGAATCAGCTCTGAAAAGATGCGCGCCGCCATAAACCGTGTGCACCGGTTGGCGCCGGCCAGTCTCGCCCGGATAGTTTTCCATGGCCGCAAGATTTGCCGTGCGCAGGCGTTCGGCAATCTGCGAGGTGGCTTTTTCAGACAGAGTTCGGTTCATTGTCACCCTTCCCGCGTCGAAAAAAATGCCGCGCTCCTCTTTTTGAGAATGAAGTGACTTTATGATCAAACGCGGTGAAGCCGCAAACACAAGCAGTCGACGCGCGCGGAACCGACAAGAAAAAAGGGCACGACCTGCGTGCCCCTTGAGTTTAATGCCGGCGGTTTACTCGTCCTTATTGGGTCATCGCGACGCTGGCCCCGGGATAAGCGGCGCCCAACTTTGAGGTGTCGCCCTCGGCCAGTGTATTAACCAGCTCCTGATGAAAATAGTCATGGCGCGCGGCCACCGGCGGCGCGACGCGTTTGTCATACATCTGGCGCGAACGATCGATGTCATCGCGCAGATGTTCGTAGAGGTTGTTTTGGCTGCGCCCTTCCTTCACTTTCTGTTCGTTGTAGAGTTTGATTTCAGAGACCAGCAAGCGAGCAAAGCGACGAGCATCGTTGTGCAGGCGGCGTTCTTCTTCACCGACCTCGATCGGCAAGTCCGGTTCGGTGACGCCATAGCGGCGCGCGGCTCCCAGCGGCGCACCGTAGTTCGAAGCGAAACTCGGCGCGACAGTTGGCGGCGACGAGGGCTCCGGTTCAGTCTGAATTGTGGTCGATGTTGATTCTGCCTCAACCTGCGCTTCCTGGTCAGAAGAAAACTCCTCCTCAGGTACCGCTTTCGCTTCTTCGACAACCGGCTGCGCTACCGTTTCTTCGGTTGCGGGCTCGGCCGCTTCTTCGGTTTCCGCGATAGCTTCAACCACCGGTTCGGCCACAGTTTCTTCAACTGCCGGCTGAGTGAACACCTCGGGTGCAGCAGCCTCGACCTGCGGTCGGTAGCCGTATTCGGTTTCGGAAACTGTTTCTGTCTCGCTCGGTTGCACCGCCGCGGGAGTAGGAGTTTCGGCTTCAGCACTGACAGGTGCAGCCGCGGGCTTGCCTTCCTGTTTCGCAGGCGCGGTCGCCGGCGTCGAAGCCAGATTGATGGCCATCGCCGCAACACGAGACAGCAGCTCGATCGCGTCCAGGTTGATCGCAGTCGGATCAGAAGAGGCTGCATCGGCATACAGCACCGCCACAACCTTTCCCCGCACGGTCAAAGGCACCGCTGCCAGACTTTTCGGCTCACCGCCAAGCTGATCGACCAAAAGCTGGTCTTCGGCATTGCCTCCCGATCCGCCCGACCATGCTGCACCTGAACTGATGGCTCGGCCCAAAAGCGTTTCGGCGCCAAGCGGTAGAGCGACGCCGCGTATCGACTCGAGATTGGTTGCGTCGCCTCTCTCACACTCTTGCCAGCCCATCGCCTGTTCGTTCTTGATGACAAAAACGGCGACCCGGTCGGCGAACTGGACCGCACTAGTCAGCAGGACTCGCAGCACGTCGGCGTGCGTGTGTTGCTTCTCAATCTGGGCGACTGCGCGTTTGATAGCTGAGATGTCCGGCGCTGTTCCGGTCGATTCCGGGGCCGACACGCCACTCAACTTTTGTTCGCGAGCTGCTTGCAGATGCGCGGCGATGGCCGCGGACACCGGCGTCGCATCCAGTGATTCATTCGCGGAGCTTTCCCGCATTCGCGCCAGGGCATCGTTGAATTCGCTCTGCAAACGTGAAATCTGTTCGTCAATCGCGCGCAGACGCGTATCGAGATAGGTCTCGATGGTTTGCCGTAAGCTGCTCTCAAGTTCTTCAGTCACTAGGATTCAATTTCCTCCGATCCTGGGTCGGTTGGCTAATGGGGGCAGGGTTGAAATGTCGAACGGCGTCAACGCGCCGTGGCGGGAACGATTATGGAGGCCGCAGCGAAGGCGCGTCAAGAACCTTTTTTCGACACCGACAGTCTTTGGAGGTCGATGTGCCGTTCTTAACTGATTGAGAACGTCGCGCGGCTCTGGTTTGCAT